>Ga0066641_10001383_pt1 | contig 11163 bp, 5 predicted proteins | sample CryGeyCG2114_065_FD_59509 | JGI IMG/M metagenome (GOLD analysis project Ga0066641, IMG submission 59509) | Groundwater microbial communities from aquifer - Crystal Geyser CG12_big_fil_rev_8/21/14_0.65 | ecosystem: Environmental > Aquatic > Deep subsurface > Groundwater | place: USA: Utah: Grand... | reverse complement strand
GATTTTGCTCATATAAACATCCGGCGCGTGCAAAAATCCACCCTTGGGCGCAATTGCGATTACTGCCAAGGCAGAAGGCCCTCCGGTTGCACATATTGTCGTACCTTCAAGCGGGTCGAGGGCAATATCCACTTCCGGCCCTTCACCACTGCCGACTTTTTCGCCGATATATAGCATTGGCGCTTTATCACGCTCGCCTTCACCAATCACCACCGTTCCCTCTATATTCAGGATGTTTAGCGCGCGGCGCATCGCTTCCACGGCGGCGGCATCGGCGGCTTTTTCGTCACCCCTGCCTATCCACTTCACGCAGGCAAGTGCGGCGGCTTCCGTCACCCGCACTGCCTCTAATGCCAGATTACGGTCTAATGTTAGCTGGTTGCTGTCTGTAGTAATTTTTGCTAAATTCTCATTCATGTTAAAACCCTGATTAATTGTGGCGCAGCCTCTACGCTAGCCATATTTGCCAATTCTGCAACTGCATTCTGCATTATAGATTCCTGAGCTTTATGCGCGATGATAATCAATTGCGCATGCTCATCTTCCGGCTCATCCTGCATAATCTTGCGGACTGAAATCTTATATTCCTTGAGGATATTCGTTACCTCCTCCAGCACGCCGGATTCATCATCAACTTCCAGACGCAGATAATATTCTGATTCAATTTCTGCAATCGGAATAATCTTCATATCTTCCATTTCATTATATGGAGTGGTGAAGGTTGGTGTTTTACGGTTATTCATAATATCTATTATATCTGCCGCCACTGCGCTGGCTGTTGGCCCTGCCCCAGCACCGCGCCCGATTAAGATTATATCTCCTACCGGATCTGCGGCAATTTCCACCGAATTATATACGTCATCAACATTCGCCAGCTCATAATGCGCGGGAATCAGGGATGGGTGCGCCCGCAGCTCAACGCCTTTCTCATGCGCGCGCGTGTAGCATAAATGCTTGATTTTATAGCCTAATTTTGCGGCAAAACTTATATCCAACGGGGTGATTTTTTCAATTCCTTCAACATAAATATCGGCAAAATTCGGGCGCTTGCTAAACGCATTTGCGGCCAATAGGCAAATTTTATGCGCCGCGTCAATTCCGCCAACATCAAAGCTTGGGTCAGCCTCAGCATAACCTTTTGCCTGCGCTTCCTGCAATATCTCGGCAAATTCCCTGCCCGATTTCGCCATATCGGTTAAGATATAATTGCTTGTGCCGTTTAATATTGCAGTTATATCCACAATTTTGTTTGCAGCCAAGCCTTCACGCAGAGTTTTGATGACTGGAATTCCGCCCGCAACTGCCGCTTCATATGCAAGCACAGCATTATTTTCCTCGGCAAGCTTGGCCAGCTCCCCGCCATGATGTGCTAGCATTGCCTTATTCGCCGTGACCACATTCTTGCCGTTGCTGAGCGCGGCTTTGACCAGATTTAGCGCGTCACCATTTTCACCGCCGATAAGTTCAACAATAATATCCGCATCAGAACTCGCCAAGTCTACAGCATTATCAACCCATTGATATTGCGAGATATCAACACCTCTATCCTTAGACTTATCCCGCGCGTTCACCGCAATAATTTTCACTTCCGGACAATTTGCATTTATAAGCCGTATCAGCCCTGCGCCCACCGTTCCAAGCCCTGCGATTGCGATTTTAATCATTATTCAAAAACCTCTTCACATTACGGCAAGCTTGGCGGATGCGCTGTTTATTTTCAACCAATGCAATACGCACATATTCATCGCCATATTCACCAAAACCAATCCCCGGTGCAACTGCGACATCGGCCTTTTCCATCAGTAATTTGGAAAATTCCAATGAGCCGAGATGGAGGTATTTTTCCGGCAATTTTGCCCAAGCGAACATGCTGGCTTTTGGCTCTTCAATATCCCATCCGGCGTTTTTCATGCCGCTAATCAGGATATCGCGGCGCTCCTTATAGATTTGTCTGGTTTCTTCAACGCAATCTTGCGGGCCGTTAAGTGCAGCTGCGGCAGCTACCTGAATCGGAGTAAATGCACCATAATCCAGATATGATTTTATTCTGGTTAATGCGTGGATAAGCTTTTGATTTCCAACTGCAAATCCAATTCTCCAACCCGGCATTGAATAGGTTTTGCTCATTGTTGTGAATTCCACCGCAATATCTTTCGCGCCTTTGACCTGCAAAACTGAAGGCGGCGGCATATCATCAAAATATATCTCGCAATATGCCAAGTCGGAAAGAATGTAAATCCCGTGGAACTTGCACAAATCTACCATTTCTTCGTAAAATGCCAAATCGACAATTTCTGCGGTTGGATTGCACGGATAATTCAATATCAATGCAGTCGGCTTGGGCGAGCATTTTTTTACCGCCTCTTCAACTTGGTCTTTTAGGCTTCTGCCTTGATATTTCGGCAAATGGTAAACCGATGCTCCGGCAATCACAAAACCGAAGCAATGTATGGGATAGCTTGGATTTGGCACTAATATAGTATCGCCTGGCTTGGTTATCGCCTGCGCCATATTCGCCAGCCCCTCTTTTGAGCCGATGGTAACAATTGCCTCGGTTTCTGGATTTAATTCAACCCCAAAACGGCGATCATAATAACCACAAATTGCTTTGCGCAAACCGGGGATTCCCTTCGACATTGAATAGCCGTGAGTGATTGGATTTCTGGCAGTCTCAATCATCTTCTCGACAATATGCGGCGGAGTCGGCAAATCAGGATTGCCCATGCCAAAGTCAATTATATCTTTGCCTTCTGCGCGAAATTCTGCTTTCAGGCGATTGACTTCAGCAAAGACATAAGGCGGCAGACGGCGGATTCTATCAAAATCTTCTGAAGATGAGTTAGCAGACATTTATGACCCGACTTTATTAAGCATTATAGGTTTGGATGAAAAGCTGAGTGCCTTGTATTCTCACCGGAATAGCGCGTTTCCTGCCTCTTATCTTCCCTTTTATCCTCTGCCAGAATATCACGACCAAGATATCTGGATGATGGCAAAATACTGGAATTCCTACTTGACCTAGCTATCGGACGCAGTTGGTTCAAGCTCGTTGCGGCTTGTCTTTGCGGGGCTGCACTGGCAGTTGGCATAGACATAGGAGCAGGATTATTCAGCATTTTAGGTGGCTGAAAGCTTGGCGCAACAGGCGGCGATGGCGGCGTATAAGAAGCAATCGGTGGCGGCGGCGGTGCCATCATCGCAACCGGAGCATTATTCTTAGGCTTGAGGAAAGCTTCAAAATCATCAGACTCAGCCTTCGCAGAAGGTGGCAATGGCACTACTGGCATTACAGGCGCAGCAGAAGCTACTTGCGAAGTTGGTTGTGGCATCATCGGCGGTGGCGGAGGCGTCATTGCGCCCGACATTGCATTCCCCGACATTGCATTTTGCATTTGCTGGGATTCACCCAAATCACGCTTCAATTGCTGAACTCTTTCATCCAAATCCACGTCTCCGGCATCAGAGATCGGAGCGGGTGGGATTTGCGCCAATTTAGGATATTCCAACTCTTCCGGAGCTTTGGCTATAGGCGGCGTTCCAATCATTGGTGGTAGCGGAGAAACCACTTCCATCTTTGGCGGAAGTTGCGGTATTGGCGGCGCTGCCTGTGGCATAGCAACAGGCGTTGGCGGCGACATAGGCGGCGACATAACCGGCATAGGCTCTGCAGCAATTTCATGTTGTTGAATATGCGGAACAGGCGCAGGAGTTACCGTAGAAGCATTCATGCTTGGAGCTCTTCTATCGGAAGGGATTTCAGCAGGATTAACCGCGATTCTTGTACTATCCGGCAAAGCTGACAATGGCGGTGCAGATGGCATCGGAGCAGAAGGCACAGAAGGTGCAGAAGGCATCATCGGTGCGGGTTCCTGCGGGAAGCCCGGAGGTGGTGGAGCTTGAAACGGCATACCGCCCATATTCGGCATCATCGGAGCTGGTGCGTTTGGCATCATTGGCGGAGTTATCCCCGGAGATGTTTGCACGCCTACCATTGCAGGCATTGGCTGGGAAGGCATTCCAAAAGCCGGAGGAACAACAGCTTGCCCACCGCTTTGCATTTGCCTATTTAACGCAGGCGCTCTTCTCGGTTCTTCCATTTTCTTGTCATCATCGCCAAACCAGCTACTTCCACAGGCGCTCACAAGCAATGTTACGCTTAAAATCAATGTCTTTTTCATAATATACTCCGCTATTGCGGGGCAATATAAACGATAGATAAACTAATGTGAAGCCGAATATTATGCTATACGTCGTTTTTTTCCTCAGCTAGCGTTCCCAGCGAAGTTGCTTTTAGCCTGTCCTTATATTTGCCCAAAATGATTTTGGTAAAATCAATGTTCAGAGTTGCAGCTAAATTCTTATAGTCTAAATCTTCTGTGTCTGTAATGAATCTGAAGCTATCAGCAAACGCGCTCTCCTTCATTAATTCGCTATATTCCAACTCAAGAGTTTTGAGCGCAGCCACATTGTCGGTTAGCTCATAAGCAATTGCGAGTTTTATAACATCTTCTTCGGTTTTATCCTTCACAAGCTTATATGTCGAAATCATTTCCTGCCATTTCTTCTCTTGCCAGAAAATCTCTGCCCGATAACGATTAGCAACAGCCGGTTGCAAATCCACCAGCACTTGCATAGCTTCGGTTGTTCTACCCAGCTTAATCAGGCTTTCTACCGCCAGAATCTCTCTTTCATCCTTCAGATATTTGGGGATATTATCGCTCATACTATCTGCTAATACTTTCAGCGCGGAATCAGCATCATTATTCATATATGACAGAATCGCGATGCGGGTCATTATTAACGCTTTCTCTTCAGGGTCTTTGGTTTTTTGGCTATATTTACGCAAAACCTTGGTGGCTTCATGCAATAAATCCACCTCAACCAGCTTTTCGGCAAGCTCCAGCGTTATCATATCACCCTCTTCGCCCGTAGGTTTCAGCTCCTCAAATTCATAATAAAGTGACAAGGCCTCAAATGTTTTATCCTGCGAAGAAAACTCCTTCCCCAAAGCCATCTTATAGGTATCCTTCATCGCGTTGGATAATTCCGGATTCTCTGGATGGTCGGGATATGCGCTGATTGCCTCCTTATAAGCTCGCAATGCAGTGATATAATTTTTATTTTCCACCTCTAATCCGGCAAAATCTTTGAGCAATTGATATTCAAAATTATCACCGCGCCAGACAACTCTCAGCTTATCAAGCAATTGCGCAGCTTCCTCCGTGCTTATGCGTGCCAACTTCAAATCTTGGCTTATCACTGCAAAGTGGGAACGGGCGCGAGATAACCTATCACTATCCCTTTTTATGACTTTTTGCCATAATTCACGGGCGCGGGCACGCTTCCCCTCTTTTTCATAAATAGCGGCTTGTAGATACATTTTATAACTTTCTTCGGCATCGGAAATATAATCCGGATATTCATTTATATAATTCTGAGCTTCAGCAATCTCTCCTTCAACTATCCTCTTTTCAGTTATTGCACTCATAAGACTAGCTGCAATATCCGTGGGATAATTTTCTAAATTTGCAGGTAATTTAAAATCTGATGGAAACTCCAGAAATTGCAAATTTTGCGGAGCTGTACGGGTTAGCATAAAATCCGAAGCCAAGCGCCATAGCTCCAACTCGTTATAATCCTCTTCCGGAGCAACACTTAGCTTATTAAAGCTCTCCAGAGCCTCTTCATATCTGCCAGCCATAAAATAACCCGCGCCAGTTAAAAAACCTGCATCAAAACCCGGCATATCTTTGAGAGTTAGCGCCGACTCAATATATAGTTTCTGCATGAATAATAAACGGCCAAGCTTATAATTATCCTCTCTGATGAACTTGCTTTGCAGCTTTTTGAACTCCTCGGCATCAATAGCTCCCCATTTGGCAAAGGCAAAGATAGGTTGCTTCACCTCAATTTCTGCATCTTCTTCAATTGCTGCAATTTTCTGCTCTTCCTGAACACGATATACTCTAAGTTCATCATTCACTATCTTGGCCTCAGGAAGCCCGACAATCGGATTTATCACCGCTCCCTGCACGGTTTTTTCCAGAATAATATCCTTATAAACCTCGCGCTTACCCACTCCAACTGCCGCTTCTTTTAACGGCACTACCAGAATATTCTCACCTAAGAAATCATCCTTAATAGTAATAACCTCGCTCGGCTCAGCAAGCTTGATTGAATTATAATCACGAAGCTCAGAGTTAATCAGGGATTTCGCCAGCTTATATTCGGATTTCTGTGCAAATTCAATTTCCCAGCTATTATCGGTTTTCTTCACGCTGGCATTCGTCCTTTTTTTCAAAGGTAGCTTATAAATTAGTGAGCCGGATTCATTCTCCACCTTCTCAATATCGGAAAAAATATCCGACTCACTAACAGGGGGGGTAGTCACATCTTTTTTCGTATCAGCCACAATCCAATAGAATCCTTGCCTTTCAAACACCGCAACTGAAATATCTTCTTCAAAATTCAGGGTAAATTTTTCCACACCATCTGCTTTGGAGAAATCTATATAATCCGCCGCCGTCGGCTGGGAAATAGGTTTTTCGGCAGGTTTAACCGCTTCCATTTTGGGTGGCTCAACCACTTTCTCTACTTCTGCGACCTCGGCTTCTTTTGGATTCTTGGCGGCTTCTGCTTTTTTCTTCTCCGCCTCTTCTTTGGCCTTTAATGCAGCAACATCAATCTTACTATCCAAGTATAAACGGCGAGAGTTCTGGCTAACATTAACTTCAACACCCGCTTTTTTTGTAACTGTTAAAATCAGATTTCCATATTTATCAGAATCCTCTTTAATATTCAGAAAGCTCTCCTTGAATTTATCAGGAATTTCCGGCGCTTCATAATCTACCGGCGAAGAAAAAACAAATACCAGCTTTTCTCCCTCATTCTTCTGCGTCATTTGTGGCCGACTGTTAAATGTAAAAGTTAGCCTCTGCCCATCTTGTCGGCTAGAAAACCAAGTAGTAGCCTTATGCGCTGATTTTGAAGCTTTGTTTTCCTGCCTTTCATGCCTTGCCGCTTCTTTGGCTTTTTGTATCTCTTGGCTAAATGACGGATTGGAGCTTTCTCCGGCAGCAGGCTCAGCATTAATCTCTTCCACCAAAGGAATGAGATTTAATTCCGCTTGCTCAATTTCTTCGGACGGCAGCCTATTGAGATATTTACTATTCTCAACAGAAACCCCGCTCCTTGCCCTCTGAAGCGCTTCCAAAACCGCAATATTAGGGTCTATTTCCGCCGAAGATGCAGGAGTTAGTGAAGTAGTAACCAAAAAAGCTAGAATTATTTTTCTCATAATGCTATTCCATATCCCTAATTTACTACACACTAGTTAAAAAATCGTTAACGCTAGGAAAATATTGCCTACCATGGAAGAAAAACAGAAATACTATGCCGAGGTCAATCCAAACCCCGATTTTGCAAAGATAGAAGAAGATATTTTATCTTTCTGGGCAGAAAATGACACATTTAAGCGCTCAATCGCCGCCCGCAACGGTGCAGAGGAGTTTGTTTTTTACGATGGCCCCCCATTCGCAAACGGCTTGCCGCATTATGGGCATTTGCTCACCGGCTATGTAAAAGATGTTTTTGCACGCTATCAAACGCAATTAGGCAAAAAAGTTGAACGTAATTTTGGCTGGGATTGCCACGGCCTCCCCGCAGAAATGGGCGCAGAAAAGGATTTGGGAATTTCCGGACGCGCGGCAATCATGGATTTCGGCATTGATAAATTCAACGATAAATGCCGCACCGATGTCATGAAATATGCTGGCGAATGGGAAAAATACGTCAACCGTCAGGCGCGCTGGGTGGATTTTGAGAATGACTATAAAACCATGGATAAAAGCTTCATGGAAAGCGTGATGTGGGCGTTTAATGAGCTTTACAATAAAGGCTTGGTATATGAAGCCATGCGCGTGATGCCATATAGCTGGGCGGCAGAAACGCCGTTGAGCAATTTTGAAACGAAGCTGGATAACGCCTATCGAGAGCGAGCAGATAAGGCGGTTACGGTGGCTTTTGAGTTGGAGGATGGGCGCAAAATTTTAGCTTGGACTACAACCCCTTGGACGCTACCAAGCAATTTGGCTCTGGCTGTTAAGGCTGATATGGATTATGTTGTCATCCCGTCGAATGACGGGATCCAGCCTGAATATATCATAGCTAAATCTGCTTTAGGCGCTTACGCTAAAGAGCTAGGCATTGATGCAAACCAGACCCCGCAACAAGTGCGGGGTGACAGCTTAGTGAGTTTAACCTACAAACCCCTATTCCCATATTTCGCCGACCAACCCAACGCATTCAAAATTATCGAGGGCGACTTTATCGAAGAAGGCTCTGGCACAGGCATCGTCCACATCGCCCCCGGTTTTGGTGAGGAAGATTTTGAAGCTGCTAAGAAAGCCGGAATAGAACTTGTTTGCCCTGTTGACTCAGCAGGTAAATTCACCGCCGAAGTAAGCTCCCCCCTTGAGGGGGAGCAGCAGAGCGCTCGCGCGATGCGTGGGGGGTATAACCCTAAACTCACACAATACGCACAAGAAATGCGTAAAGACCCAACCGATCAAGAAAATAAACTTTGGTACAAACTAAAAGGCGAGCAAATATCTGGCTATAAATTTCGCAGGCAGCAGCCTATCGGAAACTTCATTGTCGATTTTTATAATAGCGAAAAAAACATTATCATTGAAGTTGATGGCGGGCAGCATAATGCTAGTGAATGTGACAAAAAACGTGATGCTATATTAAATGACATTGGCTACAAAGTTTTGCGTTTTTGGAATAATGAAATTGATGGGAATTTGGATGGAGTTTTGCAGAAAATTTCTGAAGAACTTGAAAATACCCCCCACCAAAATTCTACGAATTTTGACTCCCCCTCAAGGGTGGAGTTGCCGGATTTGGTTGGCTTAAACGTATTCGATGCTAACGAACCTATCATCAAATACCTCAAAGACACAGGCAGCCTCATCAAGCAAGAGCAATATCTCCACAATTACCCGCATTGCTGGCGTACGGATGAGCCGCTGATTTATAAAGCTATGCCGTCTTGGTATGTTAAAGTTACCAATTTCAAAGACCGTATGGTTGAGCTTAACAAAGGCATCAACTGGCAACCCGAACATATACGTGACGGCTTGTTTGGCAAATGGCTTGCAAATGCGCATGATTGGTCAATTTCGCGCAATCGCTTTTGGGGTGCACCAATTCCAATTTGGCGCTCACCATCTGGCAAATTATTATGCTTTGGTTCAATCAAAGAACTTGAAGAAGCCTCAGGGCAAGAAGTTAAAGATTTGCATCGCCCATATATTGACGAAATAACCATAGAAAAAGACGGCGAAATATACACACGTGTTGAAGATGTTCTAGATTGCTGGTTTGAGAGCGGCTCAATGCCGTTTGCATCACAGGGCAAATGCGAGAAGCCCGACCGCTTCCCCGCAGATTTCATCGTGGAATACACCGCTCAAACTCGTGGCTGGTTTTATACTATGATGATTCTTTCAACTGCGCTTTTCGATGAAGCCCCATTCAAAAACTGCATCTGCCACGGCGTGGTTTTAGGCGAGCCAGAAAAAGACCCAAGCACCGGCAAAATGGTGAAGCAAAAACTCTCCAAAAGCAAAAAGAACTATCCTGACCCGCTGCTATTATTCAACGAATATGGATCCGATGCGCTGCGCTGGTTTATGCTTTCAAGCCCCATCATGCGCGGCGGTGAGCTGGAAATTGACAAGGAAGGCAAATTCATCCGCGACATAATCCGCCTATATATCAAACCAATCTGGAATGCGTATAACTTCTTTGTGCTATATGCAAATGCGGATGGGGTGAAGGCGGAGGAAAGCACTTCTAGCGAGAATTTGATGGATAAATATATCCTCGCAAAATGCGCCGATGCCGTTGAGAAAATCAAAACCAGCATGGATAGCTTTGATACCCCAAGTGCCTATGAAGCAATCGAACAATTTTTTGAAGTGCTAAATAACTGGTATATCCGCCGCAGCAAAGATCGCTTCTGGAAGAAGGAAAAAGATGCGGATAAGCAGGATGCGTATAATACGTTATACACCGTGCTGGTGAATATGTGCCGCGCCGCTGCCTCATTGCTTCCACTCGTCACTGAAGAAATGTACAAGACCCTAACAGGCGAGGAATCAGTTCACCTAACCGATTTTCCAACCATTCAACCATTCAACCACTCAACCACTCAACTTACGGCAGACATGGACAGAGTTCGTGATTTATGCAACGCAGCACTATCCGTTAGAAGTGCCCAAAACATAAGAGTTAGACAACCTTTAGCAGAACTTTATTATGGCGGTGCGCAGTTTAAAAGAATGGAAAGCTATATTGATATAATTAGTGAAGAATTAAATGTAAAAAAAGTAATTGTTAAATCTGGTGTAAGTAATGTTGCTGATTTTAAACTCAAAATCAACTTCCCAATCCTAGGCAAACGTTTGCCGGAGAAAATGAAGCAGATTATCCCCGCCTCGAAAAAAGGTGAATGGAAAAAATTGGATAATGGCAATATTGAAATCTTGGGTGAGGAATTAACCTCGGAAGAATGTTCACTTCTGCTTGAACCAAAAAACCCGCAAAACTCCGCGCCGCTTTCTAGCAATGATGCGCTGGTGGTTTTAGATTTGGAGCTAACTCCGGAATTAATCTCCGAAGGCTTAGCCCGCGATATCATCCGCATGGTGCAACAAGCACGCAAAGATGCTGACCTTAACATCACCGATAAAATCCATCTAACCATTGAGACTGAGGCGAATGTGTCAGACTTCACAGATTACATAGCCGAGCAAACTTTGGCGCAGAAAATTGAGCTGGGCGCAGCAACGGGCAAGCATATTTTTGAAAACAAGCTGGATGATAAACCCATCAAAATCGGGTTTAATGTGGTTTAGCCTCTTAGCTGTCATTCCCTGAATCATTAAATGATTCTAGGGGAATCCGTTTCGAGATAGATTGCCCTAGAATTGCTTGCGCAATTCAGGCAATGACGATATTCTGCACCAATGATACTCTTGATAGACAATTACGACAGCTTCACCTACAACCTAGTGCATTACTTGGCAGACATTGATGCTGAGTGTGAGGTACGCCGTAATGATGCGCTAACGCCCGATGAAGCACTTAAGTATGATG
>Ga0066641_10001382_pt1 | contig 11164 bp, 6 predicted proteins | sample CryGeyCG2114_065_FD_59509 | JGI IMG/M metagenome (GOLD analysis project Ga0066641, IMG submission 59509) | Groundwater microbial communities from aquifer - Crystal Geyser CG12_big_fil_rev_8/21/14_0.65 | ecosystem: Environmental > Aquatic > Deep subsurface > Groundwater | place: USA: Utah: Grand... | reverse complement strand
ATGCCCTATCGTCCCCACATTCACATGCGGCTTTGTCCTCTCAAATACCTCCTTGGCCATCCCTCTTCTACCTCCAAAAACAACTTAAAGATTGTCTAAATTATGCTACGTTACTATATGTTCTTGCCGGTGCCGGCTTATATTCTAAAGGCTCCATGGTATATGTACCCCTGCCTTGAGTAATCGATCTCAAAACACTCGAATAACCAAAGGACTCTGCCAAAGGAATCTTTCCTTTAACTACCCTCAAGTCTCCCTCCGTAGCCATCTCTACTATATGCGCCCTGCGACCATTTAAATCGCCAAGCACGTCACCAAGATAATTGTCCGGAACAGTAATCTCTATCTGCATGATCGGTTCAAGTAGAATAGCCTTAGCCTGCTCTACCGCATTTCTTAGAGCAACTCCTGCAGCATGGTAAAAGGCGAATTCTGACGAATCAACGGAATGCATATCACCATCCAGCAAAGTTACTTTTATATTTATGAGAGGATAGCCGCCGGAAACACCGCTTTTCGCTGTGTCCATAATACCCTTTTCCACAGATTTTATATATTGCTTTGTAATTGCGCCTCCGGTTATCTTATCTTCAAATTCAACAAGCTTCTCTCCAACATAAGGTTCCAGTCTGATTTTAACACGAGCATATTGACCGCGACCTCCCGTTTGTTTAACAAATTTCTCGTCCACTTCAGCCTCGTGCCCTATCGTTTCTCTGTATGACACTCTAGGAGCGCCTACATTCGCATCTATCTTATATTCGCTCAGCATCCTGTTTTTCAAGACATCCAGATGCAATTCGCCCATCCCCGAAACTATTAATTGAGCAGTTTCACTATCTGTATGAACTCTAAATGTTGGGTCTTCCTTCGCCAGCCGAGCCAGTGCAAAAGCTAATTTCTCCTTTTCTGATTCCGTCTTTGGCTCTATGGCCATTGAAATAACGGTTTCCGGAAATTCTATTCTCTCCAGGATTATAGGGTCTTCCTCTACGCATATCGTGTCACCTGTACCAGTATCTTTAAAGCCGACAATAGCCACAATGTCTCCAGCCGAAGCGCTTTCCAGTTGTTCACGCTTATCAGCATGCATACTATAAATACGGCTTGCCAGTTCTTTTTTCTTAAACCTGGGATTATAAAGCCTTTGCCCTGATGTAATTGTACCTGAATAAATACGTATATAAGTAAGGTCTCCGTGTTTGTCAGACGCTATCTTAAAGGCTAAAGCGCTAAAAGGTTCCGTTGCTAAAGGCTTCCTTTGTATAACAGAATCATCTTTAGGATGAGTTCCTTTTATTGGTGGGATATCGAAAGGTGACGGCAAATAGTAACATACCGCATCAAGCAATTGCTGAATTCCTCTATTTTTAAAGGCTGCACCGCATAACACGGGTATCAATCCTGAGTTTATTGTTCCTTCACGCACAGCGCGTACGATATCTTCTTCTATAATCTCACTTTCATTCAAATATTTATCCATAAACCAATCTACTTTATCAGCAATACCCTCCATCATTATCTCTCTATATTTCTCTGCCTCCTCTAACATGTCATCCGTCAGATCGTGCTCTTCAAATTTCTCACCTGACTTATCATCTTCACAATCGAATATTATAGCCTTCATCTTTATTAAATCAACAACACCTTTAAAGTCTTTTTCTTTACCAATAGGCAGTTGAATTGGAACGGCATTTTTGCTCAACTTTTCTTTAATCTCGTTAACCACTTTTGTGAAATCTGAACCGACTCGGTCCATTTTATTAACGAAACAGATTCGCGGAACTTTATATTTATTAGCCTGCCGCCATACGGTCTCTGTTTGAGCCTCGACACCACCAACACCACAAAAAACACATATTGCCCCATCCAGAACCCTTAAAGACCTTTCAACTTCAATTGTAAAGTCCACGTGCCCAGGCGTATCTATTATGTTTATTTGATAATCTTTCCAAAAACATGTTGTCGCCGCTGCCGTTATCGTTATACCTCTCTTTTGTTCTTCCTCCATCCAGTCCATAATCGCAGTACCCTCGTGAACTTCACCTAACTTGAAACTCTTACCGGTGTAAAAGAGTATGCGTTCTGTTACTGTCGTTTTTCCTGCATCAATATGAGCAGCAATTCCAATATTTCTAAGATTTGCCAGATTTTCCTTTGTCATAATATATAAACCTTGTATCACCATGCAAAATGAGCAAAGGCTTTGTTTGCCTCAGCCATTTTGTGGATATTTTCCCGTTTTGTAATTGACACACCCTGCTTCTTATATGCATCTGATAGTTCATCCGCCAGTTTTTGATGTGTTGCTTTACCTTTCTTGTTTCGTGTTGCTTCAAGAATCCATCTAATGCCCAATGATAATTGCCTCTTTCTAGACACCTCAACTGGAACCTGGTAAGTCGCCCCACCGACACGTTTTGACTTTACTTCAACCAACGGTTTTACGTTATTAATGGCAGTCTCAACTATTTCCAAAGGCTCTTTATCTGGAAATCTTGTTTGTAATATATCTATGGCCTGATAAAAAACTTTCTCGGCAACACTTTTCTTGCCTTTATGCATTAAACAATTAATAAACTTAGTAACTAGAGTACTTCTAAAACGCACATCTGGCAGCAGAAAAACTTCTGTACTTTTATATTCCAGTGACATTTATTATCTCCCACACCATCAAGTAACTAAAACCTAAAAATCATTTTGAACCTTTTGCCCCGTATTTAGACCTGCCGCGCTTTCTACCATCTACTCCTGCTGTATCCAATTTACCTCTTATTATGTGGTATTTAACTCCTGGAAGGTCACGTACCCTTCCACCCCTTATCAAAACTATCGAATGCTCCTGTAAATTGTGTCCTTCACCCGGTATATAAGCCGTAACTTCTTTTCTATTTGTCAATCTTATCCTTGCAACCTTCCTCAAAGCAGAATTAGGCTTTTTAGGCGTCCGCGTCATAACCTGAAGACAGACACCTTTTTTTTGCGGGCACCCCCATAAATCGACACTTTTGCTCTTTTTTAATACCTTTTTTCTACCTTTTCTTATTAACTGATTTATTGTCGGCATATATTTTATCCCTCTAACTTAATTAGATAATGCTGGTAACGACTTATCCTTCTCGTCAATTCTATCACCGGATGTTTCTATTTCATTTCTCTTTGTAAGCAATTTATGGTATGGCTTGTATCCAGTTCCAGCTGGCACCAAATGCCCAAGGATCACATTTTCCTTCAGGCCTACAAGCATATCCCTACTTCCTTCTAAAGCAGCTTTTGTTAATACCTTGGTTGTCTCCTGAAAAGATGCCGCTGATATAAAGCTATCGGCTTGTACGGAGGCTTTAGTAATTCCCAATAATAATGGTTCGGCGCTGGCGGGCTTGCCACCACTCTCTTTTGCCTTCTTATTTATTTCTTTAAACTTAAATTTATCAACAATCGTACCTTGCAGCAATTTAGTATCGTTAGGTTCGTCTACCTGCACTTTCCGCAACATCTGTGAGATAATTATTTCAATATGCTTATCGTCAATTGGCACGTTCTGCGAACGATAAACATTTTGAACTTCCTTCAATATATACTGCTGCAATTCTTCTTCCCCGCAAATCCTTAATATATCCTGAAGAACAAGAGGACCTTCTACCAATGGATATCCAGCTTTCACACAATCTCCCTTGTGTACCCTTAGATGCTTACCGCGAGGAACAAGATGTTCTACTTCCATTCCGGATTCACCTTTAACAATTATCGTTCTTTTGCCTCGCCTCTTTTCACCAAGTTCCACTACACCATCTATTTCACTCATTACGGCTGGATCCTTTGGCCTCCTGGCCTCAAAAACCTCTGATACTCTGGGCAGTCCACCCGTTATATCCTCTGTTCTTGTAATCTCTCTGGGTGTTTTAGCAAGTAGCGTACCGGCTACAACATTTACCCCCTCTTCAACCTCTATATGTGCCTTTTCTGGTATTGGATAAAGCCCCTGGATATTCCCGGTACTGTCCTCAAGGATTATTTGAGGATGAAGGTCTCCTTTATGTTCTACAATCACCTTTCTTTTAATACGGGTTACAGCATCATATTCGCTACGCATTGTTTTGTTTTCTATTATATCTTCAAAGCGGATTTTACCCGCCACCTCAGCCAGGATTGGAGTCATATGAGGATCCCATTTGATTATTGTTCGCCTCGCTGCAACTTTTTCATTATCTTTCACTAAAACCACTGCACCAAGAGGCACTGCGTATTTTTCGATTTGCCTGCCTTTATCATCAACAATGAGGATTTCTCCCTTACCACCCAGGGTAATATTTTCTCCTTGTGGATTTTCTACTACATATAGATTACTATAGTTGACCATACCTGCCCTTCTAACCCTTGTTTCTGATTCTTCAATTGATCGCGTAGCAGTTCCACCAATATGAAATGTTTTCATGGTTAATTGAGTGCCAGGTTCTCCTATTGATTCGGCAGCAATGATTCCCACCGCTGTACCTTCTTCTACCAATTTACCTCTAGAAAGATCCATGCCATAGCACTTAACACACAAACCTTGCGGCATCTCACATGTTAATGCAGAGCGTACACGAATTTTCTCATATCCCAGAGCCTCAATCTTCTTTGCTTTCTCTTCTGTAATCAGTTCGTTTTCCTCAACAATTCTCTCATCCTTAACCAAATCCACAATATTGTTCAAAGACACCCTGCCGGTTATAATTCTGTGAAGATGAACCTCAATACGATCACCCCTATAAACGGCGCCCTTACTAATTCCATTAACTGTTCCACAATCATAACAGGTAACAATAACATTTTGTGCAACATCTGCAAGTTTCCTGGTTAGATAACCAGAATCCGCTGTTTTTAATGCTGTATCAGCTAATCCTTTTCGCGCACCATGGGTTGAACTAAAATATTCCAATACGTTTAACCCTTCGCGAAAGTTTGCTTTAATTGGTGTCTCTATTATCTTGCCTGATGGCTTAGCCATTAAGCCTCTCATACCCGCAAGCTGTCTCAACTGCTGGGTACTGCCCCTCGCGCCTGATGCAGACATTAAATATACCGGGTTAAGGTATGGTTTCCCGTCTCTTACATCGTTCTTAAGTTCATCAAGCATCTCCTCCGCCACCATTTCCCCGGCATAAGTCCATGTGTCTATTATCTGATTATACCTTTCTCCTTCCGTGATAGTGCCCCTATTGTATTGCTTTTGTGTTTTTTCCACCTCTTTCAGAGTTTTCTCCAATATCTGAGCCTTCTTCTTTGGCATTTTTAAATCCATTATCGAAAGAGAAAGTCCGGCCTTTGTACACTCCTTAAAACCTATCTCCTTGATTTTGTCTAACAGGTCAATAGTGGCCTCTTTCCCCAAAATTTTATAACAATCCTGAATGATACTTTTTATTGATTTATGATCAAGAGGGTAGTTATAAAAAGGTAGTTCAGGGGGCAAGATCTCGTTAAATACAACACGGCCTACGGTAGTAGCACATAACCCATCCCCGCTCTGTTCACCTTCACCATTTTTAACAGATTTATTTGGATCCAATCTGAGTCTAATTTGAGTATGAACACCAACCTTCTTCATAGCGTAAGCCATTAATACTTCGTCATAATTACTGAAGTTTTTTATTTTTCCTTTTTCTTTTTCATCTATAAGGGTAGTCAAGTAATAACAACCCAAAACAATGTCTTGTGAGGGAGTAATTATAGGATCACCCGAAGCAGGAGAGAAAATATTATTTGTCGATAACATCAGTGTTCTTGCTTCGATCTGTGCTTCAACGGAAAGGGGTAAATGGACTGCCATTTGGTCTCCATCAAAATCAGCATTGAATCCACGGCACACCAATGGATGAAGTTTTATTGCATTACCTTCCACGAGAATCGGTTCAAATGCTTGAATTCCTATACGATGCAATGTCGGAGCCCTATTAAGCAAAACCAGGTGATTCCTTACCACATCATCAAGAATGTCCCAAACCTCTTCATCTTGTCTTACCAACATTTTTTTTGCACTCTTTATTGTATCCGCCAACCCAATTTCCCTTAAGCGTCGAATTATGAATGGTTGAAATAATTCAAGTGCAATCTTTTTGGGTAACCCGCATTGGCTTAATTTAAGTTCGGGGCCAACGACTATTACTGATCGCGCAGAATAATCAACTCTCTTACCAAGCAGATTTTCCCTGAATCTTCCCTGCTTTCCCTTAATCATATCTGTCAGAGATTTCAAAGGACGGCTATTGCTTCCCAGAATAGGACGCTTACCTCTGCCATTATCAAAAAGCGCATCTACAGCCTGCTGCAACATTCTTTTCTCATTTCGTATTATTACTTCCGGAGCATTAAGATCTATAAGTTTTTTAAGACGATTATTGCGATTAATTATGCGCCTGTATAGGTCGTTAAGGTCTGAGCTGGCAAAGTCTCCACTCTCCAATAATACCAACGGCCTCAAATCTGGAGGAATAACCGGAACAACGTCCATAACCATCCACTCAGGCTTGTTTCCAGAATCTTTAAAAGATTCAACAATTGCTAATCTTTTTATTATATCTTTCGTTCGCTGTTTTGATTTTGTTTCTTTAAGTTCTGTCCTGAGATACTTTGATATTTTCTCTAAATCCAGGCCTTCAAGTATTGTCCGTATAGCTTCGGCTCCCATACCAGCACTGAAACTACCTTCTCCATGTTTTTCCTGAGCCTCTGCATACTCATCAACCGACAACAATTGATATTCCTTAAGTGGCGTACTTCCCGGATCTATCACAACATAGCCCTGGAAGTATATAATCCTTTCCAAAACGTTAGTTTTCATGCCTAAAAGAGCTCCTATTCTCGAAGGCATTGCCTTAAAAAACCAAATATGAACAATAGGTGCCGCCAGACCAATATGTCCCATCCTTTTTCTTCTTACACGAGAATGAGTTACCTTGACCCCACATCTATCACAGATAATCCCTTTATGCTTAATACCTTTATATTTCCCGCAAAAGCATTCCCAATTACGCTCAGGACCAAAAATTCTCTCACAAAAAAGCCCATCTTTCTCTGCACGATATGTACGGTAATTTATTGTCTCTGGTTTCGTTACCTCACCATATGACTTGCTCCTGATACTCTCTGCTGACGATAAGGATATCCTCACTGAGCTATATTCATTTATCTTTTCACATGCGCTAACTGTCATTAGTTAATCTCCATTCAAAAAAAGAGATAAGATTTCTAATTACTTTAATCGTGCACTTAAGATGACGAAGCATACATAAAACTAACTTGTTTAAAGCTTCTCTTCTTTCTCAAGTGTCAAGGAAAGCCCAAGTCCTTCAATCTCTTTGGCTAGTACATCGAATGATGCAGGAGTTCCTGCTTCCAACGTATTTTTACCCTTAACCATAGATTCATAAATTCTTGTACGTCCCTCTACATCATCACTTTTCACGGTAAGAAGTTCTTGTAAATTATAAGCTGCACCATAAGCTTCTAATGCCCATACTTCCATTTCCCCAAACCTTTGCCCACCGAACCTTGCCTTTCCCCCAAGAGGTTGTTGTGTTATTAAAGAATACGGCCCTGTGGCTCTAGCATGTACCTTTTCGTCAACTAAGTGATGCAGCTTCAACATATACATATATCCAACTGCTACATTTTGGTTAAATGGTTCGCCTGTACAACCATTATACAACGTAGTCTTACCGTCCTCTGGAAGTCCTGCCTCCTTCAAGGTATCTCTTATTTCAGATTCTTCCGCCCCATCAAAAATAGGTGTAACAGCCTGGAAATCCAATTTTTTTGCAGCCCAGCCCAGGTGTGTTTCCAGGATTTGGCCCACATTCATTCTTGAAGGAACTCCCAGTGGATTCAAAATCATCTCAACTGGAGTCCCGTCCTCCAAACATGGCATATCTTCCTCTGGCAGGATCCTGGCTATGACTCCTTTGTTACCATGCCTTCCTGCCATTTTATCTCCAACAGACAGTCTCCTTTTCGTTGCAATAGAAACCTTTGCCACTTCCAATACACCGCTTGGTAATTCATCACCCCTTTTTAATTGACTTATTTTCGAATCCTTTTCTTCCTTCAAAGATTCAATTCTTTCATTATATTCATCGCAAATTCTCGATGCTCTTTCACTTTTCCTCTTATTACTACCAGAATCAAAGTCCTTAATATCAAATTGCTCTTGCAAATCAAGAATACGATTGATGTCTGTCCCATATGATACTTTCAAATGCTGACCTGTCCCCAAATTTACAAGAACACCGTCAAAAACCTGCTCCAGATCTTTTATCATTTTCACAAATTCCTTTGACATTACCTTAGCGAATTTACCTTCCTCAGCTTTTATTTCATTCGTAATCTTTTGTCTTTGTTCGTCTGACAGATTGGCCCTTCGAGAGAAAAGCTGTGTATTTATGACAATCCCTTCTACACCTGATGGTACTTCCAAAGAAACATTCTTAACGTCCTCTCCGGCTCTGCCAAAAATTGCATGTAAAAGTTTTTCTTCCGGAGACAGCTCACTTCTACTCTTTGGAGCAATTTTTCCCACAAGAATATCTGACGGTTTAACCTTAGTTCCAATACGAATTATACCGTTTTCGTCTAAATTACTGAGGGCTTTCTCGGAAACATTTGGTATATCCCTGGTAAACTCCTCTCTCCCAAGTGTTGTCTCCCTTATCTCCACCTCAAACTCATCTCTATGAATTGACGTATAACTGTCATTCTTGAGCAAGCTTTCACTTATCACAATAGCGTCCTCAAAATTGTAACCATCCCATGTCATAAAGGCCACCAATACATTTCTGCCCAAACTCAATTCACCATTACAAGTAGCAGCACCATCGGCAATAATTTCATTCTTTCTTACCTTTTGCCCCTCCATCACTATAGGTTTCTGGTTTAAACAAGTTCCTTCGTTTAAGCCAACATATTTCCTTAGGTTGTATATATCATCATCATTAATAATTATTTGTTCAGCGTCAACTTTAGTAATAGTACCGGCGTTTTCAGCGCGAACAACCATACTGGAATTCTGTGCAACCACTCTTTCCATACCTGTAGCAACAAGTGGTGGCTCAGTTACTAACAACGGCACGGCTTGCCTTTGCATGTTTGATCCCATTAATGCCCTGTTCGCATCACTGTGTTCAAGAAATGGGATTAAGCTTGTAGATACACCTACCAACTGCTTTGGTGACACGTCCATGTAATCAACATCCTTTACATTTACAAGCTTGAAATCCCCACTAAAACGTGCAAGGACCTCATTGTTCAAACCTTTATCTCTAAAATACGACTGCGTATCAGCAGTCACAAATATTTTACCTTCCTCCTCATCGGCACGAAGGTAAACAATCTCATCTGTCAATTTGCCATTTTTGATCTTCAAGTAAGGAGAAATTAGAAACCCATACTCATCCGTTGCCGCATATATACTTAATGATGCAATCAAACCAATATTTGTACCCTCAGGAGTCTCAATAGGACATATTCACCCATAGTGAGAGATATGAACATCTCTCACCTCAAAACCGGCTCTTTTCCTATTAAGACCGCCTGGCCCTAAAGCACTTAATCTCCGTTCATGTGTAAGCTGTGCTAAAGGATTAGTCTGATCTAATACCTGAGAAAGCTCACCACGGCTAAAGAAATACTCTATTGTTGAAAAAATTGTTCTGGAGTTTATGAGAATCCTTGGCGTCAACTGCTCAAAATCCTTTGTATTCATTCTTTCCTGGACGGTTCTCCTAAGCTTAAGAAACCCTTTACGTAATTCTTCTCCAAATAGCTCATCAATAGTTCTGAGGCGCCTGTTGCCAAGATGATCTATATCATCAATACTTCCTTCATCTCTTCTAAGTTTTACGATATATTTGATGGAATTTACATAATCTTCAGGTTTCAAAGTCATTTCACTGTTAGAGACTTCTTGCCCCAATTTCCTATTTAATCTAAATCGTCCCACAAGACCTAATTTATATCTTTTTGAATCAAAGAACTTATCATGAAACAATTGCTTTGCCTTATCCAGTTGCTGAGGATTACCAGGTCTAAATCTTGTATAAACCTTCAATAACGCATCTTCATGAGATTCTGTATAATCAGTTTCCAGAGTATTAAGTATCAACGGGTCATCCATACTCTTAATAACTTCAATCTTTTTAAGATTTGAGTTCGATATAACATTAACCACATCCTCGGTTATTTGCCGTCCAGCTTCTAATATAATTTCACCGGTCTGAGGGTTAATTAACCGACCAACTAAATACATATCCTTAAGTTTAATTATCGAAGCAGAATCTTTAATACTAACTGTTTCTGTTTCGTAAAAAAGCCTGATAATGTCTTCGTCTTTTGAATATTTCTCTGACATTGCTCTCAGGAAACACGTCGCAGGGAGTTTACCACTTTGATCAACCTTGGTAGTTAAAACATCTTTTTTCCCAACTTCAACCTCAATCCAACTGCCGCGTTCCGGGATAATTCTGCAAGAGTGCATTCTCTTCTCCGAATGCAGTTCTTCAACAAAATCCACTCCTGGTGAACGATGAAGTTGAGTTACTATCACCCTCTCAGTTCCGTTAATTATGAATTCACCACCACCAATCATAACAGGGATTTCTCCCAAATACACCGCCTCCTCAACAGGCTCTTCCTTATTTAATCTTAACCAGACCCTGAGAGGGTTGCCATATATCAACTTCAATTTTCTACATTCTTCCGGGCCATAACGCGGTTTTCCTATTTCGTATTTTATATACTCTAAGTTTACCGTTTCGTCGTAGTTTTTTATTGGAAAAGTCTCTCGCAAAATGGCTTCCAGACCTATATTTTGGCGCTTATCTGGGTGCACATCTTCCTGCAGGAAAGCAGCATAAGACTTAGTCTGCGTCCTAATCAGGTCAGGTATCTCAACTACATCGGCGACTTTACCATAATTCCTTACGTCCATCTTTTTCATTATTATATTTCTTTCGTGTAATTACCAAGAAAGACATCTTTTTAATTTACATCACACAAGTTCAACTACTGCACCGGCAGCCTCTAATGCTTTTTTAACCTTCTCTGCTTCATCCTTTGCAACACCTACTTTAACAGGTTTTGGCGCGCTATCTACCAATTCCTTTGCCTCTTTTAAACCAAGAGAAGTCTC
>Ga0066641_10001380_pt1 | contig 11169 bp, 6 predicted proteins | sample CryGeyCG2114_065_FD_59509 | JGI IMG/M metagenome (GOLD analysis project Ga0066641, IMG submission 59509) | Groundwater microbial communities from aquifer - Crystal Geyser CG12_big_fil_rev_8/21/14_0.65 | ecosystem: Environmental > Aquatic > Deep subsurface > Groundwater | place: USA: Utah: Grand... | reverse complement strand
AATTCCAGAGCAAACTGCCCCAGGGTGTTTCCCCGGTGCTGGGGCCTGACGCCACTTCGATCGGCTGGGTTTTCCAATATGCCTTGGTGGACACGACTGGTCGTCATGACTTGGCGGATATCCGCACATTCCAGGATTTCACCCTTCGATATGCTTTATCTTCAGTTCCCGGAGTTGCTGAGGTGGCGAGCGTGGGAGGCTATCAAAAGCAATATCAGGTGGAAGTAGATCCTAACAAACTTCACGCGTACAATCTTTCAGTGGGCGATGTCACCCGCGCTATTCGTCAGAGCAATAACGATGTGGGAGGGCGCGTAATTGAGATGACCGGGCGGGAGTATTTCGTGCGTGGACGAGGTTATATTAGTAATCTCGATGACCTGCGGCAGATAAGTCTTGGAAGCACCCCAGCCGGCACTCCAATCCTATTGGGGAATGTGGCCAAGGTCGGCTATGGGCCGGATATCAGGCGCGGTCTGGGAGAATTTGATGGGATTGGGGAAGCGGTGGGCGGAATTATTATTATGCGCTATGGCGAAAATGCTTTAGATGTCATCCAGAGGATCAAAACCAAAATTGCCGAATTAAAGCCGGCCTTTCCCGAAGGCGTCGAGCTAAAAGCGGTCTATGACCGGAGCAATATAATCACCCGGGCGATCGAAACCCTCAAGCATAGCTTAATCGAAGAAGGTATTGTGGTGGCCTTGGTCATTTTCATTTTTTTGCTGCATTTTCGCAGTGCGCTCGTGCCAATTATTGCGTTGCCCTTTGCGGTTTCATTAGCCTTTATCCCCATGTATCTGCTGAATATCGGCTCAAATATCATGAGTTTAGGGGGTATCGCCATAGCGATTGGAGCGATGGTTGATGCTTCTATTGTACTGGTGGAAAACGCTCACAAACGCATGGAAAAAGCGCCTGATGGAATCGATCGCAAGGAAGTTATTATTGCCGCCGTCAAGGAAGTGGGCCCCTCAATCTTTTATGCATTGTTGATTATCTCGATCGCATTCTTGCCAATTTTCGTACTTACGGGACAGGGCGGGCGTCTTTTCAAACCGTTGGCTTATACCAAGACTTTCGCCATGTTTTTTTCAGCGGTTGTGGCCATAACGTTGGCGCCGGCGCTGATGACTTTGTTGCTCCGTGGCAAAATCAAACATGAAGCTGAACATCCGGTCTCGAAATTCCTGATTGCCATTTATAAACCATTCGTGTTCGTCGCCCTGCGCAATCCCAAAACCACGATCGCCATAGGTTTGGCCGCTATCATCGCTACTATCCCGATGATTCCTCAGATCGGTTCGGAATTTATGCCGGCTCTAAATGAAGGCGATATTCTTTATATGCCGACCACCTTTCCTAATATATCAATCGAACAAGCGAAACAGTATATGCAGTATCAGGATCGCATTATACGTTCTTTCCCGGAGGTCATCTCAGTTTATGGTAAGGCGGGGCGAGCGGAGACTGCCACCGACCCTGCTCCTCTGAGCATGCTGGAGACGGTGGTCCAGCTAAAGCCAAGAGAGGAGTGGCGTAGGGTCCATCAAGAGCGATGGTATTCAAGCAGGGCTCCGACGTTTCTCCACTCAATATTTAAGCCAATCTGGCCGGAGGATCGTTTGATCACCTGGGAGGAACTTATGGCAGAATTTGATAAGGCTATGAAATTCCCCGGATGGACTAACGCCTGGACCATGCCGATCAAAACCCGCATAGATATGTTGTCAACCGGAATCCGCACCCCGATCGGTGTCAAGATTTTTGGCCATGACCTAACTGAGATTGAACGTATCGGGATGCAGTTGGAGCAATCCCTTTCCAAAATTCCCAGCACGCGCAGTGTCTATTCCGATCGCAATACCGGAGGGTATTTTATTGATATCATTCCTGACCGGCTGGCGCTGGCGCGATATGGCTTGACAATGCGGGATGTTGAGGATGTCATTGAGACCGCCATTGGAGGAATGCCCATTGAGGTCACCATTGAAGGGCGCGAACGATATACAATTAACGTTCGTTATCCGCGCGATTTGCGTGACAATATCCAGCATCTAAAAGAGATCCTTGTGCCTATTGCGGGCAGTCCTCAATCCGAGATGGGTGGTGAGGGAATGTCCAATGAAGGAGGACGGGCAATTGAGGGAGAACCCCCGCTGTTGGCGGGCAGTAATTGGGCGGAGGTTTATAATCCCTGGGACAATATGCAGTTAGTGCAGATGGATAATATGGGCGGTGGAGGTGGTTCCAAACCGGGTAGTTCGTTTCCCGGTGGATTTTCCGGCGGTATGGGTTCAACGTCAATGCCCGCTTCGCCGCAGATGAAAGGAAGTTCGCCGCCTCAGGGAAGCTCCATTCCCGAGGGGGGACGGCATATTCCTCTGGGGCAGATTGCCGATATCCGCATCGTGACCGGCCCTCCAATGATTAAGGATGAGGCGGGGATGCTGGTGGGATATGTCTTTGTCGATATGGATCAGAGCCAGCGTGATATCGGCGGTTATGTTCAAGAAGCCAAGCGGGTGGTCTCGGAGGAAATCAGCATACCATCGGGCTATTATCTGAAATGGACTGGCCAATATGAGTTGCTGGAACAGATGACCAAAAAGATGAAGGTTGTTGTTCCCATCACTCTCATTATGGTAATTATTCTCCTGTATCTTAACTTCCGTAATATCACTGAAACCCTTATCGTTTTGGCATCAGTGCCGTTTGCGTTAGTGGGGAGCATTTGGCTGATGTATTTTCTTAAGTACAATTTTTCCACGGCCACTTGGGTCGGGATTATCGCTTTAGTGGGGTTGGCGACTGAGACCGGGATAGTGATGGTATTATATCTTGACCATGCCTATGAGCGGCGCAAGCGCGCCGGCAAGATGCGAGACCTCAATGACATAATTTGGGCGCATATGGAAGGTACAGTTATGCGGGTGCGTCCCAAGTTGATGACTGTTGGAACTACGATGATCGGTCTGGTTCCTCTTCTGTGGGCGCAAGGCACGGGCGCCGATGTGATGAAAAGGATTGCGGCCCCGATGGTTGGAGGATTGATAAGCTCCACATTTCTCACCCTGGAAATCATACCTGTGGTTTATACTTATTGGCGTTATTGGCAGATCAAACACGAACATAAATAAACTAAAATCGCATTTTCTCGGTTGGGCGCCCCACCGACGCACAAATAAAAAACCCCCGGCGTCAGCCGGGGGTGTTCTGCCTTTAACAATTAGTTTCTACAAGCCCCCTGTGTTCTTAATCATCATCACCACATTTTGAAGGCTGGTGGTAATGTTGGAGAGAGCTTTGCTGTAGCGTTTGAGAAGCTCTGTATATTGCCAGCGCATGGAAAAAGCCTTTTCTGGGAAATCGAAAATATCGAGAAGGACTGCTTTATATATCTCATCAATGTATCTTAGCACAAAAAATGGATAGTCGGGGATGTTGGGATCGTGAATCTGCCCTTTTGATAGCTTGTCTTTATAAATTTCTATTTTCTCAAGGACAACCGTGCCGAAGCACCATGGGCTCATAATAGCGCTTAGATTGGTTGAATCAGAATAGTATTTCGTAATATTCGAGAGAAGTTGGTCGATTACCACCTTCTTCGCGCGAAGGTATGCTAAAGTTTCCTCGTGGCTATCGGGGCATTCGGCAATTTTCTGGCGCAATCCAGCAAGTTCTCTCTGGGCCTTCGCCTCTGTTCTTTCGAGGAATTCATAATAATCATCGAAATAGATTTTGACATTTTCGTTGGTCGTATATATGTAAGAGCCCCTTTCATCCTTACCGATCTTAGGGTCTTTTACGCTCTTCAATTTATCTTCCGGTAAACCTCGTCGTATCCCGTTCGTCAACATATGACCTCCTTCTCGCTTTCCGAATTGATTGTGCTAATGCCATTTAGAGCAAGCTGTGTGCCATTCGGAGCATTTAAATCGTTCATCTTACGAGGTGCTTGAAGCATTTACCTAACTTACCTTCTCTTATCTAAATAACGGAGAAAAGGGGCCGATTAGTTCCGTTAAACTTGGAAAATGAATCATTTGGGAAGCCCCAAATCAAGCATTTTCTTTGCATCAATATGCAATAAGATACATAGTTATGCAAGTTTTTAGATTAGATTGGAATCGACGAAGCGCTCACCAATCGGCATCAATCCCCATAAACCTCCGGTGTGCATAAAAAGGATTTTGGAGCCGACAGGGATCATCTGCTTTCGGAGTAAGTCCAACATTCCATAGAATGCCTTTCCGGTATAGACTGGATCCAAAATAAGGCCGCATTCTCTTGCCAAAGTAGAAATCATTTTCAGTTCTTCTTTGCGGCTTAAGGCATAGCCATCTCCGACATAACCATCTATCAGTTCCAAGTCCGAGCGTCTTATGACCAGACCTGGGCAATATCTCTCTTTGAATTCCTGACAATATTGGTAAACTCGTTCCACGAAATGGTCTGAAGTGCAACAGACATTGATCCCGATAATCTTCGTTTTGTCACCAAAAAACTTTGCGCCTACCAGCAAACCGCCAAAGGTCCCGCCGGAACCGGTGGCGGTGAAGATGTAATCAATACTCAAGCCCTTTTGGTCAAGTTGCTGTCGTATTTCGCGATAACATTCAAAATATCCCCATAGTCCAAGAGCATTTGAGCCGCCCTCGGGGATGATGTGGGGAGTTAGCCCCCGGGAAATGAGTTGGTCGGCGCGATCCCGCATTAACTCATCGATACGGAAATAGTCCGTGGCCGTGACGAATTCGATTTCGGCGCCTACTAATTTGTCGAGCAAATAATTGCCTTGGGGAACCTGCGGCTTACTTCCCCTGAGCATTAGATAAGATTTCATACCTATCATAGAGGCCAGACACGCGACTGCTCTACAGTGGTTTGACTGCAGACCTCCACAAGTTATCCAGGTATCAGCCCCTTCGGTTTTACTTTGGGCCAGAAAGAATTCTAATTTGCGGACCTTGTTGCCCTGCAGAGTGCTTCCAGTATAATCATCATGCTTAATATATATCTCATACTCATACTCACCGGTATCAGAAGGCAAATGCTCAAGCCGTTCAATCGGTGTGGGAGTGAAGGCAATCTTAATCCTGGGAGGCTGATTAATTTCCATTATTTTCAGGCCTATTCCTTGCGTTCCCGCCATCGGCCGGCGATCGCCATTTCCAAAACCATGAGGAATAATACGATTCCGAAACTCGCGACTGTAAATTCCCGGCCGGTTCGAAACTTCTCGAGACTGGCTACGACGTTCTCATTTTGATCGATGACCTCCAGACGGTTTTCGGGCAACAGAGAGGCCAATTGATCGTGATCAATGACGCCCGGCTCTGATTCCCGGGTATCAATATTAACTGCAAAAGCGTCAATAACTTGACCTCCTGATTTTAGAAAATAGATGCCTGCTTCATTGGTTTGGTCAAAGACCGCCATATAGCCATCTGATCCTTGGCGAGGCTGGATGTTAATTGATTCTCCGGATGGCTTGGTTATTTCTAATTTTCCCGCGGAGTCATCTTTAGGTAAATTGAGGCTGGCGATTTCATTAATCTTATAACCCTGACCGAAACTGCCAGTTTTGGATGCGAGGTACTCAGACACTCGTTGGATCATCGGCAAGAATAAGGAACTTGAGGTGATATCCGACAAATTGGCTGAAAATGGCGCAGATGACAAGATAACGTTGCCGCCATCGCTTTCCGAAGCCATTAATAAAGGCTTATTGCCGGATAGGGAGGCCAGTGTATGGATCGTCCCCTTCGGGATGATATCATAAATGGATCTGAAATTGACATCGGGAATTCTAAATGGCTGGCCCCCTGATTTTAGTTCACGGTACACCACAAATATGGGGTGATTTATGTCCAGTTCCTCCAACTTGAATGACCCTTCTGATCCCGGATGGAATTCTTTTTGGATTTGGACCGGGAAATTTAATTTGCCAAGGTCCTCGTTTAGCATCTTGACGTCCATCGCCGATGCGGGGATTATGAAAACGCCATGTCCGTCCTTAATGAAGGCTTTAATTCTGGAAGCCAAGATCTGGCTTGGATGATAATCGCCGAGAATGGCGGCGTCGTAGTCAACGATTCCCATGGATATCACTTTTGAGATCGGTTCAAAATCAGCGATTATATGGCTTTTAGCCAAACCGGGGGGTGAGGCCGCCAACTGAATGCTGTGAGACAATTCATTATCAAGCCCGGCGATCAAAATCCTGATGTTTTCAGGAACCTTGAATGCAAAATAGAAGCGATTATCAATCGGGAGTTCATCTTCTTGGGTTTCAACGAAGCCATGGTGGATTCCCGGTGAAGGAACATTGGCTCTCAGATTTGCTTCTCCTGATTGGGCAGGCCTCAAAGAAATTTCGGCCTGCGAAATTCGTTTGTCATCGAGGTATAAATCGACCAGGACGTTATTGAGTATTTTATTGGTCGCATTTTTGGCGATAGTGTTTATCTCAAATCCCACTCCGGGCTGGATTATTTGCCCGCCATAGTCGATACTTGCCAGATAAGCATTGTCACTTTCTTCCCCATCAATAGCGGTTAAAAGGACATTCCCCTCAAAACCTTTCAACGCATCTCTGACAGTTTCTATTGATGTCCAGCCGCATAGGCCAAAATCGGAAATGATGACCAATTCGCGATTCAAATTCACGGATTGCTCAAGCAACTGAACCGCTTCCTTGATGGCGCTGACCACGAGAGTGGTTTCGGGCGTAGTGGCATATTCTGGCATCAGCCGGGTGAAGTAGGACGGGTCCGGCGAAAGGAATTTATATCTGGCCTCCGCTGATTTCGAAAATGGTATGACCGCAATTTTATCACCCGGCGATAGATTATCCATAATTTCGATGATTTTGGATTTGGCTATCTCAAATAGCGTTCCAGATGCGGTCTGGCGTGACATACTATATGAATCATCAAGAAGCACTACTGTCGAAGATGGTCCATGGGTATTTTCGGCACTCCTTTTATAGGTGGGGCGGGAAAAGCCCAATGCCAGGAATGCAATTATCAGAGTGCGGATTGCGAGTAAAATCAATTCTTTGAGCCGCACATATCTCAACCGGCTTTGCTTCATCTTGCTCAGAAAAGCTACCGATGAGAATTCAATAATTTTTACTCTCCTGCGTGAAAGCAGGTGCAGGATAATAGGTATTCCGGCCGCAATTAACCCGAAAAGCGCGGCTGGATTTAGAAAGCTCCACATCGAAATTCTCTTTAGTTCAGTTCAATGTTGTTCAGAAGTTATTTTCTGCTGTGAAATGGCTTAATGATCAATTCTTTTGCTTCGTTTTTTTGGAGCGCTCCTGATTTGCCGTTGATTACTCTTCGATAGTACTGAAGGGCGGCGTTTCGTTCTCCCAACAGGTCGTTGGTTTTGCCGAGCGCCAATAGTGTTCTCCCGGCATAATAGGGACGAGTTTCGTTCAGCTCCACAAACGAAAGATGGCTTAGGGCGTTGTGCGGCTGATTAGTATTTAGATAGGCTTCACCCAGAAATATCCTATATATCAAAATATCGGGGTATGCGTCAGCCTTGTTTTTGGCCTGGGTCAATCCTAATGTTGTCAACGAGTCTGCTTTGGATTCATTGCCCAAGGCACGTAGCGCCGCCGCCCATTCAAAATATATATCGGAATAGATCCCGCCGTCCGGTGACCAACCAAGAGCGTTCATAAATCTCCTTTCTGCTTTTGCCGTGCGTCCTTCATAGAAATCAATCTGGCCCGCCTTGAGATAAGCCTGGCTGTAAGTGCTATCAAGCTGAAGAGCTCGCTCGTAGCTCTGCTCAGCTTTTTTGATATGGCCTGCGCTCAAGTAAGCATTTCCAAGCAGGTAATGATATTCCGCCGTGGTGTCTTGATATCTGATTATTTTCTCGAAGATTTTGGCGGCTTCGTCATAGCTTCCGGTATTATATAAACACATTGCGTATTTCAATCCGCTCTGATAATCTTCCGCCTTCAAATTGGAAAGATATTCATAAATGGGCAGTGCTCGTTTAAAATCTGTCATGAAGTCGAATTGCAATTCGGCATAGCCGCCGATTAAAGCTTTTTTGGGGCGGTAACCCGCCAGCATTTTTGTCCAGTCCTCTTTCAGGGATTGGTATGATTGTCCGAAATGCTTTGACATCGCATCGTTTAAGTCGGTCAAGCCATTGCAATCCTGATAAAATATTTTGAATCTATCTATGCCGAATTTTTCGATTAGGTGTTTGGTGAAGCTGGCGATGAATGGCGTATATTTATCCGGATCCCCCTTCCATTCTGGTCGAGGTTTGAAATAGTCCTGGGGATCGATCCGCACACCCGAAGAATATTGTTTCATCGCAAAAAAATGGGGTTCATCGATGAAACCTGCGGCGCTCCAAACCAAGAAGGGATGCGAGTAACCCCAATTGCTGTAAAGCAAATATGCGGTCAAAAATGTCGCCGCTTTCGGGAAATCTAATCGACTATAGATCATCGCCATCCCTCGATGCGCGGGATCGAAAGAGATCGGGAAGGTCTTGTCCCAGTATAGTCCCTCTTCTGGCTTATCGTAGAGGGCAAAAGCTATCTTATCGGAGTAATAGAATCTAAATTGTGCTTTAAGCAGTTTATCAATTTTTTCAAGATACGCACCGAAAAGCGGGAGATGGTAATCAGCCATAGAGTCCCTTTTGAAGGAGAATATGAAATGGATGGACTCCTCGTTAGCATCAGTCTCTTGAGCGATCGGCTTCTGACGGTCAGTTTGGGAAAGAGGGCGAAGCATCACTTCATATATGGAGCCATTTTTCCCGTTTAGCTTCAAAGAAACCTGTTGGCCTTTGGTTAAGGTTTTTTCATCGCTGGCGGTAACGATATTCGGGCTGAGCGTAACGATCTCCACTTGGAATCTGATGCTGTCTTTGGCCTGATAAAGCGGATAGATTGAAATTGTCAACGGTCCGGTGAATATGTGGTATGAATTGCCGACTTTTATCGCGATTGAATCCGATATTACCAGGGCCGATTCATTAGCGGCAGTATCCATCTCGGTCACGCGGAATTCAATATCTATTGCCGCTTGTGACATCGCCGGCAATAAGATTGCGCCAATCAATAGCAGGAATAATAATGATAATTTCATTTCTTTATCAATCCCCTTAGAATTCCAAGATTGATATCATCCATTTCTCCATCATCTCCCTTTGGAGTTTCCAGCAAAAAAGGCAATTTTTTTAAGCGGCGATCATTGAGGAAATAGCCGAAAGGCTCTATTCCGATGAATCCCTTGCCGATATGTTCGTGCCGGTCCACTTTGCTTCCCAAATCCTTCTTGGAATCATTGATATGCACTACTTTAAGGCGATTCAAACCGATAACCCGATCGAATTCGGTCATCGTCTTATTATACGCCTTTTTGTTGCGAATTTCGTAGCCGGCGGCAAATATATGGCAGGTATCGAGGCAAACGCCCAGGCGATCGCTTTCTTCCGATTCATCGATCAAAAAGGCAATCTGCTCAAATTTATAGCCAAGATTGGAGCCCTGCCCGGCAGTAGTCTCCAAGCAGATAATTACTTTAGAATCGGGGGTTTTTGTATAAAGCCAGTTAAGCGATTCGACTATGGTATGAAGCCCAATTTCCTCTCCGACACCAACGTGGCTGCCAGGATGCGTGACCAAGTAGGGGATTTCTAATTTCTCGCATCGCTCCATTTCCTCAAGGAAAGCCTTGCGGGACTTATCCAGAAGGGCTTTGTCCGGCGAACCGAGATTTATGAGGTATGAATCGTGCGCAACCGTCATTATGCCGCTTTGTCTTTGCAAAAGCCGAAATCCAGTGATGTCGTCCTCAGAAAGAGGTTTGGCCTTCCATTGATTGGAGCTTTTGGTGAACATCTGAATTGCAGTGCAATCCAGATATTTTCCCGCCAGAAGAGCATTAGCTACTCCTCCGGAAATTGACATATGAGCGCCTAAGAGCACTTTCCTCCTACTTTGACCAAAATCATAAAAATTAAAAATACCCATTCCGAGTTCCCTTATCAAGAATTATTATTCGTCAATTATCACTTGCCAAAAGCAGATGAGGTTTTTAGGTTATTTGGGTGTGAAAGAATTGGAGGACTCAAATCTCAATGCAAAATAAGTATTATGGACGAGATTATATATCAACTTCGGATTGGAGCAAGGAAGATCTGCTCGACGCATTGGAAATTTCAGGCAAATTGAAAGCAATGCGGAAGCAGGGAATCGCCCATCGGTTTTTGACGGGCAACACTGTATTTTTAATGTTTTTTGACAAATCGACCAGGACGCGAAACTCATTTGAGGCTGGCGCCACGCAGTTGGGCGCGCATGCTCATTTCATTGATGTGGCCACATCTCAGATCGCCCACGGAGAATCGGCGAAGGATACCGGCATTATCCTTTCTTCCTATGGGGAAGCGATCGCCATTCGCCATGATCTTATTCCTGGCGAGGGGAATCGTTATATGAGAGAAGTCGCTGTGCATGCTAATGTGCCGGTATTCAATATGCAATGCGATATCGACCATCCGTTTCAGACTCTGGCCGATCTTATGACCATACGAGAGGAATTTGGGGAGGATCTTCGGGGACTAAAAATCGCTGTGAGTTGGGCCTATACTCATAGTTATGCCAAACCATTATCGGTGCCGCAGGGGTTGATAATGTTGCTGTCAAGATTCGGATGCGATATTACGTTGGCTCATCCTCCGGAATTCAAATTGATGGATAAGTGCTGGCGCGAAGCGGAATCTAATTCACGTCAAAGCGGCGGCAGAATTTCTGTAACCGATTCGATGGAAGAGGCCTTTCTGAATGCTGATGTGGTTTATCCAAAGAGCTGGGGAATAGAAGAATTGTTCTCAGCCCCGCAGGAGGCGTTGGCCATTGCCGACAAATACAAAAATTGGATTTGTGACTCCAAAAGGATGAAGGATACTAACAAGAATTCAATTTATATGCATTGCTTGCCTGCTGACCGGGGAGGGGAGGTGGCCGATGAGGTTATTGATGGTCCTCATTCCAGGATTTTCCCTGAAGCCGAAAATCGGCTCCACACCTGTAAGGCGATAATGCTGATGACGATGTCTGAAGGGATGCCGGAATTGGCGGGGGAGGTTTATATGAATAGGAAAAAGAACAAGAAA
>Ga0066641_10001378_pt1 | contig 11171 bp, 7 predicted proteins | sample CryGeyCG2114_065_FD_59509 | JGI IMG/M metagenome (GOLD analysis project Ga0066641, IMG submission 59509) | Groundwater microbial communities from aquifer - Crystal Geyser CG12_big_fil_rev_8/21/14_0.65 | ecosystem: Environmental > Aquatic > Deep subsurface > Groundwater | place: USA: Utah: Grand... | reverse complement strand
GCTGAAGCTGTGATCTGTTTATCCGCCTGCATTACAGGCGGATAGACACTGCTACGTCATCGAGCTCAATAAAACGTTGTTTAGCCACTGCTACTTCCAGCTACGCAGCTTATGCCCTTTCAAGGCATAAAACAGGATAAAGGCATAACATGGCAGCATAACAATATAGGCCCCTTGCTGGCCCAAACTGGTGCTGCTGAGTAAACCCCAACTCAGTGGGCCAAAGGCACCGCCAGCTATACCCATAATCAGTAGTGCTGAGCCGGTGCTGGTTAGCGAGCCCAAACCGGATAGCGCTAATGGCCAGACCGCCGGCCAGACAATAGCATTAGCCAGCCCCAGCGCTGCGATAAACAATAAAGAATTAGGTAATGCAGTACCGCCAAAAGGCACCAATAGGGCGTTAGCAATACTGTATGACGAGGTATCGCCCAACACGACCGCCAATACCAGCACGATGCCCAACACTGCAGAAATGGCCAGCGCCGTTTGCTGTGACATAACTCGTGGGATCAATAGGATGCCCAGCACATAACCCAGCACCATACAAACCATAGTGTAGGATGTCATAACGGTATAACGTTCAACGCCAAGCGATAAGGCAAATAAACCAATAGTATCACCGGCAATAACTTCAACCGCTACGTAGACAAATAAGGCCAGTACACCTAAGACCAAACTTGGACGTGCCAGCGCGGCTTTTACCTGCCCGCGGTTGTTGTCTTGTAGTTCTTTTTCCAGCTCTGGTAACGGTGAGAATTTCACTGCCAGTGCCAGCAGACCCAAAAATGCCGCCAGGCCAATGTAAGGAAGCACCAGCCCCTGCGCCATTTCGTCAATTTGTGCCGATGTTAATGCAGTATCGGCTGTCGAAACAAAGCTATTGGCCATCAGTGCAGTAAAGACGATTGGCGCCACCACGCCGGCCGTTTTATTTAGAATACCCATGATACTGATACGCACCGCAGCAGTATGTTCAGGGCCAATTTTCACGACATATGGATTTACTGCAGTTTGCAGTAGTGTCTGGCCGGTCCCTATCACTAACTGTGCTAACAGAAACAAAGCAAAGGTTTGTGTTTGCGCAGCCGGAATATATAAAAAGCCGGCCAGCATCATGGTTGCCATACCCAGTGCCATACCATTTTTGTAGCCTACCTTGCGAATAATCCAGGCAGAGGGGAGCGCAGTAAAGGTAACGGCAATATAAAACGAAAACAGCACCAATGATGCCTGAAATGGCGTGAGAGCCAGCATTTGCTTTAAATACGGCATTAAAGAGCCGTTTAGCCAGGTAGCAAAACCCAGCACAAAAAATAGTATGGCAACGATCGCCATCGGCACGACACTACTTTGACGCTTCGCCTGCTCTGCTGTTATATCCATGTTTATCCCCGTTGTTATTGTCTTTGCTCTTTTTGTAATCAGGCGTGATTAAATTGCAGCTCGCCTTTGATCCAGCTGGCTATCACTTGCCAGTTGGCATCAAGCAGCACCATATCAGCTTGGCTGCCTACCTTCAGCACACCGGCATTGGCATAGTTAATCCACTGCGCCGGATATAACGACGCCATGCGGATCGCTTCCTCCGGGCTGACAGCTAACTGCTCGATGGCATACCTTACCGCTGCAGCCATATCCAGCACCGAGCCAGCCAAAGCACCCGCTTCATTGGTCAGTTTGTTACCGTCGCGCGTAACTTTGCCGCTGAAGAAGGCAAATTCAGTATCCTCAGTGCCGACAGGCGACATCGCGTCAGTAACAATCACCACTTTGCCCCTGGGCTTGGCTGCCAGCGCCACTTTGGCCGCTATCGGGTGCATGTGATAACCATCAAAAATGGCGCCACACCAGCTGCCAGGATCAGCCAGTGCGACGCCAACCATACCCGGCTCGCGCGAAGTAAGCGGTGACATCGCATTGTATAAATGGGTAAAACCACTGGCGCCGGCATCCAGAGCAGCCTGCACGGTCGCGGCGTCAGCATTAGAATGGCCCAGGCAAACAATGACATTAAGCGCGACTAACTCGCGGATTTGCCCGGTACTGATGGTTTCAGGTGCGACCGTCACCATTTTGATGCCAAGGTCTGTGCGACGATAAATAGCCAGTTCGCCTGGGCTTAATGCCCGGATATGTTGCTCAGGATGCACACCTTTTTTCGGCACCGATAAGTGCGGCCCCTCAAAATGCACGCCGATAATGCCCGGCTCGTTATCCGCTATTGCCTGAGCTATAACGTCTGCGGCTTGCTGCATTACTGCTACGCTATCGGTAATCACCGTTGGCAACATCGCCGTGGTACCAAAGCGGGTATGCGCACGCACCATGCTCTGCAACGTGTCGCGGCTTGGTGCGGTGTTAAACAAGGCGCCACCGCCGCCATTTACCTGTACGTCAATAAAACCAGGGACTAATGTCGCAGCCAGGCATTCGCTCTGCGCTGGCGCAATTTTAATAACGCGACCGTTGTCGACAGTAACGCTGACATTTTCCAACCAGTTTTCGCCGTTAAACAACCGGCTGACACTTAACTGCTGCATCTGACTTTAATCTCTTTAGGTTATACGGTTTTTGTTACCTTATTCAGGCCCGGTGGCGCATCCGGGTTTATACCCCGGCTACGAGCGACGACTTCAACGTCCAGATAAAAACGCTGCAAAATCAACAGTGGTAACACCCTGTTATGCGCAATAACGCCCTTATGATGCAGTTGCACTACAGCAGCGCCACGACCAGTGACATCGGCTATTTGCTGACGGTGCGCCTGCAAGCTTTCATCTTCAACAGTCACGTCGACAATAGCAAATTGATTTTTAACTAAGGTAACCGGACCATGCAGAAACTCAGCACTGGAAAACGCTTCTGCGTGAATGCCGCACACTTCTTTTAACTTCAGGGCAATCTCACGCGAAATGGCATAGCCTAAACCGCGTCCCAGCACCACTAAATGCGCCACCTTCTCCAGTGCACTGGCACTGAGTTGTTGCGGTAAAGCTATTGCGGCTTCAAGGCTTGCCGGCAACTCAGCAACCGCTTGCTGCAAGTCAGCTTTGCCAGACCACACTGATACCAGATGTAAAATGGCACTCAGTGTCGCTAAATAACTTTTTGTTGCCGCAACCGCTTTTTCTGCGCCAACATGCAAAGGCAGCGTAAAGTGCGCCAGGTCCGCTAATGGTGAACTGATATCATTAACCAGCGCTACCACCATAGCACCGGTTTTTTTTGCCATCTCAACCTGAGCCAGAATATCCGGGCTGCGGCCTGATTGTGAAATCACCAGCACTAAGGCATCTTGCAATTGCAGCGACTTGTTATACACGCTGGCGATAGACGGCGCGGCAGCAGCAACCGGCAACCCGAGTTCAATTTCAATCAGATATTTAGCAAACACACCGGCGTGATCAGACGAGCCCCGCCCTACCATATAGACAAACTTAGGCGAGCGCTGACGAATATGAGAGACCACCTGTTCCACCATAGCTGCGTTAGCGGCTAGTTGCTGGGCGATGCGCTGCGGAGCTTCACTGGCTTCAAGAGCCATAATACTGCTGTTAACCATGTTATGTTACCTATGACGAAATAGCGAAAGAGCGTGTTTTATCCTGCTGGCGGGCAAACCAGACCGCACCCAGTTCAGGCGTTTGCTGTGCAGGCGTGACCTGCTGTTGAATATGCTGCGGCAAATAGGGCAGTAGTTTAGGTGCCAGACCACCGATAAAAGACAGTTTTGGCGGCCCAACAGACAAGAGCCGCTGTGCGATAGCGCTAATAAAGGCCGCACCCTGCTCCACTAATTGCATTGCAGTCGCATCACCAGCCTCTGCCGCCGAAAATACTAAAGGCGCGAAACGAGCATAGGTGGTGGGGGTGGCGTGCATAAAGTGACTGACCAAAGCCAGCGTATCGGTCAGGGCAAGTTCATTAAGCAGTAAATCCGTCATCAGCGTTGGCGCTGCCAACTTATCCAGGCTTAACAACACCTTGTGCAGCATTTGCATGCCAAACCAGGCACCACTGCCATTATCACCATAAGGAAAGCCATGACCGCCAACCTCAGTTAACTGGCCATTGACCGATGCCAGGCCACAGGATCCGGTGCCAACAATAATCACCGCGCCGTCTTCACCCTGGTGTGCCCCCATACAGGCAATATGCAAATCACTGGTCAAATGCATGGCTTTAAACGGATGCTGCCAATCTTTAACCTGTTGGTAGTACTGAGGAATGTTTACGCCCGCCAAGCCTGCTCCGGCAATTAAACGCGACATATCATTAAATGGCAGACCGGCACAGGTTAACGCCTGTTGCGTTGCCGCCAGAATAGAGTCTGTGGCAATTTTCATCCCCCGCAGTGGATTGGCTGGGCCCGATAGTCCCTCACCCAGAACATGCTGATCTGCCGAGACAATAACGACCCGGCACTTGCTGCCACCGCCGTCTATTCCCAAATACAAAGGCGTATCGGCCTTCAGCATTACATTCATCCTTTTAACCTCTTAACCAAGTAATATGCAAACGACAGCTGTAGAGCGCATAACCGCTATTGCGTCAATTCGTTAAATTCAGCAAAGCAAATTGACAGCGTTGTCATTTTTACAAATCAGCATATAATAATTCTGACAAATAACAAGAGCCTTGTTTAAAAATCGAGCTGGCTTTTTTGTCTTGCCTTGTCATAGCATGGTTTAAAACACTGTTTTTCAAAACATTATGCAAGGCAAATAAATATGAACCGATGAGCATTACCCGTAGCTTGCCCCAGTAACTGGCGCAGCTGATACTGATAACCCAATAACAAGGACAAGGTTATGCGCTGGATACCCATTTTTTTATTGCTGTGTATACCACTTTCATTGCGCGCAGCTCTCAACCAAACTCAACTGGCGCAGTTTGCCAGTCAAGCACAGCTACAATTTAGTGTGCAGACTAACTTGCTGCCTGAGCCGATGCGTTTTAGCGGCGCGATAGACATTTACAACGGTTCCAACATTGCGTTGACTGCGAAAGAAGGGGATTGGCAAATCTATTTCCATTTCATTCGTCGCATAGAACCGATGACACAGCATGGCTTGCTGATAGAGCCGGTACAAGGTGACTTACATCGCATTCGGCCTACAGCCGACTTTGCCGGTCTTGCGCCGCAGCAACGCTTAAGCGTTACTTTTGAATCTGCCCCCTGGATGGCAAGTTATACCGATTTTATGCCGCGCGCTTTTATCGTCGCAGCAGGCTTAAGCCCTGAGATATTCAGCAACACTAACACCGAGGATCTGCAGCAGTTTGTTAAACCGTTGCAGACCGCAGAGCAGCTTAGCCGTAACTTTGCTGAAACTGATCAGGTGCCAATTGTTGATGCAGCACGACGTTATGCTACCAATCAGTCGCTTAATGTAGCCGCGCAACAATTTAACAGCCAACATCGCATCATCCCGACCCCGTTACAGGCCGCAATCGCCAATGAAACATTGCCGCTAACAGCGCACTGGCAGATCCGCTTCGCCGCTGATACCGAATCAGCAGCCCGCTTTTTACAACAGGCTATTGCCAAACAGGGCTTAGCGCTTGGCCTAAGAACTGATACCGAACAGGACACCAACCAGACCATCACACTGTCAGTTGATAACACGCTTGCTTTAACAGCAGAAGGGTATCAGTTAAGCATTACTGATAAGCGAATTGGCATTAGCGGAAAAGACCGCGCTGGCGTGTTTTACGCGGTGCAAAGCCTGTTAGCGCTGCTGCAAACTAGCGGCAACGAGCTGTTGCTTCCGCTAGCTGATATTAAGGATCAGCCCCGGGCGCCGTGGCGCGGCATGCATTACGACATGGCACGTAACTTTCACGGCAAAGATGTTACGTTGCGTCTAATCAATAATATGGCGCGCTATAAGCTGAATAAACTGCACCTGCATTTAACCGATGATGAAGGCTGGCGATTAGAGATCCCGACACTGCCAGAATTAACCGAGATCGGTGCAAAGCGCTGTTTTGATCTGACAGAGCAGCAGTGCCTGTTAACTCAGCTGGGCACGGGCCCCTTTGCCAACGGGACAGGTAATGGTTTTTACAGTAGCGCCGATTTTATCGAGATCTTACGTTATGCCGCGGAGCGTCATATCGAGGTTATTCCGGAAATCGACTTCCCAGGCCATGCCCGTGCCGCCATAGTGGCGATGAAAGCCCGTTACAACAGGCTAGTCGCAGCTGGTGACACTAAGGGTGCAGAGCATTATCTGCTATCCGATCCAGCAGATGCATCCAGCTATTTAAGCGTGCAGAACTATACCGATAACTCGGCTAATGTGTGTCTCGATTCGACTTATCAGTTTATCGATACGGTGTTGCAGGAATTGCAACGCTTATACCAACAGGCGGGCTTAACCTTAGCCACTTACCATATGGGAGGTGATGAGGTCGCTAAGGGTTCCTGGGTTGGCTCACCAGCCTGTCAGCAACTCTTCAGTATTAACAACAGTGTAAACGCTATTAGCGATTTAAAACCGTATTTCGTCAGCAGAGTAGCCAATTTAACCCAGCGATATGGGCTGAATCTGGCCGGCTGGGAAGACGGCTTAATGTATGACCAGCTAAATACCTTTGAACGAGATCGTTTTGGTACGCAACAAGTTATCGCTAACGCCTGGGACAATATCTGGGAATGGGGTGTTGCCGACAGGGCATACCGACTGGCAAATAATGGCTATAAGGTAGTGTTATCGCCGGGCACCCATTTGTACTTTGACCACCCGCATGAAGCAAACCCGCAAGAGCGGGGTTATTACTGGGCAACGCGTTTTATCAGCCTGGATAAGGCCTTTGGCTTTATGCCGGATAATTTGTATGCCAATGCCGACACCACCCGCAGCGGCGTGCCGATTACCGACCTGCCGGCACTCGTTGGCCGCGCGCTACCCGCGCTTGAGCAGCCACAGAATATAATTGGCATTCAAGGTCAGCTTTGGAGTGAAACAGTGCGTACAGCAGAGCAACTGGAGCAGATGATTTATCCTCGGATGCTGGCTCTGGCCGAGCGCGCCTGGCATAAAGCTGCGTGGGAGGCATCTTTGGATAAAAACGCCCGCCTTAACGACTGGCAGAGTTTTGCCCACCGAGTAAGCCAGGTAGAGTTAAACAAATTGCAGTCTGGTGGCAGCAGCTTCTATTTACCACCACCTGGCGCAATGGTTAAAAACGGGCAATTACATTTCAACAGTTCACTGCCTGAATTAACGACAGAATGCATTGCTGATGCAGGTAAACATTGGCAAGTTTGCACAAATAGCCCTTTACAGCAGTCTACTGAAATCTGGCTACGCCATCGTAAGGGTCAGGTGCTCAGTCGGGAAGTAAATGTGCTACTGAAATAAACAGCGGCGCCTAAGCGCCGCCTTTAGGGTGTCAGCAATCGCTGGTTAGCTGGCGATTGCTGATACAACAGATTAACTTGCTTCTGCTACGCGTTTTACCAATTCCTGCGTATGCTGCAACGACATCATCTGTGCATAAATAGCGGCCAAATAACCGTTTTTACGCAAGTCGAGGAATACGTCATCTGACAGCTCGTTAAGCTTTTTCTCGTCAATCAGGTAAATACCGTTGATACGACGCTCTTCACCATTCACTTTCAGTGTCAGCACCTGTTCAACAATCAAGTCCAGGCTTTGCAGCTTGGCAACGAAGTTTTTCGTTACTGAGCCCATATCAATATACTCGGCCATCTGCTGTTTACGATGAGTTAAAAACTCGCTCTCGCTGCCATCTTCATTGAATAATGGGAAACCTTCAGCATCGCTGATACGCTCAGATGATTCATCCAACGCAACCAGCAAACGATCACTGTCCGGCTTGTCTTTTACCAGTACCAGCGGATAGTTACGCACGGCGCGCGGCACGTAAAGCGCCTGCCATTTGTTTTCGCGCATAAATAAATTCTGCTGTGCCGCCAATCCCAACATCGCTACCGGCTGGAAGCTATCATTGCTTTTTACAAAAACGATTGGAAACTCGGCGCCAGCTACAACAAACTCATGTACCACGACCGGCAGCATGTGCTCGCCACGAATATGAGAGAAGGCATTGTTATTGTTAATTTTGGTCGCGGCGTGCTGCTCTTTGGTCAGCGGCACAATTTTTGGCGTTGAAGTCATAAACTACTCTTTCATTCTGTTCTTGGATTTGAGAAGTGCTGATGGTGATGATGTTATTATTCAAGGCTCACTCCTAGCTCCATCAGCAGTGCGGCCCTATCATGCGCTAAGTCTGCGGCGGGATCAACACTATGTTGGCGGCAAAATTTACTATGCACTCTAATCTATTCTGGCCACTCGGCTTTTTGTCCGAAATCATTTGAATTAAGATACACTAACAACGTCTGTTTGACATAAGCGGCACTTTTATTCGTCTTCTCAACCAACCAAGGTAATTACGTGCAGCACAAACTGAAAACTTACCTCTGGATCTGGCTGCTATGCCTTGTCGCCTTTTATACCGTTTGGCTGTACCTGGTTGCTGTGCTGGGCTATTGGCCCGAGGCGAAATCACATTGGCCTATTGCGGCAGCTATGGCCATCGGAAGTTATGCTGCAGGGTCAACCCCAATGGGCGGCGGCACCGTTGGCTTTCCGGTATTGGTTTTACTGTTTGAACTGCCCGCCACACTCGGGCGGGACTTTAGCTTTGCGGTGCAAGCTGTTGGCATGACCAGCGCCAGCATCTTTATCCTTGCCCGGCGCCAGCCACTAGCCTGGGCTATGCTAAAAGGCGCAATGCTCGGCAGCCTGGTTGGTACCCCACTCGGCATTTGGTTTATTGCGCCCTTTATTCCTGAGATTTGGATCAAGCTGGTGTTTGCTGTGGTATGGGCCAGCTTTGGCATCTTGCATTTATACCGGGTCAATGAAATTGCCAGCCACAATGGTATGACCGAATTTAATGAGCGTTGGGACTTTAACATTGGCCTGTGGATTGGCCTGCTTGCGGGCGCTACCGTAGCTGCCGTTACCGGCGTTGGTATTGATATGGTGCTCTATACAGCATTAGTTCTGCTGTGCCGCACCGATCTTAAAATAGCCATTCCCACCTCGGTACTGATTATGGCTTTCACCTCTGTGCTGGGTATTCTGGTTAAATACTTCACTACAGGTATACAGCCCGGTGTTTTTGCCCACTGGCTGGCGGCAGCACCAATTGTTGCGCTTGGTGCACCACTTGGTGCCTATATCGTAGCTTTAATTGGCCGCAAACCTACTTTATTAGTTGTTGCCTTACTGTGTGTATTGCAGTTTATCTGGGTATTGTATGTCGAGTCAGGCCGACTTGGTCTGTTCGGCATGGTAATGGCTGTTTTAGCTGTACTTGTTAGCCTGGCTGGCTTTGAAAAGCTGCGGCAAAAAGGCGCAGCGTTAGTGCAGTATCGCCTAAGTAAGCATCCCTGAGTTATGCCATATCGGTGCAAATTTACTTAAGTTATGCCAGCAATTTTTGGCAAAAAAGGTTGGCACTGCATACTACAGTACCAACCTTGGTTTGTTTACTAACGCTAAACCAATCAGAAGTTCATGCGCACACCGGCAACAAAGCGACGGCCGTTCTGGTAAATCGAGAACAAGCGAGCCATGTCGGTGTTGTATTCCACCACTTCTTCATCGGTCAGGTTAACCGCTTCAAATGATAACGTAATGTTTTCACTAATGTTATAACCGAAGCTAGCATCCAATTGACCATAGCTGTCGTTCCACAGCTCATCGCCGTTAAAGTGTAAGCCCTTGTACCACTCAGTACGGTAGTTATACATCAGTCTGGCACTCAGTTTGTCAGTCTCATAATAGACGCTGGCATTAGCCATATGACGTGAAGTGCCTTCCACTAAGCCTGAGCCTGGCTGTGATAAATCCCGTTCTTCATCGCGCTTCGCGTTGGTATAGGTGTAGTTTGCGCTAACACCGAAATCACCAAAGGCCTGCTGATAGCTGATTTCCACACCATCAGTTTTACCGCCGGGGCCATTTTGCGGACGGGTGAATGTCACATCTACCCACTCATCACCTTCCTCCCAGTAACGCTGGTCAACAAAGGTCGAGAAACTGCGGTAACTTTTCACGTCTTTATGGAAGTAGGTCACGGCAAATAACGCTGATGCATCGAAATACCATTCCCATGATAAGTCAAACTGATCGGCAATTTGCGGCATCAGGTGCGGATTGCTGGCGCTACCTGTAGGCTGCGCTACGTTGAGTGAACCATAGGTAATAGACGAAGAAATATTGTTCCAATCTTGACGCGCCATAACACGGGCAGCACTGAAACGCAGAATTTGCTCATCATCCAGATCGAACGCGATGTTTAAACTTGGTAATACTTCACTGTAATCATTATCGGTTTTAACCCATTCCAGTACAGCCGGAGTGAGCCAGTCGCGATCGATTGTCAGGAAACCCCATGAATCGCCAGAGAATTCATAACCGCCAGAGGTTTGCGCGGTATCAACATAACGCACACCCACATTACCGCGGAAGCCTTCACCTTCGAAATCGCCCTGAATATACAGTGCCAGAATGTCTTCTTCTACCGCCCAGATTTCAGCCAGGTTTTTTGAACGGGCAAAATCTGCCGGTACGCCGTTTAATCCCTCAAATGCGATTTGCTCCATCGCCGCACGATTATGCGCCATTTGCTGCGTCATATTGCCATTAACCACAGCATTAATATTTACCGTGCCATTGTATAGGCCACACTGCGCCCAGTCGTAGCAATTTGCAAAGATATAATCCAGGTAACTACCCGCTTGATCTTCATTACCCGTCATCGTTTGCGGACCATGCCAGCTATAGGCTAAACGATCTTGGGTGCGCTCTGCTGCGCGATATTTCGCACCGGTTTTAATCGCCGTAAAGGCACCTTTTTGTACCGGAATACTGAAATCGAACTGCGCATAACTTTCTTCATCGGTGGTTGGTTTCTCACCACCCCAGATCCAACCTGGACGGAACTGCGTTGGATCTGCAGCATCAACCACGGTATTGGCGCTAGGTGTGCCACCTCGTAAGTCAAAACTATAGCCGGTGCCACCTGCCGGACCATATTCCCACGACGTTTCACGATAGGTACCGCCTTTGGCTTCGGTATGACCGACCTGAACATGCAAATCAAAACCTTCAGCGGCATAA
>Ga0066641_10001359_pt1 | contig 11273 bp, 9 predicted proteins | sample CryGeyCG2114_065_FD_59509 | JGI IMG/M metagenome (GOLD analysis project Ga0066641, IMG submission 59509) | Groundwater microbial communities from aquifer - Crystal Geyser CG12_big_fil_rev_8/21/14_0.65 | ecosystem: Environmental > Aquatic > Deep subsurface > Groundwater | place: USA: Utah: Grand... | reverse complement strand
CTCTTGCCCGACATAGCCAATCTCCTTGTCACAGTGTGGACAAAAATCATGTTCACCGACGATATAGCCATGCTTGGGACAGATGGAAAAGGTAGGTGTGACTGTCACATATGGCAACCTGTGATTTTCCAAAGCTCTTTTGACCAAGAGCTTACAACTTTGTGCATCAGGAATTCTTTCACCCATGTACAAGTGTAAGACAGTGCCACCCGTATAAGCACATTGAAGCTCATCTTGTAATGTCAACGCCTCAAAGGGGTCATCTGTAAATCACACAGGTAATTGTGATGAATTGGTATAATAAGGCGCATCTTGGGTGCCTGCATTGATGATGTCAGGATATCTTTTTTGATCTTCTTTGGCGAATCTATAGGTGGTTCATTCGGCAGGAGTCGCCTCCAGATTGTACAAATTCCCAGTTTCTTCTTGATAAGCTTTCAACATATCTCTCATCATCTCCAAAACATCCATGGCAAAAAGCTGTCCTGATTCACTTGCGATATCAAATGCTCCATCACTAAAATTGAGCAACGCCTCATTCATCCCATTGATGCCTATGGTGGAGAAGTGGTTTCTCAGAGAAGGCAAATATCTTTTGGTATAGGGGTAAAATCATTTCTCGAGCCACTTGTTGATTTCTTTCCTTTTCAATTCCAAGGATTGTTTTGCAAGATCCATCAGCTGACCTATGCGAGCAAAAAATCACTCCTTGTCTCCCTTGTACAAATAGCCAATTCTTGCCATATTTAGCGTGACAACACCGATCGAACCCGTCATCTCTGCTGACCCAAACAATCAGCCACCTCTCTTTTCCAACTGCGTCAAATCCAATTGTAATCTACAACACATAGATCTGACGGAACCAGGTTTATACGCTTTCTCATTGATTATTTTCACTCTTTCACCCGCTCCATTCGTTTCAAAAAAGTACTGTGATCAGATGAAGTTTTGAAAATAAGGGATACCGTATTTGGCGGTCATTTCAAAAAGCGCATCAATGGCAGGATCTTCCCGAGGGAAGTCTTCCGTGATATTGTAGGTGGGGATGGGAAAGGTGAAAACACTTCCATTCCAATCGCCTTCCGTATAGACTTCGATCAAGACTTCATTGACCATCCTCATTTCATCACACAACTCACCAAATGTTTTGCAATAGTTTCCATAGCGACTTCCACCCAAGATCAATGATTTGTCCTTGAGATCATCTGGACAAACCCAATCCAAAGTGATATTGGTAAAGGGTGTTTGCGTCCCCCAACGTGATGGTGCATTCAATCCAAAGACGAAGTTTTGCATCTGTTGTTTGACATAAGAACGAGTCTTGTCATAGACAAATGATTCTTTTGCCTCTTCAGAGTTGAAATGTGCCTGAGTCGTGACCAATTCTTCTCTCACTTCCTGACTATATTTGTGGACATAGGGCGCTAAATACGTATCGAATGAGGAAAATGCCTGCGCACCAGCTCGTTCATTTTGTAAAGTACCAAAAAAATTCACCATCTGATTGACTGCTGATTGCATATTCTTGGGAGGAGAAGACTGGACCTTGCTTGGCACACCATTGAAGCCTTCTTCCAACAGCTGTCTCAAAGACCACCCAGCACAATACCCAGTGAACATACCCAAATCATGGATATGAATATCAGCATTTCTATGTGCATTCTCCACTTCGGGTGGGTAGATATGAGAAAGCCAATAATTTGCCGTCAGCTTTTCACTATTTTTCAAAATCATACCTCCGATACTATAACCGATATTTGCATTTTCGTTGACCCTCCAATCAACATGATCCAAGTACTCATTCACCGTATTGCCTACATCGATGGTGACACGATCATCAGCTCTTGCCAATGCTCTTTGCTGACGATAGCGGATATAGGTCTTTGCAACTTCATCATATCATGATTTGATAAGGATGCTTTCGACAGCATCTTGGACATCTTCCACATGAGGGATACTATTGTGATAATATTCTTCAAGGTATTGCACGACATCAAGGGTGATTTCATCAATACTCTCCGTATCATCAATACCGGATGCATTGATGGCTGCTTGAAGAGCTTTGCCAATTTTTTTACTATCGAAGGGAACTATTTTCCCATCACGTTTGCAAATAAAGCTAAACATAAGCAAAAAACAAAGGAAACAAAAAACACAAGATATTGTGTCAGTATCTATTCTAGATGCCCATATATTGTGTTTACGAAAAATGTTATCAAGGGGAAAACCAATATTGATTCTTGGACCAAAGCCCCCCCCTGACGCATCAATACAAGATGAGGAGAATAAACTAGCCCAGCATTTGGCAAACAAAAGGGGAAAGAAAGTTTTTGCAGGATATGGTTGGGAAAAGAATAGCAGACAAGGAAAACCCCTCCGTCATCTCAAGCTTGTTTATCCCGTCATCTCAACCTGCCACACCGATTTCCCCCCTTCTTTCTAAGCGGGGGTAGGGGGGGATAATCTATTGTGTATAGACTCCAGACAACTCGCTTCACTCGTTTCTGGAATGACAGAAATTGTCATCCTCGCGAATTTATCCCGATCTTTCATCGAGAGGCGGGGATCTATGTCTTATGAGTAAAATAATTCACATCATTCCTACTCCTTCATCTCATCCAAAACCGCATCGATAATATACTGTTCTCCTTCCCAAGGGATATAATGTTCCTGTTCATCCAGAATCAAAACTTTCAAAGGAGTATTGATCAGATGTGTTTTTGCATACTCAATATTTGCCACAGGCACTTGTCGGTCAAGTACACCTTGTATCATGGTTGTCGGAGTAGTGAGTTGATCCAAATCTTTCGCCATCACTTCCAACTCACCTTTCAAGGCAATCAATTCAGGAAATGATGCTCTCAGTGCTCTGGGCAAGATTCGTCTGATTATTTTTTTATCAAGGACTTTCAAATACCAATAATTTGGCTCCAGTGATGGATCAAGGGGAGTAGAGACCAACACAAGAGAGTCAATAAAAGATGGATACAGCAAGGCAAGCTTGAGGGCCAAAGGTGAACCAAGTGAATGTCCTACAAGGATTATTTTTTTATCTTGTAGCTCAAGAGTCATCAAGAGTGGTTTCAATGCTTCCGCCTGTTTTTCCAACGACGGCTCATCCTTCCCAAAATCAGAATCACCAAAACCAGGACGATCAACGGCAATCAACTGCGCATGATCCGATAATTCTTTCACAGTCAAAAAATGATGTAACGACGACGATGACCCAGGAGATCCATGAATAAAAATTACCGCAAAGGGCTTCTCTTGTCACAGAGTCTGTGTGAAATGTATCTTCTTCCCATCAGCTTGATATGTCTTGAACTCCACAGCCACATCGTGATCCTGAAAATACTGAGTCTGCTTCTTCTCCGACCATCTAAAATCCGCAAAAGGCAAAAGATGACTGAGTATGACAAGAGTCGCTATGATGAGAGCTATGATTCTCCCTATCTTTTTGAGGTGCATAGTGATGATTGATGCATAGTAAAGCACAGTCTCGTATTGATTATTTACTCGATCACGGTAAAGGAGACTTTATTGCTTTCTATACCCCATGGAGCAGTGAAGATAGTATATATTCCTGGATCCAATGTCAGCCAAGCACCACATTCCAAACCACTATAGGAAGTATCTATTTGACACAGTGGAGATTGCAGAGTAACTTTTATCAATTGATCAGTTGATCCTCATTCACCATGAACGAGACCTTTGATCCCTTGACTATTTTCAATCCATACATTGATGTCTCCTTCAAAGCCAGCAAAATGACAACCTGATATTTCAAGTTTTGATCCAAGCGAACCACTGTATGATGACATTGACGTAATACGAGGATCTTCATTAGTCTGATCATCACATGAAACTGTCAACACAGGATCAGAAACAGGAGGAACTTGCTGATTATTTCCAGCTAATTTGTGTTGGCATCAGGACAAGAAGATGATTGATCATACAATGAATGAAAGGAGTATTCTATTCATATGGTAACTATAAAAAGTAAAAATAAGCTAGCTGATGCATCAATGAGCTAACAAGACACAAGAGAATGTAAGAGAAGAAGAAAAAAATACAAGAGTGAGAAATGGAGTATACATAGTTATATAAAGTAAATACGGATACATAATAAAATTTGCGATCCTGAGTTTTTTTACCCCGACGCGTCGGGGTTAATCCCGACATGGGTCGGGGCCGAAGGATCTTATGGTATAGTCGATAAGATACTTCACTTCGTTCAGCATGACAGATTTGTTGGTTGAAATACTAATCAGTGTATACCAAAACACTTGAAGGAAAATTTTCCACAAAAAGAAAAAGCACACCTGATACAGGCGGCCGCTTTTTTTGTCGCTTTTTCTCTTGAGGAATACCACAAGAGAGATGTGGTGGGAGGATCGTCCCCCCGCGTGTGTTTGTTCATAGTATTTTGTAAGTGTTTGCTCATAGTCTCTGCTTTTTTTTGGAACAAGAAGTTCTGATTCGGGAGTTTTTTTGAAAAGAAAACTCCCGGGACGAATGATCAGTATCACGAATGACACCAACCACCAATGGCTGACTTTCTCATAAGGAGAGAAAGCACAACATTGTCATCTTCTTATACTCTCACGAATATAAGAAGGACCACTAAAAAACTTTCTTCACCGCTATTTCTTTTTCCCCGCGGTTGGTAGGGGAGGGGAATTTACCATTTTTCTGGCTTGGTGGGTTACTTCTCTTTATTTTTAGACTTTTCTACCTGGTATGAGTACCGAGCAGAGAATCCAAAAAAGAAAGAACCCTGACCTCGTTTGGTGGAACGCGCCCACCGCATGAGATCCAGATCGAGACCAACCGAGAGCGCGAGCTCTAGTTGGTCGATGAATGGTTTTCCCATCAATTCGAGTCGAGCTCCTGTCTTCAGAAAGATTGGCGTTCCGCCAACGTTTCGAGGAGCACGCTCCTGGACGTCTTCCCAGTCGCCGTCTCTAAACTCCTTCATGTCCTCGAAGGACAATCCATAGTCCAGAGCTCTCTTGAAATAGAGATCCGAGAACTTTTTCTCGAACCCCGTCTCTCCAAGAGAACGGCTAAAGCTCCAATCCACACCGAGCGAAGCTCGGGGGACGAATTGGAGTTGGAGGAATTCGTCGCTGAGGCCGGCGTCACGGCTTTTGATGGTGAGCAAATCTTTCAGGTGAAAAACGTGCTCTCCAGTGACGCCGAACCTCATGCCCTTCCCTTCCCGGAACTGTCCACTTCCTACTTGAACACTCAAACGACTCTTGTCGAGAGTGCGTCCAAAGGAAACAGTCCAGTTCGGCGAGAACGAATTCTCACCGTACAGGAAGGTGTCGAGTTGTAGAGCAGAGAGAAGGGTAGTGTCACCGATTCCGTGCAGGAGAAATTCCTGCCGAATATAGCGACGCTTATCACTTTCCAAGCCCTGGAGCCAGTCCCACTGGGAGACGGCTCCACGATCCTTGGTCATCAAACTTTCCTGCCAATCGAAACCAGCAAAATAAGTTATTTGACCTTCTCCTGCCACGCTCAGCGTAAGCAGGAGAAAAAATAATAATTTTCTCATAACGAAACTTTTTAATTTCCCGCAACACTATTGTTGGCGAGGTAGTGTTTGTTCATTATGATTTTTATTTTGCTCTTTTTGGCATCGTGCCATCTCGAAAGAGCAACAACGAGAACGAGAAAACAGTTTAGACACCATTCTCGCTGTGGTGTTTCTATCAGTTCTTCCGCTTCCGAGCTTTAGCTTTTTGAGCCTTTTGAGTGGCCTTGTTAGCTTGAGCTCTTTCACGTTTTTTCTCGCGCTTCTCTTTTGCCTTAGCTTTCTTGTCAGAAAGCTTCTGCTTTTGAGAAGCACGTTGTTTCGCCTCGCGCTCTTTCCACTTCTTCTCCAGTTTATCGCGTTTCTCGGGTGAAACCCGATCCAAACGAGCGGTGTCAAAAACATCATTTGACCTTGTATCCAAGCTATAACGCTTAGCAAAGGTCAACTGTGTTTTGATACCGAACTGGAATTCGGTGATTCGAGCCTTGCTCCGATTCTTGACTTTCACCTGACTTCCTAAGACGAAAGGAGTGATCAATAATCTTCGCCCAATCAATATTGGAAATTTCACACCCAATCCTTTCCCTAGAGTAATCCAGGTAGTCAGTTTAGAAGGAATATTCCAATCGTGTCGGACGAAGCCTCGGAGTTCGAGACTCTTGCTCACATCCCAAAACACATCGTGTTGGAGGATAGAAGCAAGTTTTTTCGGCTTTCCCCACCAAAAAAGTGGGTACAGACCGATTTCTCCTCTGAGTACTGACTTAGGAGATTTTTCCCAAATCAGGCCAAGAGAAGCCAGTCGCTCATCATACCGCAATCCAACAAAGTATCCCGGCACGAAGCGAGTATCTCTGATACCTTTGACAGTATCAGCCATCAATCGGCCAAGATTTTCATCCAAGCCGATCTGCAGTCCAATCACATCACCCAGCTCATTCACTTTTTTGTTAAAAAGTTCAGAGACGGATAATGCAGCATTGGCTGCACTTATTTTAGCTCTTTCTACATCAGAGACATAGTCAGAGCTGGTAATTTTTTGCCATTTCACGAAACTTCCAACTTCGATCCAAGGAGGCAATTGCTCTCCACTGTATCTCGTTGGGTTTAACGAAACGGCGATCGATCCTCCCCATTGACTATAGCGCTCCCTCAAAGAGGTCGGCTTTGCCAGATAGGGAAGACTAAATTCATGTACTCGACGAAAGAAAAGGTTCAATTGGATCATCTGACCTATGAGATCAAGATTTCCATTAAAACCCCATTCACGCCTCGGTACGAGTAATGTCGGGTTCGCAAAATCCATCTCAGCCCCGACGCCAAGATGAATCAATCGAGATATATTCCAGAACTGGAACAATTGTTCCCGTCGGAAAATCTCAATTGGGTAAATTCTTAGATCGGCTCCCACTACAGGATACTTCGGGTTGAGCGTGCTCTTCCCAAAACTTATCCCCCAGCGACCGCCATTGAAGTAGCGGCCAACCGTGAGCGTACGCGTTGAGCGACGCCCAGAGGAGCCAAAACGAAGACTTACCGAATCTGGATTCCAAGAACCAATTAACCCGAGAGTATCGGGTTTACCAATCCCTGGAATATTGGGGAGTTTTTTAATTCCAAAATTCAATGCGCCCACCCCAACGTTGGCAGCATTGCGACCGAGATTTACTCCATCAACCACTGCCCGGCCGGCATCAGTGGAAAATGGGTTCCATTGAAGAGTGTAGGGAGTGTTAATCCCATAGCCCCACTCAATGAAACTTTGTCCTTTGGCCATGGTTATACACCAGAGCAAAAGGAGTAATGCCAACAATTTCTTGACCTGGGGGAGTTGGCGGTTTTCTAGCCAAGCAAGTGCTTGACCACCCCATTCACGACTACATTGTAATAAATGTACTCGTGATTCCAGAAGCTGTTGGTACAGCCTCCAGAGGTCTTTCTTCTTTTTTTTCATAAACAAACGTTTTATTTCTCGCCACACGGACGAGAAATCTTTGGTTTGTTCATAGTTTTTTTCAGCAGAAGGGTGAGGTCTGCTGCCTCGATATCCCATCAAGGTCGGTTATCTTAGAAGTTGCACACCTCCTTTTTGAAAGAACTGACAACCTCCTCGAAACTCTATCTCAATAAACCAAGCAAACACTGCCGGATCCATAAGTAAGCCACGAGAGTATCCATCCCAACAAGCATCAGATTCTTTTCCTTCAAACACTTGGTTGCCCCAGCGATCGAAGATAAGAAACTTATAGGAGATAACTTCTGCTTCCAAGTGTGGATTAAGGTACCCACGGAAGCAATCGTTGACCCCATCGCCATTGGGAGAAAAGACATTCGGGATGTAAATAACTTTATTTTCCTGATTGGCCAAAAAGACCTCACAGCAAAACTCGATATTTACATCCATATCCTTACTTCTCGTACATCCGACAGAGTCAGTGACAAGAAGCGTGTAGAGGCCCTCTACTTCATACTCCCCAAACGGCCCCGGGAGAGTATGGCATGCTTCAATGATGACAGAATCGTCAACTGAAATTAGTTGATTATTGTGCCACCATTCGAAGGTTGTCGGAGACTCTGCTTCTACCCATAAGGGTTTCAGCACAACCCCCTCACCTTCACATACAACCTCATCCTCTAAAAGAAGACGAGGTGGTATACCACCAACAATTGGTTTTTCCACTAGGAATGACCAGTCAGTCATACTAGTGGGGTGGTTTGTGATAGTCAGTTTGTAATAACCTAGGATTGCAGGGAATTTTATAATCCCTGAACCCCAGTTCAAACTAACCACAGGTAATGCTGTTTGAAAAGCATTACCATCCTCTAAAGTGAAAGGATGGGTGTTACCCCATACAATCACTTTACCACTAGTCGGGTCTATCACATTGGGATAGACCTGACCTGTAAAAACAAGGGGGCCTTGAGGGTTTAACACCCCTACTAATCCTGGTTGCCAGACCCCGACGCAACCAGTATTTACGACTTGTAGCCATGTTGTTCCGTCCCATCGTTCCAGACGGAATTGGTCGCAAGAATCGAGCGTATTAAAATACACGCTCAGACTATCTTGCGACAGGCATCCCGGAACAAAAAAGGTATAAACCGATTCAATTCCAGGTTGACCATTGTCAACAGTATAAATACTGTCGAAAATGATCTCTTCTAGTCCCAATCCTGATATTTTCAGGATCAGGACAAGAACAATACAAAATTTCCTCATAGGCATTTTTTTATTTTTTCCACAAAATATGGAAAAAAATTAGTGTGCTCATGAGTTTTTGTTTTTCGACCTATGCATCCACGATGGGTATGACACAGGACTTCCTTCTGAAGGACTATCCTCCAGAAAGCATTTTTATATTATCCCTGACTCGCATCAGGGGGTATTATTAATTGTTAAAGAACAGCTACAATATTCATATATATCAACAGTAAAATGTCAATAGAAAAAAGTATAGAAAAGAGAAAGGGAAGAGCGAATAATGGAGGAGAAAAGGGACAATTTTTCTCTTCATCTCGTCATCCTCGCGAATGCGGGGATCCATTAAGCACGCCAATTCCCCCATTCTTTCCAAGGGGGGACTAAGGGGGGATAATTTATTGTAGTGAGATTCTGGACAACCTCCCATCTTTCTCAAGATACAAAAACCTCCCTTCCTTCTCTGCAGAACATACAGAGAATTCCCTCTCTCCTTGCCAGGAGTGACTAGATAACATCATACCATCTCCAAGAATATATTGACATAAACAATGAATAATGTAAAAAAAGAAATATTACAGTATACAATAACTAAAAAGACGAGTACATCTACTTTAGCAGAAAAATATAACCATCTATGAGACTATCATTGAAAACACTGTCTGTCATCATCTTGTTTGGTCTTTTCCCACAAGCTTTACAAGCAGCGATTCGTGCTGCAGACAAACTTGCTCCTGTTTTCCGTATGGAAAAAATATCTCGTGATACATTACCCTCCAAGATTTTTATCACAAATAACACCGTAGTATTCCCATGATATGAAGAGCTTAAAAAAAATGGAACTCCATATTTTTACGGACGACTAAGATATTTGTATCGCACGTCAAACGTCAATAAAAATGGTCTCTCTGAAGACAAATGGGGCAATATGATCTATAAGAAATTAGTGGATATGTACGGAGAAGATTTTCACAAAAATATGGAAAAAGGTAATATACTGATTTTCCCCACTGGAACCTTTGCCTGATTATTTGAATCCACATCACCTCCCGAAGTCCCTCTCACTCCCATCGAAAAAACACCCCCACCAGTTGTTGCCACCATTCCAAAAGAACCTTGAAAAATAAAATCCGAAGCAACCAACACCCTCCCACCCGACAGTTTTGAACAAGTCTGCGAGTCGATTCTACAATCACCAAAAAATCGAACATCTATCCCTGTCATCCAATGAGAAAAACGCAACATGATTCTCAACAACGAACTCAATAGTCGTTATCAGTCGGTCAAAGAAAATATGCAGCGACTTTGTCGTCAATATAATTTCCCTCTTGAGCAATCTTTTGAGCTTTATAAGGAACTTTGATTTGCCTTTGATCAATATACACTAGGCAAAAAGGGATCCGACAGTGTGCATGTGGTCCAACAGAACCAGACAACAGTACAAAAAGCTCTCACAGCACGACTTGGAATAGACAAAATTGCGTGAGGCAAAAAGTTACAAGATTTTTTCGATAATCAAAAACATCTCATTCCGACAAATACTTCAGGTAATGACGAACGTCAACAAGCACAGCAAAGGGTAAATCTAGTCAATGATCAAGTGCAAGATATCCAAGAACAATACGAAGAAACTCAAGCAGATGTTGATGAATTTCTAGAAATTCTAAATTCATTGTGGGTTGGAGATCTTACTTGACCAAAGATACTCAACCAAGACATACTCTCAGATATTCGAGAAAAAATCACCAAAGGTCGTCGTGATTTCGAAAAAGACCTCAATAAAGCTCAATTCAAATCGCAACTCTTGATGATATACAGCAATGATGAGTACAGACAAAAAATAGTTTATCTCTACAAAGAATACAACAAAGCGAAGAAACAACTCACTGATATGGGTGATCTTTTGAGGAAAATGAATGATGTAGATCGAAATAAAATAGGTATCACAGATTATGAAGTTAAACTACGCTTTATAGAAATTTCACGAGAAGCATTTGAAGATGATCAAAAACAAAGAGATGAAAAAAGGAGAGGGGAATACGCTGAGGTGGAGGATATACTTCGTAGATTTTACTATGCATATCCTTCTATCATGGCAGGAGATGCCAACAACAATATGGCATACAAAACACCTCAAGAGCTGGAAGCAGAAATAAATAAATTAAGTCAATTGTTAGACAATGCCCAATGATATCTTGATAACATGACACAAGAACGCGACGCTCTTCAATCATACAAAGATAATCTCGAAGAGAAACTGCAAGCATCATTACTTCAAATAAGAACACTTGAAGAGACATTGAAAGATCTCCAAGGAGAAAATGAAAACCTCTCTTCCGACAATCAGAGTCTTCAAGAAGAACTGACAAACACAGAAACGGATCTTAACAAGACGATGGTTCTCGTCCAAGAGACACAATCACAAGTAACATCCCTCAAACAAGCAAAACAGAATCTCACTGATACAAACAATGAGATGTTTGATGAACAACAAGAACTCAAAAAAAAATACCAAGACAATATATCAGA
>Ga0066641_10001351_pt1 | contig 11288 bp, 11 predicted proteins | sample CryGeyCG2114_065_FD_59509 | JGI IMG/M metagenome (GOLD analysis project Ga0066641, IMG submission 59509) | Groundwater microbial communities from aquifer - Crystal Geyser CG12_big_fil_rev_8/21/14_0.65 | ecosystem: Environmental > Aquatic > Deep subsurface > Groundwater | place: USA: Utah: Grand... | reverse complement strand
AGATTCTGATTATGGATGATGGATTTCAAAACCCGACATTGGAAAAGGATTTCTCCCTCATCGTGGTGGATGGTGAATATGGCTTCGGCAATGGCCGCGTTATCCCTGCCGGCCCGTTGCGGGAGCCAATTGCAAATGGCCTCAAACGAGCAGATGCAATTTTGATAATCGGGCACGAAAGCGAGGAATTGGCAGCAATATTAAAAGCTTATGATTTGCCGAAATTTCATGCTGAATTGAAAATAAGTTTTGAGAAATATCTACATCAGGAAAATATCATTGCATTTTGCGCCCTCGCTCGCCCAGAGAAATTTTATGATAGCCTAGAACGCGCAGGGCTAATGGTGGCGGAGAAGATTTCTTACCCCGACCATTATCATTATAATGAGAATGATTTGAAAAAGATTTTTGCTATTGCGAGTGAAAGAAACGGAATCACCGTCACTACCGCTAAAGATTTTGTCAAAATTCCGGACAATCTGAAAATGCTGGTGCAGCTAGTGAAGGCAAATCTTGAATGCAAGGAATTCAAGAAACTGCAGGAGCTGATTGATAAATTTGTAAAAGAAAAAGCGCCCCTAATTTAAGGAAGCGCTTTTCTTAATTTGACTCTTAAAAATCAATTAATGGCTGCAAGAATTTGATTCTTCTGCACCGTCTGTAGCTTCGCCACCTTCACCATTACATGCATTTTCTTCAACCGCAGGTGTTTCTGCAGCTTCTTCATTTGCATTTGAAGCAAGAGGTGATGCAGCAGCAAGAATACCTGCAAGAGCTGCGATAACTAGTTTTTGATTTTTCATTTATAGACTCCAATGTTGTTATGTCACTAAACCTAGTAACGGGCATATTTTACACTAAAAAATAAAATATAAAAGCAGATATTATTACAAAAACGTTGAATATTGATTTACATAGGAATTTGCCCCATAATCCGCAGCATCATGAATCTTAAAGAATTTGCAATAAAATCGCTGAAACTCATCTATAAAGCCGGAGATAATACGGTTGAGCATGACGGAATTGAGCATGCCGGATTCCTGTCTTTTATGCTGATTCTTTCACTTTTCCCGTTTTTAGTATTCTTTTTCTCAATTTTAGGGGTATTGGGAGAAACTCAGCTCGGCAAAGAGCTGATATATTTCCTGCTTTCCAACGCTAATGTGAACATTGTTGAAGCCGTAACTCCGGCGATTGATGAGCTTTTAAATGGCCCGCCGCAAGGCTTGTTGACGATTTCTATTCTGGGCGCAATCTGGACTTCTTCCTCAATGGTCGAGGGTTTGCGTACCGTATTAAACCGCGCATATCACGTACGCACACCGCCGAATTATTGGCTACGCCGCGCTTTCTCCATCGGACAGATTATGGTACTCACGGTCATTTTGGTGCTGGCAATGTTCTCTCTGGTATTTGCGCCGATTGCATTTGAAAAAATATATGGCTTCTTCCAGAGCTTTAATGACACATCCTCCGCACTAGGAAGCTCCGAGCGTATTGAGTTTAATGCCGAAAGATTTGAGTTTCTGGGAGTAAAGTGGAAAACTATCCGAATTAGCGGGATAATTCTGATTCTGCTGTTTTTCGTATCCTCGCTATTTTATTTCCTGCCGAACGTCAAACAAAGATGGCGACTGGTTCTCCCCGGTGCAATTATTGTGGTTGCCGGCTGGTTTAGTGTCGCCAAAGCATTTTCATATTATCTCAGCCATTTTGATAGGCTCAACCTGATTTATGGCTCTTTAGGAAGCATAATCGCATTCCTGCTGTTCTTTTATGTTATCATAACCGTGTTTATTTATGGCGCGGAGTTTAATTATTTGATAGAAAGAACGCTAGGCGGAAAAGTTGAAGAACGCGAAAAAGTAAAACCGCAAGATGTCAAAAAAGGTGAAGAGCGCAACAAAGAAGATAAGCAAGATGTTGCCGGAATTGATGTAAAGCAAAAGAAAAAGAAGAAAAATGTCGGAAAAAAAGCAGGGAAGTAAATCTAATCAAATGTGGGGCGGACATTACTCCGTTGCTCCGGCTGAATTGCTACAAAAAATAAATGCAAGTATCGGGTTTGATAAGAAGCTTTATAGTCAGGATATTGAAGCCTCGATGGCGCATGCAAAAATGCTGGTGAACCAGAAAATCATCAGTGCCGAGGACGGAAATAATATCCTCGATGGACTAAAACGCATTAAGCGCGATATCGAAGACGGGCTGGTGAAATGGAATTATGCGCTGGAAGATATTCATATGAACATCGAAGCGCGGCTGAAAAAGCTGACGGGTGATTCTGCTAGCAGATTACACACTGCACGTTCACGTAATGACCAAGTGGCCACCGATTTTAAGATGTGGGTGCGGGATGCAATCGGCAAAGCAAATCGGCGTTTATCTGCAATTCAGGATATTTTGCTCGTAAAAGCCGAAGAATATCATGATACGATTATGCCTGGTTTTACACATCTACAAAGCGCGCAGCCCATCACTTTTGGGCATCATCTGATGGCATATTATGAAATGTTTGGCCGTGATTATGCAAGATTCTCTAATATCAATGTGAATGAATGCCCTCTTGGCGCAGCAGCACTCGCCGGAACAAGTTTTCCGATTGATAGGGAATATACCGCAAACCAGCTTGATTTTGAAAAACCGACAAGAAATTCGCTCGATTCCGTATCCGACAGGGATTTTGCACTGGAATATTTATCTGCCGCCAGCATATGCATGATGCATCTTTCACGCCTCGCAGAAGAAATGGTGATTTGGACAAGCAAGCAGTTTGATTTCATAAAACTACCGGAAGAATTCACCACCGGAAGCTCTATCATGCCACAAAAACGCAACCCAGATGCAGCCGAATTAGTACGTGGAAAAACCGGACGGGTTTATGGGGATTTGATGGGTTTGCTCACCACCATGAAAGGTTTGCCGCTCGCCTATAATAAGGATTCTCAGGAAGATAAAGAGCCGGTTTTTGACGCAGCAGAAACGCTGGAAGATTGCCTTGCCGTGATGATTGGTATGATAGAGGGAATGTCTGCCAATAAAGAAAAAATGCGGGCAGCCGCTAAACAAGGCTTCCCGACTGCAACAGATTTTGCTGATTGGTTAGTGCGGGAATTGAATATTCCTTTCCGCGATGCACATCACATCACCGGACAAGCTGTGAAGCTCGCCGAGGAAAAAAATTGCGGGCTGGAAGATTTGAGTTTGGACGAATTGCAGGAAATTCATACTGATATTAATGACGGAATTTTTGCCGTGTTGAGCGTGGAAAATTCGGTCAATTCCCGCACCAGCTATGGCGGAACTGCGCCTGCTAATGTGCTGGCACAGATAAAATCCGCTAAAAAGGAATCGGGAAATGTTTAAGAGCCTGATTATTATTTTAGGGATTGTTGCCATCGCCGCACTGACCTCCTGCGGAGTTCGCGGGGAATTGGAATTGCCCGAAGGTGAAAAGCGCGAAACGGTGATTTAGGAAGCAGATTCTTATCTAGCTGGAGATGCCACCTGCGCCAACTTCTGCACCTGTTTTATGAGCAGCCCGTTCTCTTGCAGCTTCTTTTCTCTCCATTTCCTGAAGAATCATTCTAATATGCATCTCAGCAGTTCTTGTTGCACCATCTAAATCTTTATTAGCTGCCGCTTTCTGCCCAAGGATTTCAAAAGATAAACTTATATCCATCTTATCATGAAGGCTCTGCTTCCCGAAATTTGCAATATTAATCATCATTTTAGCCATACGGTCAAGCCCAGCATCCTCACCGCATTCATCTTCTATGGCGCTTCTCAAAGCTCGAAGGCATAAGCGATTGGCATGAGATCCATCTTCAGAGCCTGTATCAGCCCTATATCTCACCCCATATATATAATCTTTAGCAGATTTCTCACACTCAGCAAGTTTAGCCTTGCTCTGTGTTGCTGTATCCGGCAGCGCTTCCGAGATTTTTGATGATACCCGCGAAACAATAAATGATAGGCCAGTAGCTAAATCTTTTTCAATTCTTAAACCCATTTTGCAATTCCTTTTTTTAAATTTAGGAGGCTTGTAACACTTGCATTATGGGGCTGTCAATAAACAATTAAGAATTATTTAGACTTTTTCTTCTCGATTAGCTCGCCCGCTTCTTCAACAGTCATCGTTTCATGGTCGAGTTTTTTGGGAACTGAGACATTGAGCTTTTCATATTTGATATATGGCCCGTAACGTCCGGAATGGATTTCCACTTTTTTGCCTTTATATTCACCCAATTCGCGCAGCATACCGAATTTTGGTTTTGCTTTAGTGGAGAGCAATTCCATGGCACGATTCAAACCGATTTCCAGTACATCCTCACCTTTGATGCTGGTATATGCCCCATCATGCAGCAAATAAGGCCCAAATCTGCCGATTCCTGCCGTGATTGGTTTCTTGGTTTCAGGATGCTCGCCAACTTCGCGTGGCAGAGCGAGAAATTTGATTGCCTGTTCCAGTATAATTGAGTCTGGGTCAGTGTCTTTTGCGATTGAATAACGCTTTGGTTTATCACCTTTTTCAATCACCTCGCCAAGCTGCAAATACCAGCCATAAGGGCCTTTTTTGAGGAATATCTCTTGCCCGTCAGGGTGCATTCCCAAAACTTTTTCTTCTGCCTGATTTTCTTCAGCGCCGCCATCTTCAGCATAAGAAAGTTGCGCAGTATGCTTGCAATCCGGATGGTTGGAACACCCGATAAACGCACCGAATTTGCCCAAACGTAAGCCCAGAATTCCATCGTCACATTTTGGGCAGGCGCGGCCATTGGGGAAAATATGTTTTTCCAAATCCTCGTTTAACCTATCAAGAACTTCGCTGATTTTTAGGTCAGTCGCTTCGGCAATTTTGGCATTAAAATGCTTCCAGAATTCGCGCAAAACCTCTTTCCATTCGGTTTTTCCTTCCGAAACATCATCAAGCTGTTCTTCCAAATTTGCCGTATAATCGAACTCAACATAACGGCGGAAAAAGCTGGAGAGAAATGCCGTTACAATCCGCCCGCGCGATTCCGGAATAAAGCGTTTTTTGTCCAGAGTCACATAATCCCTATCCTGCAAAACCGAGATGATGCTAGCATACGTGGAAGGACGGCCAATCCCCAACTCTTCCATTTTCTTGACCAGTGATGCTTCGCTATATCTTGGTGGCGGCTCGGTAAAATGCTGTTCGGGATTGAGTTTTTTAACATCCAGAACTTCGCCTTTATCTAATTTTGGTAGGAGCTTTTCTTCCTCTTCCTTGCCATCATCAACGCCTTCCTCATAAACCCTGCGGTATCCGTCAAATTTCACAACACTACCATTCGCGCGGAATTGCGCATATTTATCCTGCGTTTGCAGGTCAATTGCCACCTGATCAAAAATCGCCGGATTCATCTGGCTGGCAACCATGCGTTTCCAAATCAAATCATATAAACGCGCCTTATCATCATCAAGTTTTTTGCTTAATATTTCCGGCGTTTGTGCAATATCGGCAGGACGAATCGCCTCATGCGCTTCCTGTGAATTCTTTGCTTTGGATTGATAGCTACGGGGGCTTTGCGGCAGGTAATTTTTGCCGTAAGCGCGCTCAATATGCGAGCGGGCAGATTGAATTCCCTCCGGCGCAACATATACGCCATCAGTACGCATATATGTTATGTAACCTTCTTCATATAATTTCTGCGCTACCTGCATTGTACGCTTTGCACCAAACCCAAGTTTGCGAGCTGCTTCCATTTGCAATGTTGAGGTAATAAAAGGTGGCTTTGGGTTTCTGAGCGCCTGCTTTTCCTCGATATTTGTAACTTCTAGCTTTTGGCCTTTGATTTTTGCTTCAATATCCTTGGCAGTTTTTTCATTCGGGATATCGAATTTATCCAGCTTATTGCCCTCAACATGAGTAAGTCGGGCAGTGATTTTCTTATCCAAATCGGCGCTGATATCCCAATATTCCTGACTAATAAACTTCTCAATTTCCGCTTCACGGTCACATATCAAACGAAGTGCTACGGATTGCACTCGTCCGGCACTGCGCGAGCCTGGGAGTTTGCGCCAAAGAACCGGCGAAAGCGTGAATCCAACCAGATAATCCAAAGCACGGCGCGCTTGTTGCGCATCAACCAGATTCATATCAATATCACGCGGATTGTTGATAGCACGTGTGACTTCCGCCTTGGTGATTGCATTGAAAACCACGCGGCGGACGGGAATATCTTTGATTGCCTTCTTGGCACGCAATACTTCCAGAACATGCCAGCTAATTGCCTCCCCCTCTCTATCAGGGTCGGTTGCGAGGATTAATTCATCGGCTTTTTTTGCGGCATCGACAATCGGTTTGAATTTCTTGGCAGAGTCAGAATCAACCTCATAATGCATGACAAAATCATTTTCCGGCTCAACGCTTCCGTTTTTGCTGGGCAAATCACGGATATGACCATAGCTCGCCAGCACCTCATAATCTTTGCCGAGATATTTATTTATCGTTTTTGCCTTTGCAGGCGATTCTACTACAACTAGTTTCATCCTGCAGCCTCTAGCTTTTGGCTACTAGCTATTAGTTTTTTTCTTAATGCACTTAACATTTTTGCTACCTCATCTATATCTTTTAACAAGTAATTAAATTCACTTTCAGACATAATTTTTGTTTTAAAAGAAATTATTATCTGAGTTTTTAGCTCCGCATTCGACCCTAAAGCAATACTAACAAATCTGGCAAACTCTTTATCTGAATTTCTTTGACTACCTTCCGCAATATTAGAGGGAATAGAGAAAGAGCAACGGCGTATTTGTGACACTAATCCATAAATCTCCTCTTTAGGAAAATTTTTAGTCCTTTCAAAAATCTTCACCGATAGATCTATAGATTTTTGCCACACTAATAAATTCTCATAATTTCCAGTCATATAACACGCTAGTCGCTAAGAGCTAGAAGCTAGTAGCTAATATATAGTAAACAATCAAGGTAATAATTCCTGCGATGATAGTAGTGATAATTGCCTTAATGCCCAGCTTTGCATCGCGTGGCGAGGAACTTGCAAGCCCTGTTTCTATGCTTTCATCCCATTTATTGCCAAATGGCAACGCTAAGAAAAATACCAGCAACCAAGTAATGACATATACAACGAAAATTTCAATCATTGACATTTCTTAATACAACCTCTATTTAATCAATAATTGAGCAATATAAACAAATGAGAAAATTATGACAGAAGAAACCACAAATTCAGGATTAACCGCCGCAGATTTTGCGATTAAGAATTCAATCTCAAAGTCCGGATATCTTCTGGTTGGCATTAGCGGGCTTGATGAGAGAACCGGAAATAACCTTATGCATTTATGGAATAGTTTAAGAGAATTGCGCATGATAGACACTCTTGATGTGCATATCGATGGCGATATCGGTGATGATTCTATGGCTTTCCGCATATCTCCTGAACATATGAAAGTTCTTGTCCAGAGCATGTTTGATAGTGGAATGTTTGCAAATGAAGGGGAATTTCAAGAAGTATTAGCACAAATTGATGAGTTTCTGCCTAAAAAAGTTGCTAAAAATCAGGAGCTCCGCGCAGAGCATTTCTGCATAAACCCTCCGATACATCCCGGCGGCAAAATTTCAGTAAGTTTGGATAGATTAGCGCCGGAACTTCAATCTACGTTAAGAAGTCTTTTCAATAATCAAAGCCTTTTCTTTTCATTGGATTATGGTACGGAAGTGGAAAATTTTCTCAATACCCTAAGAACTGCCAGTTTATTCACGGATGAGGCGGAATATCAAAAAGTTGCAGAGCAAATGACAGACCCGAACATGCTAAAGGCTGCGGACTTTCATATTATTTCCCTAGATGGAAAAAATCTGAGTATCGATTTGCCTGATATAACGGCTACAGCTAGTGACAGATTTAAAACATTTCTTGAAGAACGGTTACCTAGCGCCAAAGTTTCTGAAAGCAAAGGGTTTTTATCTGTAGAAGCTAATAAACAAAGCTTAGCCACTGCAATGAGTTGGGCGGCTGATGAAGGGCTGATTTCACGGAGTGATGCGCAAGCAGTTGCAGGCAAGTTAAGAACCGGAATGACCGAGGCAAGAGCTAAAACCTTGGGACAAGGCGATCCAAATCAATATGTCGGCGCACCGGGTGGAACCGGACGCGGCTAATTCCGCAGCACATGCACGATAATCACCGGATTTTTATCCAGCTCTGTGCGTAAATTGCGCTTGATGATTTTCTTGGTTTTGCTTTCAATGCTTTTCCTATCGGTTATACCATGAATTGCGGATTGTACTTCTTCGGCAATCGTCACCAGCAATTCATCCTCAATCCCCTCATCCATAGCACCGGGGGCAGAGATTTTTGGCAATTCGGCAGCTTCACCTTTTTTGCTGATGCTGACACTGGCAAATATCGCGCCGGAATGACGCATCTTGCGGCGGTTACGCATCAATTCCCCGTCACCATAATGGAATGAGTAGCCATCAATTGCCAAATGCCCGTTATCAACCATACCAATCAATTCCGCTTCGGGAGCAAGCGCAATAACATCGCCGTTTTTCGGCTCAAATGTTTGTTTAACTCCGAGTGATTTTGCGAGCTTGGCATGTGCATGAATATGCATTGCCTCACCATGAACCGGCACAGCAATTTGCGGCTTGGTATATTCATACATGCGCTTTAATTCATTCCGGTATGGGTGGCCGGAAACATGGATTTTATCATTCTTCTCTGTGATAACTTCCACGCCTTGCAAAGTTAGCAAATTCAACATGCGATAAATTGCCTTGTCATTTCCCGGAATGATTTTTGAGGAAAATATCGCCGTATCACCTTTTGCCAATTTCAAATTCGGATGCGTGCCTTCGGCAATTCGGCTGAATGCAGCGCGCGGTTCACCCTGACTTCCGGTGCATAAAAGCAAAGCCTGCTGACGCGGAACTTTGCCGAAATCATGCTCGGTCAATAATTCAGGCGCATCTTGTAGATATCCCCTTGCCCGCGCCGCTTCAATCAACCGCCAGAAAGAACGCCCGCAGACAATTACTTTCCGCCCTGCTTCAGTCGCTGCGTGCATAATAGTTTCCACACGCGCAAGGTTTGAGGCAAAAGTTCCAACCGCAACGCGATTATCACAAGATTTTACCAGCCTCACCAGATTTTCACGCACTACAGCTTCCGAACCGCTTTCCCCTTCCGAGAAAACATTTGTCGAATCACATACTAACGCCAACACGCCCTTATCACCCTTAGCTTGCAATGCTTTTAGGTTTGAAGGCGGCCCTACCATCGGGTCTGGGTCAAATTTCCAATCACCAGTATGCATCACAATTCCGTGACGAGTGCTAATTGCCATCGCATTCATTTCCGGAATTGAATGAGTTAGGTTTATCGGCTTGATTGTAAATGGCCCAAGTTCAAAATCTTTACCCGGCTCAATTTCATGAATTTTCACCTGCTTGCCGAAATGGGTTTCCTTCAATTTTAATTTCAGGAATTCTGCGGTAAATTTTGTTGTATAAATCGGGCATTCAAATTCCGGCCAGAGATATTGTATCCCGCCGACATGATCTTCATGCGCGTGGGTAACTATCATACCAAGAATATCATCTTTGATTTTTTCGATAAAGCTGAGGTCAGGAACAATCAAATCTGCACCCGGCAAATAATCATCGGCAAAACCGACACCGCAATCAACCACAATCCATTTTCCGTCAAGATGGTAAAGGTTCAAATTCATACCAATTTCACCCGAGCCGCCAAGCGGAACGAAGATGAGCTTATCTTTGTGTTTTTTCAGATTCATTCTTTACTTTGTTAATTAGAGGCTAGCTTCTAGCAGATGTAGTTATTGATAACAAGACAAACCCTTAATTTCCGCGATTGTCGAAAATTTCCTTTAAGCCGAGGATGGTTAAATCCGGTTCTATTTTGGAAATCACTTGTGTGGATTCGGCAAATAATGGGGCAAGCCCGCCGGTTGCAATTATTTTGGGCGTTACTCCCAACTCATCAGAAAGCCTTTTAACCAAACCTTCTACCAAGCCAATATAACCCCAGAAAATTCCTGATTGCATGGCAGCGCGTGTGCTCTTGCCAAGCACATGCTCAGGTTTTTCCACCGGAACGCTGGGTAATTTTGCCGCAAATTCATAAAGCGCGTTGAGAGATAAATTTATCCCCGGTGCAATTACACCGCCAATATATGCACCCTCTGCATCAACCACATCAAATGTAGTCGCCGTGCCAAAATCTATGATGATTGCAGGTGCACCAAACATCCGAGCAGTGGAAATCGAGTTTACTATCCTATCCGAGCCAAGCTCATCCGGATTATCAATTTCAACTTTTATTTTAGGATGAATATTTTTGCCGATAATAAGCGGGTCTTTGTTGAATAATATCCGGCACATTTTGTTGATATGCATCATAATCGGCGGCACAACTGAGCTGATTATTATATCGCCGATATCTTTGGGACGAATCTCGCTATTACTCATAAGCTGGGTTATGAGCGCGATATATTCATCTGCTGTGCGGTTATCAATTGTCGCCACCCGCCATTTGGCAGCGATTTCTTCGCCTGCAAAAACTGCCAGATTTATATTCGTATTGCCGACATCAATTGCCAGAAGCATAAATTTCTCCGTAAGAGATAATTTCTTCCTTACCGCCCTTCTCTAGCACCATTTCGCCATTATCAGTCAGCCCTTTGAAAATGCCCTCTATGTTTTCCTCAGCAAGTTTAACGGTGATTTGTTCATCCAGAAATGCTGCATTCTGCATCCATAAATTTCCGATACGTTCAAACCCACCCTCAGGTGCCGGAGTTTTCCACACCTCCAGATATTCCTCAAAAACATCCAAGAAAAGCTCCTCTATATCTTCGAGATTCTGCTCAGAATTATGTTTCTTAAAGCTTGTGGCATAATCAGGGCAAGACTCAACATTGATGCCCACGCCAATAATTACATAATCTAATTTGTCGGCAGTGCCCGAAGATTCCAGCAAAATTCCGGCAATTTTTTTGCCGTCAACCAAAACATCATTCGGCCATTTTAAGGTGATTTTAGAATCAAATAAATATGACTCCACGGTTTCAACCACTGCAAGCGCCGCCACATGGACAAGCTGATGCGCGGTTTTTATATCAACGTCACGCAGCAATATTGAGCAATATAAATTACCCGCTTCAGATTCCCAAACACGCCCATAGCGCCCACGCCCTGCGGTTTGCTTTTCGGCAATTATTGCGGTTAGATTTTCCGCACCTTGAGCGGCTCGGCGTTTTAGCTCTTCATTAGT
>Ga0066641_10001349_pt1 | contig 11294 bp, 11 predicted proteins | sample CryGeyCG2114_065_FD_59509 | JGI IMG/M metagenome (GOLD analysis project Ga0066641, IMG submission 59509) | Groundwater microbial communities from aquifer - Crystal Geyser CG12_big_fil_rev_8/21/14_0.65 | ecosystem: Environmental > Aquatic > Deep subsurface > Groundwater | place: USA: Utah: Grand... | reverse complement strand
TATAGTTTAATATTATAGGTCTACAAAAACCGTGTCCTGCTATCCCGCTTGGCGGGCGGATGCGTTCCGGGTGCACTCGGGCCTCTTGTAGGGCTTTGCGGTCTAGTGGTTCTTACAATCCCACGAGTACCTTCACTTACAACACCTCTCCTTCTGGGGCGAAACCTTGGCCCAGCGGCAAATGGGCTCCTGCTTCCTGGTTTTTTTGCATCCTGTGGTTTCCCTAAAAGTCTTCTACTATCCTCTCTTGAAGATTTAACAATCACTTGGTTGTTTTGTGTATCTAGATCAAAGGTAAGCTTTTGACCATTTTGCCCTCTTGTCAAAGATAACGCATTCAATACCTCATCGGGTAACTGAACAAAGCCGTCCGGGGTTATTGTGGCAACGATCATATATAGTAATGGTACATTCATTATGGTTAAAAATCAAGTCAATAAAGAGTTTGCGGATCGGGTGACTCGTTTTGCCCATTAGAGGGACATCGGTAGTGACATCTTGTCTCTGTTGTGACGCACCTTTCATGCCAAAGTACGATTTTATTTCTGAAATTAATTTTGTTTATAAATATAAAAATTTACAACCCTTTCAAAAGGAACGACTTGAGTAATACTTGCATGTGGTCTAAAAAACTTGGCACGTTCCTTGCGAACAATATAGGCGTGAACGATAACAACAAAAGCAACAAAGTATTGGGTATCGATTTAGGTACCACGAATTCATGTATGGCCATTATGGAAGGCGGAGAGCCCGTGGTCATCCCTAATGCCGAAGGCGCCAGGACGACACCGTCCATTGTCGCTTTTACTAAAGCGGGGGAACGCCTTGTTGGCGCAGCTGCCAAACGTCAAATGGTCACAAATCCTCATAACACAATCTTTTCAGCAAAACGCTTGATTGGTCATAAATTGTCCGAAGTTCAAGATCTTGCCGAAAATTTACCTTACAAATTAGTTGAGGGCAAAAATGGGGATGCGTGGATACAATGCCAAGTCGGTGATAAGACAGAAAAGTTCGCTCCGGAACAAATTTCGGCCATGATCCTTGCCAAACTAAAGGCAGACGCGGAAGCCTATTTAGGCCAAAAAATAACCCAGGCAGTCGTCACTGTTCCCGCCTACTTTAATGACGCTCAACGTCAAGCAACCAAAGATGCCGGTGCGATTGCAGGCCTCGAAGTGCTTCGTATTATTAACGAACCCACCGCAGCATCGCTCGCTTATGGTCTGGACAAAAAGAAAGACGAAAAAATTGCTGTTTATGACTTAGGCGGCGGTACGTTTGATATCTCTATTCTCGAAATCGGTGATGGTGTCTTTGAAGTTAAAGCAACTAACGGTGACACTAAGCTTGGTGGAGATAACTGGGATGACGCTATCATCCAATATCTAGTCGATGAATTTAAAAAAGAAAGCGGAATCAATCTGCGTCAGGATCCTATGGCGTTACAACGTCTTAAGGAAGAAGCGGAAAAAGCTAAAATTGCTTTGTCTTCAACGCAACAGACAGACATCAATTTGCCGTTTATTACAGCAGATGCCAGTGGGCCAAAGCACTTAAATATAACGCTCTCTCGCTCTAAATTAGAGCAATTGACTGATAGTTTGTGCCGTCGTACCATCGATCCGGTTAAGAAATGTATGGCAGATGCCGGCCTAGCAGCGGGAGAAATCGATGAGCTCGTGCTTGTTGGTGGTATGACGCGTATGCCTAAGATCGTTGAAACCGCACGTGAACTTGCAGGTAAAGAGCCACATAAGGGTGTCAACCCAGACGAAGTAGTAGCCGTTGGTGCTGCCATTCAAGGTGCTGTCCTTAAGGGTGATGTTCGTGATATTCTTTTACTGGATGTCACACCGCTTACCTTGGGTATTGAAACCGCAGGTGGCGTTTCTACACCAATGATTGACCGCAATACAACGATACCTACAAAGAAATCTCAGGTATTTACCACTTACGGTGACAGCCAAACTAGCGTGGATATTAAAATCCTTCAAGGCGAACGCCCATTAGCTAACCAAAATAAGCTTTTAGGTAATTTCCGTCTAGATGGTATTCCTTCAGCACCTCGCGGTGTCCCGCAAATCGAGGTTATCTTCGATATTGATGCCAATGGTATCCTACATGTTACCGCAAAGGACAAGGGTACAGGTAAGGATCAAAAGATTACTATCACAGGTGCTTCCGGTTTATCTAAGGAAGAAGTTGAGAATTTGAAGCGTGAAGCGGAATCTCATGCTGAAGAAGATTTGAAGCTCAAGGAGCGTATCGAAGCGCGCAACCAGTTGGATTCAGTTGTTTATCAAACTGAAAAACAATTGGAAGAGCACAAGGATAAGATACCTGCTGAACTCAAAGCTCAATTAGAGCCTATGCTCGCGGACGGTAAGAAGGTTCTTGATAACCAAGAAGCTTCTACGGAAGAGTTAAAAGCTATGTTTGAAAAGATTTCGCAGAAAATGCAGGAGATTGGCCAAAGTATCTATGCTCAGCAAGGTGCTCAACAAGGCCCAGAAGCTTCTGCAGAAGCGCAACAAGAACAACCTTCGGGCTCCAGTAAGCACGCGGGTGAACATGTTGTCGATGCTGAAATCATAGACGAGGGTAACGACAAAAAGTAAATTAACCTTGTCTGAACCTTTCTTCTGGCTTGCCTTTTGGCAAGCCAACCCATTGAATATTAACCTTAAAGAATAAAAAAGAATTATGGCAAATACAGAAAAAGCAGTAAAAATCACTCCTCTCGGTGATCGTGTGCTCGTTAAGCACATGGATGAAGATAAGGAGCAAGTTAAAGGCGGCATCATCATTCCTGACTCGGCTAAAGAAAAGCCACAGGAAGCTAAGGTGATAGCTCTCGGTACCGGTCCAAAGGACGAAAGTGGTAAGCGAGTCGCTTTTGATGTTAAAGTAGATGACATCGTTGTCATTAGCAAATACGGTGGTACCGAATTTGAAATTGACGGTGAGCAGTATAAGCTCGTTCGCCAGGATGATATCCTAGCTATCCTAAACTAATTAATATTAACCCAATTTAGAAAGAATAAATTATGTCAGCAAAAAGAATCATATTTGATGAAGAAGCAAGAAAAGAAATCCTAAAGGGTGTAGAAATGCTCGCAAGAGCAGTGAAGGTAACATTAGGGCCAGCAGGTCGTAATGCATTTATCGACAAAAAGTTCGGTTCTCCACTCGTTACTAAGGACGGCGTTACCGTTGCTAAGGAAATTGAGCTCAAGGATCCTTACCAAAACATGGGTGCCCAAATGGTTCGCGAAGTTGCTTCAAAAACTTCAGATAACGCCGGTGATGGTACAACAACAGCTACCATTTTGGCTGAAGAAATCTATCGCCAAGGCCTTAAGAACGTTGCTGCAGGCTCCAATCCAATCAGCCTAAAGCGTGGTATCGATAAGATCGTAGCCGCTGCAATCGCTCAATTGGCTAAGAACAGCAAGGAAGTTAGCAGCCGTGAAGAAATTCGCCAAGTTGCAACCGTTTCCGCTAACTGGGATCGCGAAATCGGCGAAATCATCGCTGAAGCAATGGACAAAGTGGGCAAAGATGGTACCATCACTGTCGAAGAAGCAAAAAGTATCGAAACAACATTGGATGTTGTTGAAGGTATGCAATTCGATAAAGGTTACCTCAGCCCATACTTCGTAACCAATGCGGAAACGATGGAGTGTCAACTAGAAGATGCTTATATCCTCATTCACGAAAAGAAGATCAGCAATCTAAGTGAACTGCTGCCTCTGCTCCAGAATGTTGCTAAAGCAGGCAAGCCACTCATGATCATTGCTGAAGACATCGAAGGTGAAGCACTTGCTGCTCTCGTTGTAAACAAGCTACGTGGTACATTAAATGTTTGTGCTGTTAAAGCTCCTGGTTTTGGTGATCGTCGTAAAGCAATGCTCGAAGATATCGCAGTTCTTACCGGTGGTAAGTGTATTACTGAAGACCTCGGCCTTAAGCTCGAGAACATTCAGATGGCAGACCTCGGTCGCACAAAGCGTATTACAATTGATAAAGAAAGTACTGTTCTTGTCGAAGGTGGTGGAAAAACATCCGAGATTCAAGCTCGTGTTAAACAAATCCGTCGCCAAATCGAAGAAACCTCTTCTGATTACGATCGTGAAAAATTACAAGAACGCTTGGCTAAACTAGCTGGCGGTGTTGCGGTTATTCATGTTGGTGCAGCTACAGAGCCTGAAATGAAAGAAAAGAAGGCTCGTGTAGAAGATGCGTTGCATGCTACCCGCGCTGCTGTTGAAGAAGGTATCTCTGCCGGTGGTAGTGTTGCTCTCTTGCGTACAGTTGAGGCAATTGAAACAGCTATCGCAAAACTTGAAAAAGAAGGCGCTATGGATGAAGCAGTCGGTGGACGTATTATTCGTCGTTCTATTGAAGCTCCTCTTCGCCAACTTTGCCAAAATGCGGGTGTTGATGGTTCTCTCATCGTACAAGAAGTCCTTCGCAAGAAGGGTAACGAAGGTTACAACGTTGCTACAGGCCAATACGAAGACCTAATTAAGTCTGGTGTGGTTGACCCAACAAAGGTAACGCGTTCTGCTCTGCAAAATGCGGCTTCTGTTGCCGGCCTCTTGTTGACTACTGAGTGCATGATTTCAGAAATTCCTGAAGACAGACCTGCTCCTGCAATGCCTGATATGGGCGGCATGGGCGGTATGGGTGGCATGATGTAAAAACATCATAAAGCTTTTATAAAACGTCTTTATATTTAAAAAATTCAAGGACTTCCCAAACCAGGGAAGTCCTTTTTTTCATCACATGCTACTGTACTCGTGTTAATACGAGCCCTAAAGTGCTAATATCGCGAATAGTGATGTTTACCATTCGTTCGGGATTTATATTCCGCTCAGGATTATAATCCTCTGTGCAAATTTTGCTGAGTTCTTGGTCTGTAAACTGAAAGAGTATTTTTACAGTATCTGTAGTAGCATCTATGCTTGCCAGCCCATTAGCAGCGCCTAAAGTAACGGGTTGATTGTATGCTATTCCATTAGTTAGCGGAATAGAATAAGCTATATTAGCAGTTCCTTTTTGGGTCTTTCCAAAAACTCTACCAACGTATGCTGTAATACTCCCTTCAATTCTGATTGAATTGACCGTTTTTACTGCAAGCGGTAGCGTATTCAACTGAGGTGGGGTTCCTTTGGGGAAAACAGTAATGGGTCCTTCGTTACCATCTGTCATTTGGCCATTAACCGTTACACTTAATTTTGTAAATTCAACATACCAAGAGTTGCCAACATACCAACCCTCAACAATAAAATTAGTATTAACAGACTTCACATCCGCATGACTCTGACTTGATAGGACACCCAAGGCACCTAAAACTAACACAATCATGATAACGGATGCTCTCCCCATGTACAAAATATAACACAGGTTTCTACTTTTTGCTCAAAATTTGCGAAATTTTATTGCGACTTATATGTAGTAACCACTGCCAATCAGCACATTTCCTTGATAGAGTGCAAGTACTTGCCCTGAGGCCAATGCCCGCTGTTCTTCTTTGAAAATGATTCTAGCTTGCCCATTTTGTAAGGGCACATAAACAACTTCTTGAGCCGGATCCCGATAACGGGGCCGAGCCAAGAGCTCTATTTTATCCGTAATAGGCTCGTTTATGAAATGTAGATCACGAAGCATTGCCTCTTTTGTGTAGAGACCCGGCGCATCGGGCTTGTCAAAGGCAACGCGTAATGTATTGCTTTCATAATCTTTGGCAACCACCACATACTTTTCAAAATCTCTGTTAGACGGTATACCTATCCCTTTGCGTTGGCCGATCGTATAACGATGTAGCCCCTTGTGCTCTCCAAGATATTTTCCGGCCGTATTAACAATTGGACCGGGAGACTCCGGTATATACTGCTTTAAAAACTCATTTATGGGTACTTTCCCCAAGAAGCAAATCCCTTGGCTGTCTTTCCTATCCGCATTGGGCAGATTATACTCTTTTGCGATGGCTCGTATTTCTGCTTTATTGTATTCCCCAATAGGGAATAGAACGCGCTTCAACGCTTCTTGCTTAACCATGGCCAGGAAATAGGATTGATCTTTATTAGGATCCATGCCTTCCAATAGTTCCACATTCCCATCACATCTTGTTTTTACTCGGCAATAATGCCCTGTGGCTAGTTTATCAAATCCCTTACTGATTGCGTAGTCCAGTAACACCCCAAACTTAATTTCTCGGTTACACATAATGTCCGGGTTCGGGGTAATACCACTTTTGTAGCCTTCAACCAGGTATTCGACCACTTTTTCTCGGTAGTCATCGATTAAATTAATCACCTCAAAGGGTAGGGATAGGTAGTCCGCAACCTCTCGGGCTGATTCCATATCCGCCTTCCAAGGGCAATCTGCAAAAACACCCTGGCTAGCTTCGTCCATCCAAGTACGCATAAAAACACAAGATACTTCATATCCTTCGTTTTTTAACAGGAGTGCCGCAACAGCGCTATCAACCCCGCCTGATAATGCTACTAATACTCTTTCCACTTCCCTTTTCGTTTTAATTGGAGGCGCGGGTCGGAATCGAACCGACGTATAGGAGTTTTGCAGACTCCGGCCTTACCACTTGGCTACCGCGCCCAACCATACATGTAAATTACACGGAATGCCTATAAAAGCACTTATAGAAGACATGTTCAAGCTGAAAATACGATCCATTCAGGTTTTTTTCTCAAAAAATGAATCAACTCATCTCTCCTCAAACGTTTGCTTGAGCACGAAGTAAAAAAAGGGGTTCCTCCACCTGTGCCGTCTCTAATAGGGATCCTATCTGCCTCTGTATGTACAGGTGGGTGCTTTCCAGGAAATCTTGGCTACCTTAATTAAAGGTTTGCCGACCATCCCCACTGGTGCAAGCTCCCATGTTTGTTTGAATAAGGAAAGAAGGACGTACAATTGCTTCGAACACTGTCGAGGAACCTATACTCATAATAAATCACAGCCCTCCCTGAACGCAAGTCTAAACCCTGTAATCCTCTTTGTGAAGGGCATTCAATCCGTCTAATGTCGAATCCCGAAAATATTGGCGGGTAGTTTACCCCTAAACTACCCGCCATTTATTGACTATTTGTCTTTTTGTTACCCCAAACTCCCATGGGAGAAAGTATTAAAGCATTTTATTCTTAGAAGTAACTCTTATTGTTTATAAAATAAATTGTGACCAAATATTGGCTTAATGTCAATAACTTTTTGCATAAAATTTATGAATTTTTAAGCAATTTTGTATAATTTCAGAAGAATGATCCGGAAACGCTGTTGCAAAGTGATCTTCATCTCCAAAAATATTGGCGGGTAGCTTACCCCTAAGCTACCCGCCATTCATTGACTATTTAGTCTTTGTTACCCCAAACTCCCATGGGAGAAATTCAAAATTCGTTTAGTGGTAACAGTGTATTGTAAAAGTTTAAGTAACCTTTATGGTCATAATTATCATATAAATCGATTCAACTGTCAACTTATTTTTTAATTTTTTTAATTATTTTTAGATGCACGTTATTGCTAATTCTGTGATCGTTATTCGTGTAGATATTCTAGGGTTGCTTTTTTGTAAAATTGCAGCAATTTTTGGGAAACCCCAGCAATCATTTTATGGAAAAGCCTTCTTTGATTAAATTAATTCTGCACAACAAACAGCAGCATTTTACATTATCTGAGCCTACTATTAAAAGAGCCGATTATGCTCCATTTAGTTCAGATGTTTGGGTACACATTTTTTCTTTTCTTAACCTCCCTGAATTGCTCAAATTGGAATCCGTTAATTTAGCTTCCTATTTTTCTTTATGGGGAAAGAACGGTACCGTTTTGTGCCACATTCAACAGCGCAAAACAGAGCTTGTTAAGGGGGATAAGAATAGTAATAATTTTCGATTTATACTCAGTAAGCTCATTTTTCTCAGGAACGATTTCGATAAGCTTGCAAAAACAATTGTGAATAAGCTATTCGGTGATCTCACGTTTTATTTCGACAAAAATATTTCCCAACGCATTCGTTTAGGCGAGTATGATGCCAAGGAGCTTATATCCGTGCTGGAGCTTTTAAGAAAAGACACAGCTAACGAAGGGTTTATAAACGAAATGATTAGCAGCAATAAAGGTAAATATATGATTCGTTTATGGGAAAAGCAAAAGTCTCCGGATCAATTAAAAGTCTTCATTGCCTATTTAAAAAATCAGAAGTTAAATATAAATTTTTCAGAACCAGAGGAATATCTTTTTTATAAAATAACAAAAGAATACGCAAAGCTTGGTAACAAACGTGAAGTTAGGTATTTTGCAAAGTTCACGGGATCACGTTTGCCAGAAACATACTTTAAGTGCGCTAAAATTTTTGCGAAAAGGGGTGATAGCCTAACCGCTTACGATTTTCTAGTGAAAATGGAACATTCTACAGATCCTTATGCAAAGGATGATATAATGGACATCAAGGGTTGTAGAATACAGATTGAAACGTTGCTGCAGCAGGCAAAATAAGTGACTTCTAAGATAAACAAAAATAATTATTTATAAATATTTTCAGCTAACGTATAAAGCGCTAAGCCGCAACTTTCATGCGCTTGGCGCTTCTTCTCATCGCGGCTTTCTGGATCATGTTTTTGCTCACTAAGGTGATTAAGGCACCACTTAATACCGTTACAATTCCGATGCTTTGCGCGAAGGTTATCTTTTCCCCCAATAGGAGTACTCCGCAAACCGCTACAAATACAGGCTCTAGAACGGATAGGATTGCCGCTTTTTCAGCAGTAATCGTCTTGAGGCCTTCAAACATGAAGATGACCGGTAGGGTAGTGCAAATAATTCCAAGCCCTAAAATATTGGCCCATACATCCCTGTATTGAGGAACCTCAAATGTACCGTCAATGTTGGCAAATATAAAACAGGTAACAGCGCAGCCCAGAAGAACCACGAATGTGGATATCATGGGGGGCAACTTGCTCTTCTTACTGGTCAAAATATAGCCGCAGTAAAAGATTGCTCCCAATATCGCAAAGCCGATTCCTATTAAGTCGAACGTCATTTCTCCCGTATCGACAAAAAATGTCAACCCAAGCATAATCAATCCAACGGCAAAGAAATACACCTTTGGAATAGGGGCTCTATGCATCAACCAACCAAATAATATCACAAAAATCGGGTGCGTGAAAAAGATCACCATTGCAAGCCCTGTTCCGATATATTGGCTACCTAAGAAGAAAAAGGTTGCAGAGGTTCCGTAAAAGGCTGCTCCGCTTAGAAAGGCTTTCAATAATTCCCTATAATGTCCGCGAAAGGCTTTTATTTTCGGCAAAATAAAGGGCAGCATAACAGCGCAGGCCACAACAAATCGCCAAAACTGCATGTTATAAACGGAAAAACCGCCACCATCAATAATGCTTACCCCAAAATATCCCAATAGCCCATAAAATAGACCCGATAGTATGGCGTAAGTTGTACCTCTTCTCTCCCCAGACAAAAATTGCATGCCCCAATTATATTCCCAATTTTTAAAACTTTCAAGTTATTTTGTGTAAATATAACACATTTTGGCTCCGAAATCATACTTTACTTTCCCTATCTTAAATGTCACTCTTTTTTCATATGAAACAAGGAACGGAATCTCCAGTAATCACCTTTGTTTGCACGGGCAATATTTGCCGCAGCCCAATTGCGGAAGGCCTTTTATTAGACGCGTTAGGGAAGGAGGAGGAGCCCTTGCGCTCTATAAGAGTTATTTCGGCGGGTACATCCGCTATGGATGGTCAACGGGCATCCCAACATTCTATTACCGCACTTAACGAGTTGGGGGTTAAATTGGATCATTTTCGTAGCCAGTACCTTACCCAGGAAATTATCGACCAATCTTGGGCGATATTTTGTATGACTGAGGCTCACCGTGATTATATTCGTAACTACTTTAATCTCAAAGATCAGCACCTTTTCCTGATGACAGACCTTATGGAGGGCAAGACGTCTCATGCGGGTATTCCCGATCCTATCGGCCAGGACCTGAGCGCCTATATCATTTGTCGTGATACTATGCTAGCTGCCATCCCTTCTATTATACAATTTTTAAAACAACAATTAATTCCTCAATTAGACCAAACATGAAAGTAAGTATCGGCGCTGATCATTGTGGAGTCGACCTCCGGCAACAACTCATTCAATATCTACAAAAGCAGGGCTTCGATATTATTGACCACGGTACATTAAGCCGCGATTCCGTTGATTACCCGGATTATGCCCAGCTCGTGGGGGAGGATGTCGTTAAGGGAAAAGCGGATTTCGGTATCCTTGTTTGTGATTCTGGTATGGGTATCTGTATGGCTGCAAACAAGATCAGGGGCATCCATGCCGCTATTTTGTATAATAACGATATCGCGCGCTTTTGCAAAGAGCACAATAACGCAAACGTAGTCTGCTTTGGCGGCAAATACCAAACTCCCTACATGGCAGAGCAGTTTTTGGAAACGTATTTGAATTCTAAATACGAAGGGGGCAGGCACGACCGCAGGCTAAATAAAATGGATGCCTTGTCTGATCTGAATTTGGCTAAACGTTAATTTTTTATTTTATATGCTTAATAATGAATCTCTCGAAAGCTTAGATGCGGATGTTTATCGTTCTATCGAGCGTGAAAAACAACGCCAGCAAGACCATATCGAGCTTATTGCTTCGGAAAACTTTACGCTTCCCGCTATCATGGAAGCTGCAGGTTCTGTTTTAACAAACAAGTACGCGGAGGGTCTCCCGGGAAAACGCTACTATGGCGGGTGTGATTATGTGGACGAGGTTGAGCAAATCGCTATTGACCGAGCAAGAAAGCTTTTTAACGCGGATCACGCTAATGTCCAACCCCATTCCGGCAGCCAGGCAAACACGGCGGTGTATATGGCAGCCCTCAAACCCGGGGATAAAATTTTGACGATGAGCTTAGAGCACGGGGGACACTTGACGCATGGGCATCCTAAAAACATCAGTGGCTATTTATTCGAAGTCGCTAACTACGGCGTTAGCTTAAACGATGGCCGTATTGATTATGATGACCTTCATGAAAAGGCTATGAAGGAACGTCCTAAAATGATCACGGTAGGCGCTTCTGCTTACCCAAGAGAGATTGACTTTAAACGAATGTCCGAAATCGCCAAAGAATGCGGTGCGCTTATGATGGCAGATATTGCACACATCGCAGGCCTTGTTGTTGCAGGCGAGCATTCCTCACCTTTCCCATATGCTGATTTTGTAACCACTACTACCCATAAGACCCTTCGTGGTCC
>Ga0066641_10001322_pt1 | contig 11376 bp, 11 predicted proteins | sample CryGeyCG2114_065_FD_59509 | JGI IMG/M metagenome (GOLD analysis project Ga0066641, IMG submission 59509) | Groundwater microbial communities from aquifer - Crystal Geyser CG12_big_fil_rev_8/21/14_0.65 | ecosystem: Environmental > Aquatic > Deep subsurface > Groundwater | place: USA: Utah: Grand... | reverse complement strand
GGCCGCGCCCAGCCTATTCTGCGGCGCAAAATCTTCCGCCTTCATACTGCCGGAGATATCAAGGGTAAGCATGATATCAATCCCTTCCGTTATTATCTCCTCTTCTTTCTGGCCTGCCTGAGGCCTTGCAAGCGCCAGGACAAAAATAAAAATAGCCACCATCCTTAATATCATCAGAATATGCCTGTACTTTACGCGAAATCCCGGCCGTATACTCTTCAGGATAGAAATATCCGAAAAAACAACGCTCGCTTCGCGTAATTTAGCGCGCCTCAAATAATCCCAGACTAATAACGGGATAACGGACAATAATAATAAAAATAAAGGATTGGCAAATCGCATGTATTTATTTTAAAGCTTCTATTATCTTAGGCGTAGTAATGCTTACAATTTCTTCCGCTTTTTTATAAGCCTCTTCGATCTCTTTCTGGAGGGGAGTATATTTTGCAAATTTCACCATATCACAATCTTCAAAAAAATAATTTATTTTATCCACATGCGAGCGTTCTATTCTTTTCGACCTCATCTCCTGGAAAAGTTCCCATGTAGTCCTGTCCATAGCAAATATCCTGTACCTGTTTTCTATGTAAGTCCGGATAATATCCGAAAGCCTTATATAATATTCCTTGATCATCCCTTTTTCTATAAGCTTCGCTTCTTTAAGGGCGCTTAAAGCATCTCTTGCGATTTCTTCCGCAGGAGCCGGAGGTAACGCGGGTTTTTCTTCTTTTTCTTTTTTCTTTTTAAGATACACAAATACTGCGATACCGGCTATAAATAAAATAAAGGCAACAAATACCCATATCGGAAGTCCACCCTTTATTTCCGCAGGGCCTTTCAGCGGTCTTATGTCATCTTTATCATCAGGGCTGGGCTTTACGCTCTCTACCTTTATCTTTATTTCATCTGATAAAGCCTCTTTTTCCTGCTTATCCAGATCTTTGTATTTGATTTTTAAACCAGGTATGGTAAATTCACCGGTTGTAAAAGTGGCTATGGTATAAATAGCCCTGGAAATCAATCTCCCGGATTTTATTTTTCTAGGAACCTCTATCTTATAATCCTTTATCTCGAATTCTCCGAGGTTTTTCCCTGTAGCATAAGGCTCTATCTCAACACCATTATCATATTCCACGATAACTTCATATTTTATTTTATCGCCTATGGTGATCTTATCCCTGTCTACTTTTACTTTCAGGTTCACAGGCTCCGCAAATAGAGGTTCGCACAATAATAATAAAATTATACCTATAAACAGCTTTTTCATGAGAATATCTCTATTATTTTTTTGCTGCTTGTTTCTCCTGAGATAATTTTAATATTTTTCTTTTTTATATCAAATTCTTCCGAAAGAAGTTCTATTACTCTTTTATTAGCCCTGAGCTTTTCCGGAGGAAGAGATACTTTTATTTTATAACTGCCATCTGAAACCTTTTCTATTCCTTCTTTTTTAGCTCTTGTAATAACCTTTACCCCTATCCTCACTCATCCTCCATATCATTGGTCTTTAAACTGGTCTTCATATATAAATACATCTTTTGTCTTTCCGAGATTATCTAATAAGCTTTTAATTTTTTCCTGACGCTTCATAATCATACAATCAAACTTAACCCTGTCCTTAATCTGTTCGAATTCCTGCTGGAGGTTTGTTATTTTTCCGGATTCATCTTTCTTCTCTTCCATATATTTATCTTTATTGGCTTCGTAATATGATTTAAAATCTTCCTCGGTAGGCTCTTCCAGCTTTGAATCAACCTCTTCCTCCACTAACTTGTTTATCATCAGCTGTTTTTTTGAAAAATCGAAGGCCTCTATTAATTTTTTATCATTATCAAGGCCTCGTCTTTTTGCAGAATCATACAACAATTCTCCCGCTATATATTGCCTCAGAAATTCCAATTTTTTCCCTTTTTCTTTAAATGCATCCCGCACGGGCATTGAAAACTTCTCTATCTCCTTATCTATTTCTCCCAGGGTTATCTTCCTGTCGCCTATTTTTGCGATTATTATGTCATTCTCTTTTGGCTTCGAGGCTTCTTCTTTTTCTTGTCCTGTTAAAGAGGTGGCCTTTGACATTTCTCTTTCCGCGTCTACGCTCTTGCCTAGTTTCTCAAGGCAGGCGACTATTTTCCTATTTATCTCGGATATATTAGAGTTTGTCGGATAATAAACCTTTGCCCTTACGAAATTTGCAAGAGCATTACTGTAATCAGACATATTATCCATATATATATTTCCTATTATATAGCTTAGATTTGACTTTTTTTCCAATGCAAGCCCAGCAGAATTGATATATTTCTCGTATGAATCAATAGCCTTTTCATAGAGCCCTTGATTCATATACTCTTCCGCCAATCTCTTCTGAATACCCATATCTCCGTTATCTTTAGCTGAAAAATCCTTTTTCATAAAAAAATACCTGAAAGACTTAAATGTCAGGAATGTGGTTTCTATGCCTATGATAATCGCCGCTATAAGCAGGATATTCAGGATTTTTTCTTTCATAACCCCTCCCATATTTTATCTAAATCTTTTGGCGCGAGCCTTGAAAAAAAGTATCAATGGCTCTATATAAGGTTTATCAGTATCTATATCCACTGAATCAATGCCCATAGATTTAAAAGCCTTTTTCCTGGCGTCTATAAAAAATGACCTTTTTTTTGCAAGTTCTTTTTTTAACAATTCATCTCCTGTATCCATGAACAAGGCCTCTCCTGTCTCCGCGTCTTCAAATTCCACAAGGCCTATATCCGCCAGATCTTTCTCTCTTGGATCAGATATGGAAATACCTATAATATCATGCCGCTTATTCAGGATCCTGAGAAGCCTTTCATAATTAGAATCCATAAAATCAGAAATAAGAAAAACAACCGAGCGCTTTTTTAAAACCTTTCCCAGATATTCCAAGGCCGCGTTTATTGACGTCTTTTTGGACTCAGGCTTATAATACAAAAGCTCCCGGATGACTCTTAATACATGAGGCCTGCCTTTTTTAGGCGGAATAAATTTTTCAACCTTGTCCGTGAATAATAAGAGGCCTATTTTATCATTATTTTTTATCGCGCTGAAAGAAAGCACCGCGCCTATCTCCGCCATTAATTCTATCTTCATCTTATTTCTAGTACCAAAACTTCCAGAACCGCTCATATCCGCCATGATAATTACCGTAAGCTCTCTTTCTTCTATAAATTTCTTAACATACGGGTGGCCCGCCCTGGCAGTTACGTTCCAGTCAATAGAGCGGATATCGTCTCCAGGCACATATTCCCGGACTTCATGAAACTCCATGCCTCTGCCTTTGAATATAGACTCGTATTCTCCGGCAAAGACATCGTTCACAAGCCTTCCGGTCCTTATTTCAATCTGCCTGACTTTTTTAAGGATTTCTTTCGGGATCATGGAACTTCTATTTCATCAAATACTTTTTTTACAATATCCTCGCTGGTCATCTCTTCGGCTTCCGCTTCATATGTAAGAATAACGCGATGCCTTAAAATATCCATGCCTACTGATTTTATATCCTCAGGCGTTACGTAACCCCTTCCGCGGATAAAGGCGTGAGCCTTGCTGGCTATATTAAGGTATATGGACGCTCTGGGAGACGCGCCATAGGCGATGAAATTCTTTATATCCAGCTTGTATTCCTCCGGCGTGCGGGTTGCGTAAATGATGTTCACTATGTAATCTTTTATTTTTTCGTCCATGTAAATCTCATTTACGATTTCTCTCGCTTTTAAGATATCTTTAGGGGAAACAACCGCTTTCACTTCGCTTGGATTATGCCCTGCCATGCGCTCCATGATTTCTCTTTCTTCTTTTTTATCCGGATATTCTATCCTTATCTTCAGCATGAACCTGTCAACCTGCGCTTCAGGCAGAGGATAAGTCCCTTCCTGCTCTATCGGGTTCTGCGTGGCAAGCACCAGAAACGGCTCTTCTAATGGAAATGTATTTTCTCCTATAGTAACCTGCCTCTCCTGCATCGCTTCCAAAAGCGCGCTCTGCACCTTCGCAGGAGCCCTGTTGATTTCATCCGCAAGTATAAGATTTGAAAATATAGGGCCTTTTTTGGTAGTAAACGCCCCGTCTTTCGGATTATAAACAAGCGTTCCTATTAAGTCTGCCGGTAATAAATCAGGCGTGAATTGTATACGTTGGAATTTTGTTTGGATGCACTTGGAAAGCGTTTTAACAGCGAGTGTTTTCGCGAGGCCTGGCACGCCTTCTATTAATATGTGGCCGTTTGCAAGGAGAGCTACCATCAACCTGTCTACAAGATAGCGCTGACCGACTATTACCCGGGACAGCTCCTGGGTGATTTGCTGGATAAACAGGCTTGATTCTTTAACTTTCTCGTTTATCTGTTTTATGTCCTGGCCATACTTAGGGTTAAAATCAGTCATGCTTACCTCCCGCAGTTATATTGTCATAGTTTCCAATCTTTTTACTCTTTCTCTTATAGGCGGATGCGTGCTAAAAAGCGCTCCGATTGCGCTGGCGCTTAAAGGATTTACTATAAATAAGTGCGCTGTGACCTGGTTCGCGTTCATTGGATAAACCTTGTTTCCCTTTTCCAGTTTTAAAAGCGCTCTAGCGAGCCCCATCGACGTTCCCGCTATCATAGCGCCTCTTTTATCAGCAGCGTATTCCCTGGATCTAGAAACTGCAAGCTGTATAAGCATAGCCGCTATAGGAGCGACTATCAACATGACCAACATGCCTATACCATTGCCGTCCCTATCCCTGCTTCCTCTTCCTCCGAATATAGCTGCCCACCTTGCCCAGTTGGCAATCATTGTAATTGCGCCTGCGATAGTAGCCGCCACAGTCATTATAAGAGTATCCCTGTTCTTTATGTGAGAGAGCTCGTGAGCGATAACACCTTTTAATTCTTCCTTGTCCAAAATATTCAATATGCCTTGCGTTACGCAGACCGCTGAATGCTTCGGCGAACGGCCTGTAGCAAACGCGTTTGGAGTATTCTGCGGGGCTATGTATACTTTGGGCATAGGCATTTGAGCAGCCATGGTAAGATCTTTTACTAAATTATACAATTCCGGCACTTCGCTTATATTTGCTTCTTTGGCCCCGTACATTTTAAGCACAATCTTATCGCTGAACCAGTATGAAACCATGTTCAGTATAAAAGCAAATATAAAAGCGAGCACTGCGCCCTGCTGGCCTCCGAAATATCCGCCTATCCATATAAAAATCATGGTTAAAGCGATCAATAATAAACCTGTTTTAAAATAATTCACAAATACTCTCCTTAATTAGGCTGTGCAAATGAAGAAAGCCCCAAGCTGCAGGGCTCTTCTTCAATTAATCATATCTTATTATAATCTTATTTCTTCTCTTCTTTCGGTTTTACTTCTTCCTTCTTTGCCTGCATCGAGTCTTTTACTTCGCTGATGCCTGCGAAAAGAGCCGCAAGGCCGCCTAATATCAATATAGCAGGGACCGAACCTTTCAATAATATCACAAAGCTATACCACCAGCTTATAAGCCCCCATATGCCTATAATAATACTTACTAGCCCGCCAAGCACTGTTACGTATTTTCCCATTTCTTCATCCTCCTTCTGTTTTAATGTAACTTTTTATACCATTTTAAGCCGAATTTGTCAATGCTTTTTATAAATACTTGCCTAAACTAGCCCATGTCTTAGGCCCTACCGCTCCATCAGGCACAAGGCCTTTTGATTTCTGAAAATCTTTTATTGCCTGTCTTGTCCTCGGCCCCATCTTGCCGTCAAATGAACCGGGATCAAAGCCCGCATTCTTCAAAGCAGTCTGTATCTCCTTTACAGTTGGCCTGAATTCCGCTTTTTGGGAGCCTTTCTGCCTGGACTCCTTCGTCTTAGCGTAATCCTTTTTAGATTCAAGGATCTCTTTTGTTCTCCTCAGATCCTCCAGCTGTGTCAAAGTGCTCTTATCGACATAACCTGTGCTCTTAAGGCCTATTGATTCTTGAAACGCTTTTATAGCGTCGCGCGTTTCCTTGCCCATCCTGCCATCGGTATTTCCAGGCTCATAACCTTCATTTTTCAATATAACCTGTATCTCTTCGATCTTTGGATTAATAATATCAGTACTTCCTACGAGCTTCTCCTCTTCTTTCTGGTATTGAACTGATTTTGGAACAATATTGCACCCATAAAATGTTAACAGCGCCAGCATAGTTACAACAACACAGCCCTTTTTTCTCATAACGCACTCCCCCTTTGATTTTTTTACTATTATATCAAAAAATCAATGTAAAGTGAAGTCTTTAGTGGTAAAATATAATAAACTTGACACTCTGACAATGTCACAATTGTCAAGTTTATGGATTATGCTAAAAAAAATCATCCTTTCAGGGTTTTGTCTTTCATGCGATGTGTGCTGCAGGTTTCTTGATAAAAACGCAGGGTTAAGGCCGTTTTTCCTTCCGCATGAAATAACCTCTAAAATAAAGCCATATCTTGATAAATCACGCCGCGTTAAATTAGCGCCTTTTCAAAATATGCACGCTTGCCCTTTCTTTAACGCAAAAAGCAATAAATGCTCCATCTATTCAAAAAGGCCTTTTGACTGCCAGCTTTACCCGTTTACAATAATGTTTGATGAAACCGGAAAAAAGATCATCCTGGGCATAGATAAAAAATGCCCGTTTGCCGCAAATCCTGAAAATCAAAATGCCATAAAAAACTACTTTAATTATCTGGTTGATCTGCTGGAAGAAGAAAAAACAGCTTCATTGATAGCCAAAAACCCTTCCTTTATAAGCAACTATCAGGATGACGTGATAAAATTTTCCTATTTGGACGCCCTTACGAAAAAAATCATTACTAATCCTGAGAAAAGCGGCTTCAGAAAAATATCATTAAAAGATAGGGCCATGTTTGAGAAAGCCGGCTATTCTTTCGTAAATCTGCACATATGGAAAGAAATAAATCCTGTGTGGCGAAAAGAAAATGGCGATAAGCTTGAGATATTAATTGAAACAGACTCCGGCTATATAGATTTTAACTCTCTAAAAAAATTCCCTGACTACATATACCTGACGCAAGACCTGATTAATCTTGAAAGCGGCAAATACAGGCACAAAAGGTCGAGCTATAATTATTTTTCAAAAAATTATAAGTTTCAATACGCGCCTTATAAACAAAATATGAAAAATGACTGCCTGAAACTGTTTTCGAAATGGGCCCGCTCCAGAAAACAAAAATTCCAGGATCCTTACTACCATAAGCTTTTAGAAGACAGCCTCTCCGCCCATAAACTGGCAATAGAAAACTTTAAAGGGCTTGGATTGACAGGCAGGGTTATAAAAATAAGAAAAAAGATATGCGCTTATACATTTGGATTTGAGATTACAAAAGATATGTTCTGCGTACTTTTGGAAGTTTGCGATCTGAGATTTAAAGGCATTTCAGAATTTATTTTCAGGGAATTCTCGAAAGAAATGAGCCATTATAAATATATCAACGCCATGGACGACTCAGGCCTTGAGAACCTCCGCATCTCCAAACTCTCCTACCACCCCATCCCCTCACCCTTAACCCCCACCCCAATAAACTTGACACTTTGACAATGTAAGTTTTGTCAAGTTTATTGCTTTTCCCAGCAGATGTGGTCGAAATCACAATTGCCGCATTTATCTTTATCGCGTTCAGAAAGTTTTTCAAAACCAAGCTCTTGAATATTATTCCAGGTATTTTTTATAATACCAACCATCTCATCCACCATATCTTCTCTGAGTTCCACCTTAAACTCTGTCGGCTCGCCTTCTTCTATCCCGTATTTCCTTAAATCTTTTTTGGCCGGCTCTACGAATACAAGTATCCCATGGCTTACGGTCATAGATTTATCCTGCCTGGTTTTGTCTCTTTCATATAAAAGCTTATAGCACACCAGCTGTCTTAAATAACCGTCGCATTCTTCGCTTTCAAGGCTCTTTGCTTCAAAAATGCCTTTAGCGTGTTTATTTGGCTGACCCGTCTTATAATCAACTACCCTCGCAAGATTATTTTTTTCATCCTCTAACTCTAACTTATCGTATTTGCCCGTGAAAATAATGCCGTTTATATTTACAGGCATCCTGTTTTCAAGCCCTATAGGCTTTACAGGCTTTTTGGAAATCTTGTCATAATACCTTTTCAGGCCTTCAAATTGCTCCTTGCATCTTAATTCTATAGCTTTTTCAGGCCCCTGGAATTTTAACGCCTCTAAAAATCTCTCCTTAAAAAATTGGTGCTCAGGAAATTTATTTACCCTTATGTATTCCCTGTATAAATTTTCCAGCCCTGAATGCACTGAGTTGCCGAACATAAGGCTTTGCTTCTTTGCGGAAGGAAGCATCATAACATTGTCATAAAGAAATTTCCGCCTGCATCTGAGATAATTATCCAGGCTTGTAGGATTCAGCGCCATATCTTTAACCATGTCTTGCAAAACCTCTTCCGTGCCTATAAACGGCTCCATAAGATCTGTTTTTTCAAGAAAACTTACCAAGATATCTTTTTCCTTTAAATCAGCTATCTTAGGTTTTATCCCAAGCCTATGTAAAAATACGCTGGAAACAGCGCTTTCGTCAGGGCTCGCGGTAAAGACAACGTTGCTCCTGGCCCTTGACACAGCCACGTAAAAAAGCCTTGTCTCATCGTGAGCCCTCAACTCCTTTATTCTTTCCTTATTGCCGAGTCCTTCGATAGTTTTCATCAGATCCGGGGGAAGAGGGATAGTGTCAGGCCTTGATTTTATAGGCCAGCTTTTATCCTGCAAGCAGAACGGAATTATAACACTGTGAAACTCCTGGCCCTTGGAACCATGCGCTGTAAAAATCCTTACCCCATTCTGAGTCATCGTCACGAGCTCCCCCTGAAGCGCCATGCCGTGCTCGTTTCTCGTCCTTATCTCTTCTACAAAATCCTTTAATGTTATGCCTGGTTTTGACAAATCCGAGCTCTTTACCATATTTATAAAAGACGAGAGCGCTCTTAGTTCCCTGATCCTCACTACGTCTTCTGTGTCATATTTTTCCAGGATATATTTATAAATCCCTGCGTCTTCGACATATTCCATCAGGATTGTATGCGTCGGCTTAAACTGCGAATTCTCTATAAGTTTTTTTATTATGGTTTTTGCGTTTTTCAGGCTCTCTGACAAATCTTCTGAATTTAAAAGCTCCGGCAACATCTTCGCGTCTTCTTTGTTTCTTTTCTTCTTATTTACTCTGGCTATCATGCCCAATATGTCCGTCAGCGGAATTTTAAAATAATCCGCTACCAGTATCTTGTATAAAACCCTGTCCCTGTCTTCATAATTTTCCGGCTCCAGGCTTGCAAGTTCCAGCACATCCAGCATCTGCCTGACCCGGCGCTCAGGCCTTATGTCCTCTTTGCCGTCCGTTGCGTACGGAATACCCGCCTGTAAAAATTTATCTATTACTTTTAATATCTGATCTCTTTTTCTGACTAAAATCGCTATGTTATTGTAAGGATTTTTTTTCTCTTCCGCGCTGAGGTCTTTTGAGGATTCAATCTCACCCTTAAACTCTTTTACTTTCTTCACAATAAAACCCAGCTCTTCCGCTTCCCTGGTAAATTCATAATAATCTATTGATTTTTTCTTGAAATCCACCATATTTACGAGTTCTTTATCTCCTGTTCTTTCTCCATCAGGCACTTCTTTTATTAAAGACCGGGTAAGATCTATTATTTCTTTTGTTGAGCGGTAATTATTCTTCAAAAATATGATTTCTAAATTTTTGAATTTCTTTTTCAGCTCCCTGAAATTGCCTACGCCAGCGCCCTGGAACCTGTATATTGACTGGTCATCATCTCCCACGCAGCAGACATTTGGACTGCCCCCCTTTAGTACGGAAAACAGCAGCTTAAGCTGTCCACCGTTTGTATCCTGAAACTCATCCACCATGAAAAATTGATACTGGTCCTGATATTTTTTCTTTAGAACAGGTTCGCTGTTTAAAGCGCGGACAGCCATCATGATCATATCGTCATAATCATACCTGCCCCGCTCGTCAAAGACTTCTTTATTGCCGCTTGATTTAAGCTTTTCATACTGGTCGTAAATAATAGCCAGCGCCTTCATTCTCGGGATATGTTTTTCTTCTACATACGCGCCATCAGGTTTTATTGTCTTTACATATTCAAGAAACTCTTCAGGGCTTACTCCTTCCCTCTTAAGATCGCTTATCTTTTTCTGTATCTCTCTCCCGTAACTATACGGCGCGTTAAAAGGCCTTATTTCAGAGACGCCTTGAGCGTGGTCCAGGATATACTCTATTGCCCTTACTTGCTCTATATCTTCGATCTGTATCCTCTCCTGAATATAGTTAGCGGCTTCTTCAGAATCCAAAAGGATCGAGTTCGCAAAACTATGGAATGTCGCAACATATACATCATAGCCTTTAAATCCGACAATCTTCGCAAGGCGCTCCTTCATTGTCCTGGCTGCGGCGTTTGTATAGGTAAGTATTAAAATATTCTCCGGCAAAGCTTTTTTCTGGCGTATTATATTTGCCGCCCGGACAGAAAGTATTTGCGTCTTGCCGGTCCCTGGCCCTGCCAGGACTAACACCGGACCATCAACAGTATCCACTGCTTTTCTCTGCTCTGTATTTAACTCTTCATAAAATTTTTCAAATGTTTTCATAACTTTCTATTTCCGTTTTTCGCTCTCCCGCTTCCCCGCCCTAAGAAGTTGACAAAACTAACATTGTCAGAATGTCAAGTTTTTGGGGAGTTATCTGCCTATGGAAAAGGCGTCGCCTAGATATTTGCCTATGCCGTGATAGGTGCGCGCTTCCGGATCATACAATATCGGCTTTATTTTTTCTATATCAGGCAGATTGTCTTTCCCGATCACGCTTTCATCGGATTTCACATCCAGTATCTCTCCTATGAACTGAGTATGCAGGCCAATCTCGATTGTATTGATAACCCTGCATTCTAAAATAAGAGAAAATTCTTCAATATAAGGCGCATCCACTAACTCGCTTTTTACCGGGGTCAGCCCTGTTTTTGCGAATTTATCCTCATTCTTTCCAGATACAATCCCGAAATAATCAGCAACTTTCACATGTTTTTCAGACGGGATATTAACTGTAAAAGCTTTTTTATCCATAATATTCCAGTAAGAATAAGTGGCTTTTCTTAAAGATATCCCTACGCAAGGAGGCTTTGAACAGGTAACCCCTCCCCAGGCAACCGCAGCTGTGTTCGGTTTTCCGTTTTTATCATACGTCCCTATAATCCAAGTGGGCGTAGTAAAAACAAGCGCCTTAGCTCCTAATGATATTTTCATAAAGATACCTCCTCGTATAATATGTTACTGGTTAATAAACTCGTAGTAGTAGCTTTTCTTTCTTTTT
>Ga0066641_10001320_pt1 | contig 11389 bp, 11 predicted proteins | sample CryGeyCG2114_065_FD_59509 | JGI IMG/M metagenome (GOLD analysis project Ga0066641, IMG submission 59509) | Groundwater microbial communities from aquifer - Crystal Geyser CG12_big_fil_rev_8/21/14_0.65 | ecosystem: Environmental > Aquatic > Deep subsurface > Groundwater | place: USA: Utah: Grand... | reverse complement strand
GAACGGCCAGCCTGGACCTGGCTCCATGGTGCGCCTTCAGGATTGTGGCGTGCCCTCAGGACTCTCCGGCCTTCCTCAGACCCCTCGCGTCGAGCCACGGCCCAGGTACTCCTTGGTGATCTCGTGCTGCGGGTTCCCGAAGAATTCCTGGGCGTCAGAGAGTTCCACGAGTCGGCCTTCGTGCATCAGACCCACCCGATGCGCGACGCGGCGTGCCTGTTCCAGATCATGGGTCACCAGCACGACGCATCTCTCTTCGCCAAGAGAACGAATCGCAGCCTCAATGACCCCCGTCGACCGAGGGTCCAGGGAGGACGTGGGTTCGTCGAACAGGATGATTTCGGGCTCGATGCCCAACGCTCGGGCGATACAGAGCCGTTGCTGCTGTCCCTGAGAGAGCTCGGATGCGGGGCGATGCAGCCGGGAGACGACCTCATCGTGAAGGCCCGCCTGGATCAGCACCCGCCGGACGGTCTCATCCTCTTCGAATCGAGGTCTCAGGCCGAGGTGTCGGACCCCGAACACGGCGTTATCCCGGATCGAGCCGGGAAAAACGACAGGTTTCTGAAAGATCATTCCCACGCGTTGACGCAGGATGTTCGGATCAACGCGGGAGTCCCGGATGTCCTGCCCATCGATGCGAATCGAACCAGAAACCTCAAGTCGCTCGTCCAGGTCAATCAGTCGATTCAGGCTCCTCAAGAGAGTGGTCTTGCCGGCTCCGGAAGGACCCAACAGAGCCAGAATCGTTCCCCGCTCAATACGGAACCCCACCCGGTCGACAAGTTTGGCCTCCCCGTGCGTTACGGTGAGGTCCTCGACTTCGAGATGGTGATTTTCTTGCACGGTATCGCTGCCGGGCCTCATCTTCGTCACCGCCAGGCTTCCGTCATCTGGTGTCGCCGGAGACCCCACGCCGTCAGTGAAAGACAGGAAACAATCATGATCAGGACGAGGCTCGCGCCCCACGCGTTTTGCATGGCCTGAGGCTTCAGAGAGTCCTGGGCCAGATTGAAGACGTGATAGGGCAGAGAAAGGATCGGTTCGTCCCGAATTCCATGAGGGAGCGTTGGTCCATAAAAGACGCACGCCGTGAACATCACGGGAGCCGTCTCGCCGGCCGCTCGCGATAGACCGAGAAGAAGACCGGTTATCAGCCCAAAAAAACTCCGCGGAAGGACAACGGCAAAGATCTCCTTGGGCTTGGATAGACCCAGGGCGATCGCTTGTTCCCTGTAGGCAGACGGAATGGCATCGATCGCTTCCTTCACCGCGACAGCCGTGGTCGGCAGAATCATCATACCCAGGACGAGACCGCCTGCCAGCCAGGACTTCTGCAGACCCGCCATCTTGACGAGTGCAAAAAAACCGAAAAGGCCGAAGAGAATGGACGGGATTGCGTTTGCCGAATGAATCAAGATCTGGATCGTCCGACGAGCAAACATGTTCTTGACATACTCGGTCTCGAGCAACGCGAGGCCCAGCGCAAGAGGTGCCGCGACCGATCCAGCGGTGGCGATGAGGATCATCGTTCCACAGATCTGATAGAGAATCCCGCCCGAGAGACCTCCATCACGCATCGGACTCGTCAGGAACTCGAGCGAGATGGAGGCTCCTCCACGGAAGATTATCTGCGCGATCAGGAACACGATGAGTCCCATAGAGAAAAGGAAACCCGAACGGCACACACCGGCAGTCAAGAGGTCAAACGCGCGTCGCCTGATCGACCGACGTCTCAAGAACATATCTGACATTTCGATTTCTCAGGACCCTTTCTCTGGACTTCCCATCATCATCTGCCCCAGGAACGTCGTGAACACGGTGATCACGATCAGGATGAGCCCAAGTGACGCCAGCGCCCCCATGTGGAGAGGATCTCCATAGGCCATGGGAACCTCCGAGCCGCCCAGCTTGCTCGTCAGGGTTTGCCCCGATTCGATCAGTGGCTGCAGGTTCAAAAGCGACTCCGGAAGTCGATTATCGGCACGGCCTACTACCAGATAGACTGCAATGGTCTCTCCGAAGGCCCGCGTCAGCGCAAGGAGCGTCGCAGCAACGATACCCCGTCTCGCCCCGGGGAGAATCACTTTCCGGATGGCCTCTTCTCGGCTGAGTCCGAGGGCTCGTGCCTGCGTCCTCAAGTCTCCAGGCACGGCTTGCAAGGAGTCCTCTACCAGGGTCGTCAGGGTGGGGAGAATCATGATCGCCAGGAGAAGAGCAGCGGTCATCAAGCTGTCACCTCCGCCTGAAAACTCCTGCATGACGGGACGCAGTGTGATCACACCCATGAGGCCGAAAACAATCGATGGGACCCCGGCAAGGAATTCAACAGCACCCTTCAGCGGGAGTCGGCTCCAGCGGGGAGCGTACTCCGCAATCCAGATGGCGCTGAGGATTCCGACCGGAGCTGCAAGAATGAGGGCCACGCTCGCGCTCGTGATCGTCCCGTAGATCATGGCGAGAGCACCGAATTTTTCCCGAGGATAATACCAGACGCCAGTCGTGATCAGAGTCACACCTTTCTGAGTCAGCGCGGGCCAGCTCAGATAAGTCAGGAAACCTATGAGGGAAACGAACGAGCCGAGTGCCAGAGATGCGGCGACGATCGACCCGAACTGGGTGAAGGAGATTGTACCCCAACCCGGGTCATGGAACAGACCGAAAGGGCCATAGAGCGGAGTTTCTCGACGGAGAGGATCAGGAACCGTCATCCGCTGAATCCAGAGGCAGGTAACCGTGTTTCTTGACGATATCCTGCCCCTCGCTCGACTTCATAAAATCAATCAACACGCTACAGTTCGTGCAGGGCGGTCCATCGGTGATCAGGTTCAGCCGTCGAACGATGGGATACTGGTTGGACAGGATAGCCTTCCGATCCGGGCGAACGATTTCTCCCGATTCCAGTCGGATCCCCAGTGCGTGGATCTTGTCAGTCCCCTCGGTCCAGGCGAAGGACAGCTGGGATATCGCTGAATCGTGATCTTGAACTTTCGAACGGGTCTCTTCATTTCCACCGACCTGGGCGTAGTGCGCAAAATCAGGGATTGGAGGTTCATCGGATCCGTAAGCAAATTTCTCGAACACCTCCCGGGTGCCCCGACCAGGTTCCTTGTCGTACACGAATATGGAGAGGTCCGCTCCTCCGACTTCGTTCCAGTTCGTGATTTTTCCCTCAAAAATTGCTCGAATCTGGTCTCGGGTGAGGGCGTGCACGCCTCCATCCCAGACAGGAGCCGAAACGACGAGCGCAACAGCATCGATCGCGATCGGGGTGACGCGGAAATCCACGTCCGGATGCTTACGTAGATCACGCTCCGAAATTTCTCGGGAGGCCATTCCGATCTCGACCAGCCCCTGGGCGACCGCATTGATTCCTCCTGAGGATCCCCCGAGGGTGTCCGTCGAGAAGTCGAGACCACGAGAAGCCTTCAAGACCTCGACGGCATCCACCACGACCGGATTCACGGTGGTCGAGCCCTGAATTCTGACCCGGTTGCCTGCATTCGCAGACCCGCCTCGGGAAAGACCGAGCACGGCCATCAGCGCAAGCACGAAGACGAACTTCGAGCTGCAGGTCGTGATCTCTCGTTTCTCGAAACTCATGCCCATGGAAACTCCTTCAGCCCGGGATGCAATCAGTCGCGATTCAGCCGGGTATTCTTTCAAGTGCCTCAAGTAGAGGCGATACGTCCTCAAGCCTGTCCTCCGGGCGCGGCGTCAAGCAAGTCATGATCAATGCGACAAGATCTTGCGGAAGACCGGGTACGATGTCGTTCAGGTTTGGCGGCTTCAATCTTATCTGGTCGAGAACGGTCTTTTCATCCGGATAGGGCCTCTTGCCCGTGATCATCTCGAACAGGATAACGCCGAACGAGTAGATATCCGTGGACGCACCGAGTGTCGAGATCCCCATCCGCTGTTCCGGGCTCATGTAGGCCGGGGTTCCTATCACGTCGCCGGTCATCGTGAGGGTCGAATCCTCGATAACCTTGACCATGCCGAAATCCATGAGCTTCACGACCCGCTCTTCGGTTAGGAACGTGTTTCCCGGCTTGAGGTCACGGTGGACCATGCCCAGCGCATGAATGTACTTCAGCGCAGCTCCCAACCCCAAACCAATGTGTCGGACCTCGCTCAGATTCAGACTACCACGATGCCCGATGTATCGATCCAGCGGGTCTCCCTTGAGCAGTTCCATCACGAAGGAGGGGTGCCGGGACTCGGGAACCTTGCCATGAACGCTGATGATGTTCGGATGAGACAGCCCACTCAAGATCTCGACTTCTCGCTCGAAACGGGCTTGCTGGATCTCGTCGATGGACTGCGTCGCGTGGAGAAACTTGACGGCAACATATTCATCCCGTGCTGACCAGTATGACCGGACGACAAAACCAGAGCCACCTACGCCGAGAATTGCCAGCTCCGAAAACTCATCGTTGAGCGATCGTCTGGCGAGGGTGAGCAACCCGGTGCCGCCACCTAGTTCCTTGATCGTGGTCTTCAATCTCTCGATAGACTCCTGAATCTTATGATTGTTCGGCGGAGCTTCGAGTGAGGCCTGTTCGAATACCGTGAGGGCTTGTCCGTAGAACCCGATCCGGTCCAGCTCTCCGGCGACCTCGATCCGGTCCTCGACGGTGAGTTGGGCGAATTCATCTCGCAGGATCGTCCGTTCGAGAGCGATCTCATCACCGAGCAGAATGAGCGTCTGAATCGTCATCAGATACTTGTCATGGAGAATTTCAGTATCGAACGACTTGATGTGATCGAGCAGTTCGAGTGCCTGTGAAAACTTGCGCCCCTTGATCAGGATCGCAGCCTCATCCAGGGAGTCCCGCGCGTGGGACTCGGCCTGGTCCAGGACGACGGTTTGTTTTCTGAGACTTGAGAGCTCACGCACTCTGTTTCGATCCACCTCGGTCTTCTCCGCCTCGGCCTCCAGGAGCCTCCAGGCGAGCGGGAGAGTCTGGGACAGATACTTGAGCGCCGATTCTTCATCGGTCCCGTAGCTTCCTTTGGTGTATTTCGAAATGCACACCACGATTCGCTCGCTGCCCAGATTGATGTGCACGCCGATCGCGACGGGAACGGACGTTTTCTTGAGGCTCTCGGCAAGATAGGTGTCGCCCTGGAGATCGCGAATTCCCAGAGGATTGTTCGAGCGCAGGATTTGCCCCAAAATATCGGGAGTGCTTCGGGATGCAGTGATTTTAGTTACTTTTTCAACATCGAGCCCGCGATGCCTGAAATACTTGTATTCACCTATCGTTGGGTCTTCCACGAGGAGGAAATAGGACTCAACGCCCAAAGTTTCAACAAGAACAGTGTCGAGAGTGATGAAGAAATTATCGGGGTCCTGGATGCGGAACAATTCCAGAACCTTAATGAGCTGCTCCGACCCGACCCGACCGGGGGCTTCGAGATCCATTCGTCCCCGACGCTTCGATCGATTGTACCTCGAATAAAGCACGCGACCGATTCCAGCCATCGCTGCCCCGGCGATGGCGGCCAGGTGGATGTACGGGTCAAAAAAATCAGTGGGTTTGCCGAGCCTGATTGGCAACAGGAATGTTCCCAGAATAATCAAAGCCGCAACCAGCCAAACGGGGACAAATCCCACCTTGCGCCGCACTGCCGCGCTGAGCTCTGCGAGAGTAAACCAGCTCCCCGAGAAGGCCCCCAGACCAGCCAGGTACGGCAGCCAGCGACCCATGGTGATCTTGATCCGTACAGAGGATTGCGAAAACCAGAGCCCCGCGAGGAGATAAATGACGACCGTCGCCACGTATCCCAGAAGAAGCTTCTGAACCCAGTCCACGGGGGGATCCTTCTCCCGTGCGAGCCATGTGAGACGTTTCCCAACCCGATCCAGGCAGTCATTGAGTTCCTCGCGGGAGAGCAGAGTTGGGGTTCCATCGGGGAAGGTGAGTTTGCAACATAAGTGATGTGCTACCCCCCCCAGGCCGTCCGCAACGATGAGTCGCACGGGAGCTCGCTCCGGGGGCAACCGAATCTGGATGACGCTGCGATTGATGTGGTCCCCTGGCTGCAGATCCACGGGAGCGATGCGGCCTTCCGCGTCCTCGATGCAGGCGACGTGGGTCTCGTGTCTCACGTCAAGCAGAAGCTCGACAACCCACATTCCGCTGATCGCGAAGGACACCTTGAGGCCACTCGGAATGTGTTGTGTCGGCTCCTGGGGAGGTGACGAGGATCCACCGCTCCCGGAAGAAACCCCGGCGTCAGACATCGAGTCGGGGGCTGTCGACTTTTGGGCGCGGTTTCCCGGCGCGCCCTCCGAAGGTTGCGGGGGCGCGATGGGCGCTGATGGAGAAGGTCGACTGGAATCCACTGTGACGATAAGTTGGAATGTGGCGCTCGCGCCTCTGCAGAATTATTACCAAGCCATGGGGCCGATTTTCCATTAAGCCAGTAAGGCTCGCCTCATTGCTGAGAAATCTTTCTCGTGCTACCCTCGGGGTAAACCCCTAGACGCGCGTGAGCCTGTGGATAGTGGGGAGATGAGGCATCCCCCAGACCATAATTTCTACGAAGACTCCTACCTACCGCAGACTCCCACAAATCACGACCCTCAGGCTTGAGCGGGCCTTGAGAGTCAATGGCTACCCTTGCAGAACATGAAGCCGAAACGGCCCGGAACCCGCAAGACCCAGATCATGCGAGTCGAGACTCCTTGCCCGGAATCGGATCCGGCGATTCCGACACTTTCGGTGACAAGGGGCCCACGAGTCGGAAGCATCTTTCGTTTCAAGCCCGAAACAGAGAATACCCTGTCGATAGGCCGCACCGCGGACTCTGACATCGTGATTTCCAGTCCGACACTGTCACGTATCCACGCGATCTTCACGTGGACTCAGGTGGGGTCGGTCTACCACTTGCGAGTTCGGGACAATGACTCGACCAATGGTACGTTCGTGAATGGCGAGCGGATCCAGGAGACTTTCTTGCGTGATGGAGATCGCATCGATCTGGGCGAGATCGGCATGCGATTCCAGAATCTGAGGCTGGCTGAACTCGCGGCTCGGGATCGCCTGATTTCGAAAGCAACAGAAGCGGAACAGGACCCGCTCACAGGACTCGCAAACCGACGGTTTCTTGAGGACAACGTTCCAGTACTTCTCCAGGATGCAGACTCCCGCTCGATGGACGTCTCCCTCCTTCTCCTCGATCTCGACCACTTCAAGGTCGTCAACGATACGTTCGGCCACGCAACGGGTGACGAAGTCCTGCGGATTACAGCAAAGTTGCTCGAGTCGCTGATCCGGGAATCCGACGTCGCCGTGAGATGCGGCGGCGAGGAGTTTCTGGTCATCCTGCCCGCCGCAGATCTGGTGATCGCCGAACTTGTCGCCGAGAGGATCAGGTTCTCTCTCCAGACCTTCGACGCCAGTTTCATCAACCCCAAGCTCAAGCTCACCACCTCGATCGGAGCGACCATTCGCCGACAGGGTGAGGATCTCGCCCCGTTCATGGATCGGGCCGATCGCGCTCTCTACCAAGCCAAGGGTTCCGGTCGCAATCGCGTCATCATCTTTGATTCGGAGAATCGACCCGTTGACACAGAGGTTGGTGAACCTGGACAGGAAGACTACATCGAGACCGTGAGTCTAAACCTGGATGACGCCAAGGTTGGATTCCGACTCAAATGCGATCTGACCCGGCACACGGCGGCACGATTCGAACGGATTTTTCGGCGATTCGCCCGGGGGCAGGGTGCGAACATGGCTCTCGACCTGTCTCTCGTGCAGCACCTGGATAGCGCGGGCATCGGAGTTCTCATTCAAATCAATCGAGCTCTGGGTAACCAGGGGGGCAAGCTCAAGCTGTGCAATGTGAAGCCGGACCTCACTCTGATTCTCCAGAAGTCGCGCATCGGACAGCTTCTGCGGCTCGAGCAACTGCCTGCGCCCACTGAAGGGGGCCATCCACCAGAGAGAAAGCTACTCGATGGGAACCAAAAAACCCTGAAGCTGGTAACCTCGGACTTCGACTTCATCAACAATCTCCACAAGAAGTAAAGAGACGTCCTGGGATAACGACTGACCGTCCTGTCCAACCGTGCCCTGAGGGAATTTTCGCCCCAACATCCCTCATTCGAGCCCATCAGACCTGAATCCAGCTTGCCGGATCGCTCCGGGACTGGTAAGAAGCTTACCGGGGCTTCGTGGTGTCGGACGATTCGGGGCGAAGGCAATTCTTATGAGCGACGAGATCAAGAGTTCGAGTGAAAATCCAGAAGAAGATCGGGATCGTGTGGCTTCTCTCCTGACTACCTACACAAAGGGGGGTGCTCAAGGCCTGAACGAGATCCGGATGTTCCTTACCACACGCTCCCCGGATCCTGAGCTCCTTGAGTGGCTTTGCATGGGGTTCTATACGAATGGGCTCTATGCAGAGTGTGTCGAGGTCTGCGATGAAATCGCCAAGAACGATCCGAACAACATCAAGAGCCTGTTCTATCGGGCCAATTCGCAGTTTCACCTGGAAAATCTCGACCAAGCGCGAGCGGGTTGGCAAAAAGTTATCGACATTGATCCAAACTCGCATATGGCACACAAGTCCAGAGAGCGAATCGAAGGAAAGCGACTCCCCAAGAGAATCACGCTGCCGCCGGCCGACGCCTCCTGATCCACATGAGAACCTGGGTGGGGTCCGTGGACCTCGCCTGTGCCCAGAACAGTACGGTGATCTGAAATCGGATCCTCCCGATTCGTAACCTGAGTCACAGCCCTGTGGGGTCCATCGGCCACGGATCCAAAGTTGACCAGAATTGAGAGATCAGTCAGATCGAGCACCATGAAGATCTCGAGGAAAATCCAAATGAATCAATACGCGGTTCTTATTGTTCTCGGAATGTTTTCTACTCTCGGCTGCGGAGGCTCGGGAGAACCCAAGATGAAGCTCGCTCAGACCGTTATCGATGATTCTAAAAATCCAATTGTGGCCCTCCATACCAATCGCGGTGTCATTCGTATCGAGCTCTTCGAGGACGTAGCGCCCAACACGGTATCAAACTTCGTGAAACTTGCCGGATCCGGGTTCTATGACGGCACTTCCTTCCATCGAGTCATCAAGGGTTTCATGATGCAGGGCGGGTGTCCGAACACCAAGAACTGGAATGTTTTTAGTCATGGAAAAGGAGGGCCGGGCTATCAGTTTGCCGACGAGCACAGCCGAGAGGGGGCTCTGCCCAACCTGCGGGGGTACGTTTCCATGGCGAACGCAGGACCGAACACCAACGGAAGCCAGTTCTTCATCCTGTTCAAGGACGCCCCCCACTTGAATCAAAAACACACGGTTTTTGGGCTGGTTTCGCCAGATAGCATGGAGATCATCGATGACGTCGAGCAGAATGTGGCTCCTGATCAGGGGCAGTCCCCGAGATCGCCTCTCACGCTCGTAAAGGCTCACGTGGAACGGCGTCGCGGTCACGATTACGAACCTTCTGTTGTTCGGTGAGCGTTTGAGTGATCCCGTCGGCGGGACCCGACAGCAAAGGATTCCTGCTCAACAAGACAAGGCAACGGTCCAATCCGAGCCCTGATTGACGGCGGACTCGACTGACGTCATAGTAGGTGCCATGCCTCGACTCAACCCCGAAATCGGCCGCGTGGCTGATGACTCGATAGCCCAGGAAATCGGCATCCAGGTTGGAGATCGGATCGTTGAAGTCAACGGTCAGCCCCTGTACGACATTCTCCAGTACCAGCACGCCACCGCAGAAGCGGCATTGTCACTCACGATCGAACGCGATGGAGAACGCACTTTTGTCGAGATCGAGAAGGAGGAAGAGGATCCCATAGGATTGGATTTCAAGGATGACCTCTTTGATGGCATTCGAAAGTGCAGCAATAACTGCGTTTTCTGTTTCGTTTACCAGAATCCTCAGGGTCTCAGGAAGTCGCTGTACATCAAGGATGAAGATTTCAGATACTCGTTCCTGTACGGCAATTACGTCACGCTGACGAATCTCTCCGAAGGTGACATGAATCGAATTGTCGATGAGAGGCTCAGTCCGATTTACGTCTCCGTACATGCGACGGATCAAAAGGTCCGGGACATGCTGCTCGGAAAGAAATCGACGCCTCCGCTCAAGCCTCGATTGGATTTTCTCACCTCTCGCGGCATCGACTTCTATGCACAGCTCGTCCTCATCCCCGGGATCAACGATGGGAAGATCCTGGATAAGAGCCTCGAAGATTTGCAGGTTTATCAGCCACGATTGAAGGGAATAACGGGAGTTCCAGTCGGGTTGACTCGATACAGGGATTTCCTCTTCGACATCAAGCCATACGAACGGGATGGCGCTCGCGCCATGATTGATTACTGCCGGAAGCGACAGGACGAGTTCTACGCACGCTTCGGCACCCGATTGTTCTTTCTCTCCGACGAATTTTATCTCACGGCACAAGTCCCGTTTCCTCCTCCTGCGGCGTACGAAGGCTTCGGATCCCTTCAGGATGGCGTCGGAATGATCCCGCTCTTCCTCCGCGATCTGAACCGAATCCTCCCGCGTTACGAGAAGCTGCCGCCTCCCGACCGTAAGGCCTTGATCATCACGGGGGAGGCCGCGGGGCCCATGTTCCGGGATTCGGTACTCCCCAGCATGCGAGAGGCGGGGTGGCCCGTTCCCGAACTCCACGTCGTCAAAAACGAGTTCTTCGGTTCCAATGTCGACGTCGCGGGCCTCTTGACTGCTCGAGACATCAGGTACTCATTCAAGGTGAGGCCTGATGTCGAGTTTGCCATGATCTGTGACTACATGCTTAAGACAGGTACCGAGGTCTTTCTCGACGACATCACACTCAATCAGCTGGAATCCCAGGTTGGAATTCGGATTATTCCCGTGACAGACTCCCCCAAGGACATGCTTCGGGTCTTCCGGGACGCACGACCTTCGCGCATTCGACGGACACGATCCGGTTGGGAAGCCGAGACGCTGGCAAACGGAACCGAGGACCGGTTCCACCCCCTTCCTGATGGGCCAGCAGAAAATCTCAAGCCCCTGTTTGCCAAGCCCAACGCGGTTTGGGGCAAGCATCGGATGTAGGGACGGGCATGGGAAGTGTCCGATTTTTTCGAACTTCAGTTGCGCCGTCATGCCACCCGAGCTAGGTATCTTCTGAGTCTATGACCGCGGACTCACATCCGATATGATGCGGTGTGACAATAACCAGGTTTCCTGGCGTGTGGAGGAAGAGTTCCTGATGAATCCTAACTCGACAGCACCCAGTCCCGATTCTGCTCAAATCAATCCTGATCTCGACGTCCTACAGCGGTCGTCCGTGGATGAACTCGACCCGTTGACCAGCATGTCAGGTCTCGAGCCCGTCCTGATCGCCGTTCCCAAGGCCACGGCGCTCACCTT
>Ga0066641_10001290_pt1 | contig 11492 bp, 6 predicted proteins | sample CryGeyCG2114_065_FD_59509 | JGI IMG/M metagenome (GOLD analysis project Ga0066641, IMG submission 59509) | Groundwater microbial communities from aquifer - Crystal Geyser CG12_big_fil_rev_8/21/14_0.65 | ecosystem: Environmental > Aquatic > Deep subsurface > Groundwater | place: USA: Utah: Grand... | reverse complement strand
CCAGGTTGGGCTGGGCTCCTCCTTCCGACGATTCCCCATAGAACTTGCCAAGCGCCAGTTGAGCGTCAATCGAGCCCTGGCTGGCGGCGCGGTTCATCCAGCTGAGAGCCATCCGATTGTCCGGTTTGACGATGTCGTATCCATGTTGGTAGAGGTCCCCGAGGCGAACCTGGGACAAAATGTCCCCGGCCTCGGCGGCGCGCCTGTAGAATTCGAGCCCTTTCGCTACGTCCTTCTCGATGCCGTCCCCTCTGTTGTAGCAGGCGGCGAGGGACTGGAGAGCTCCCGGGTTTCCCAGGTCCGCGGCCCGCTGGTACCAGCGGAAAGCCTCTTTCAAATCCTGTTTCACGCCTTTACCGTACGCATAGGCCTTCCCGACCATCCGCGTGGCAGAATCCTCGTCCTTTTCTGCACCCTGTCGGTAGAGATTCAGGGCCATGACGTGGTCGAAGGGAAGACCCCAGCCATTCGTGTAGTGCAATCCCAGTGTATGCATTCCGAGAGGGTCGCCCCGTTCGACGGCCAATCTCAGGGCCTCCAGCGACTTTCTATAGTCCACTTCAACTCCCAGTCCGCGACGATAGATTTCTGCCCGGATCGTATCCGCCACGCTCGAGCCCGCGGCGGATGCCTTTTGAAGGTAGCCCAAAGCTCGCTCCGGATCGCGGGGCACGCCGTCCCCCTGTGCGTGGATCCATCCGAGGCGGACCATCGCCTCCGTCGATCCCGCATTCGCAGCTCGCTCCCACAGAGGGAGTGCCTGGACTCCCCTGTCCTCGCTCTGGGCTGGATGTTCAGCCATGTAAGCAAGATTGGACAAAGCTTGCGAGTCCTTTGAGTTTGCCAGAGCTTCGCTCGTAGTTCGGGCGGCGTCGAGATCTTCGCCCTCGACAATGTATCGATCTGTCCAGACCGTATCATCGTTTCGGAATTGCAGCTTCCATGCGAAGACGGGGCGGGTTTGGGTCACGGCCTCCGGTTCCCTGGTCCACAGAAACGCCGTTGCCGCCATGAGGAGAGTTCCTGCCGTGAGACCTATGGCACCCCTTCGGCCTCCTCGGGTCAAACTCTCCGTTCCCCAAAGCGTCTGCCCGAGGATTCTGCTCGCCAATGTATTGATGGAGCTGAGCGCCGTATAGAAGGTGAGGGTACGGGGTTGTCCCGGCAGTCTTGTGACCTTTGGCGACTGGGCCTGGGTCGACAGGTCGGCAGCAGCGTGCACAGAGGATGGCCATGCTGCCGGTTTCGCTGGACCGGCATGAAATCGTTCGGTTGCCGCGTCCCCCGGGTCAATGATCGAAGCGGTCGTCGCATCTTGAGGATAGGCTTTCGGTGATCCCGTACTCGCACCGAGGGGAGTTCGGAGAGCGAAGATACGGCTCATCGTGAGCACCTCGGTTGTCTTGACACCGATGGTGTGCAGAACCTGCTCCAGCTCCTCTACAATTTCAGCTGCCGACGGACGATGGCGCGGCAACTTCTCGAGCATGCGGCTGACCAGCAGTGATAGGGATTCTGGCGTCCTGGGAGCGAAGTGATGGATCGGTTCCGGCACGGTGCCTACGATATGGTCTACCCAGGAGTCGAGATCATGTCCCTGGTAGGGGAGGCGGCCGACCAGAAGTTCGTAGGTGATGAGTCCGAGGGCGTACACATCAGCTGACTTTCCCGCTAGTTCCCCCTCGAGAATCTCAGGCGCGATGTAGGCCAGGGTTCCGATGATCCGGTCGGCCTCTGTCATGGCCGTATGGTGATCGCCGCGCGCCAGTCCAAAATCGAGCAGCTTGACGAGACCCTCCTCGACGACCATGGCGTTGGGTGGTTTCAGATCGCGGTGCGTCAAACCTTGCTCGTGGAGATAGGCGACGCCGGCAGTGAGCTGGTGGGCTATCCCTGTAGCGTAAGCTCCATCGAGCGGAGCGTCGCGACGGATGACGTCGAATAGTGTCTGGCCTTCGAGGTATTCGAGAACCAGGTAGCGCTGACTCTTCTCGAATCCTCCGTCGAGGACCCGGACAAGATTCGGATGGGTCAGCTTGGAGTGGAGATCTATCTCGCGACGGAACCTACGGATCAGTTCCTGGTCACTGGAGTGCACCGCCGTGAGGACCTTCAGCGCGACGATCCGGTCTAGTGAGGTTTGCCTGGCCCGATAGACAGACCCCATGCCTCCCTTCCCGATGAGACCCAGGATCTCGTAACCCGGTATGGCCCCGGCCGGAATGTCGATCTCTGACGATTCGTTATCGACCATCAAGGATCTCCCAGACGCAAAATCCGTTCTCTGAGCGTCGCCGGGTCAACATCCAGATTGGATTTGGCGAGGCCCAGTGCTTCCTCGTTGAGTCCACGTCGCGACAAGAAGTCGACCCAGTCAACGATCACACCGGGGTGATGAGAGTCGCATTCATGCGCTTTCATGAAGTCGGCTCGCGCCCCCTCCACGTCACCGATCCGATCCCTGAAACGGGCGCGCCAAAGGTAGGCAAAAACATCATCGGGTGCCAGGTCAACTGCTTGATCCAGAGACTTCCCGGCACTCTCGACGGCGCCTTCTCGCTCCTGGATGAGACCCAGATTGATCCACGGCGCATTGAATTTCTTGTCGAGCCGGATCGCTTCCACGAAGCAGAGGCGCGCTTCCTCGACCCGTCCCCTGTCCAGGAGTGCGACCCCGAGATTGCTCTGCCCCTTGGCGGAATCAGGGGCTACTTTCACCACATGTCCCCAGAGTTCCAGCGGTCCATCCCAGACTCGGTTCTGCTGCATGGTGATCGTGCTCTCAATCAGGAGAAGCGCGAGCACGAGGCTGCAAAAGGGTCTTGTGTGAGTTGTGGTAAAACATTTCACGCATCGCATGAGGCCGACTGCGAGCAAGATGAAGAGACTGGAACAGGCCAGGTAAGGACGATACTCGTTATGCCACTGATTGATCGGAACCAGGCTCGAATGCGGTGAAATATGAATGAAAAATGACAGTCCCAGGATCGAGATCTCGGGTTCGCGCCGTAGCATTTTGAGCAGTGCCCAGATGACGACGCACCATCCGGTTACGGCATGCACGAAGGCGGGGTCGGCGATCGAGTGGCTGGGGCGGTAGGATGCATCATCGATGACCAGTCCAAGTGGCACGATCAGACGGGAGATGTAGAGCCACCAGATTCGAGTTTGTGTCAGAAAATAGGTCTCTCGTGAGAGGCCCAGGGCCTCCAGGTTCACACCCTCCTGGGCCCCCGGTGGCATGACCTTGACGCGAACCATCATGTAAATCAGGGTGACGGCGAATGCCATACACAAGCGTACTATTGCAGCATGCGCTGTTGCTTTACGTGTTCCTGTGCCGCTCGCTGTGGTGTCGCGCACTGTGGATCCGGTACCTGCGGAGTTGGGTCGAAGAAAACACTCGAGGAAAAAAAAGACGGCGAGGACACTGATAGCTTCGACTTTTGAACACAGGGCCAGGGCATACAGGATCAGGAAAGAAATCGCGCACTTCAGTCGATTGTCGATCATCGCCCGGATGTACAGAATCGTGCATGGCAGGATCAGTGCGGCGACGAGAAGGGAAGAGCGGGCCCAGACATAGTTCACCGTACCTGTCGCGAAGGGGTGCGCCGCGAACAGGATGGCTGCGGCGGCACTGGCGAGATCACCTTCCGGTTTGGATAGCCAGTCGAGATCACGCGTGCGCCCGGATCCGAAGAACTGTCTGCCCAGGATAAACAAGCTGACGGAGCAGATGATGTGGAGTAGATGGTTGGTCAATCTCCAGGACCATGGCTCAAAACCGGAAATGGCGTAGTCGAGGGCGAAGGTGGTTTGGAGTACAGGTCTGTAATCTGAATTCGAATACTTTGTGGTCAGCGTTCGCGGATCTCTGAAGTACCGTGGGATGTTTTCCAGGGCCCGGACCCAAGGGTTCTCAAGAATCCCCTGCTGGCAGTCGTAGGCGAACGGGTTATCCAGGGTGCCCCCGTAGAGGCTGACGACAAGAATCCCTGCCATGACGAGAGAAATCACGATCAACGGGATGTCTGACCCCGTTGAGGCCGCGGCTGTCGAGGTGGCGGCCGTCGTGGTCGCGTCCGTCGTGGTCGCTAGGTCCGTCCTACACCCGTTGTCGGGGTCGTCTTCCAGGCGTTCAACTGTGGATGCGGGGGGTTCAGGTGAACCTTTCATCTTGGGTTGAAAAATCTCAATCTTGACCCACTTGGTACATTTGAAAACCCGCTTTGAATGGCTGAGACGTGGCATTCACCACGACCGGACCGATCGTGATTCGTGGGGGAAGGATTGTTTGAAGTACAGCCGTCTGGTGCCATTTTATTCCGTCTCCACTCAGAGCCGTCAGAATCGACTGTCCCTTCCGCTCGATGCGTACCCAGACGACTCTGGGTTCCACGTATTCGGCGGCTGTGGTGGCTTCCCACTTGTTGGCCCGAACTTTTCCAACATCGTAGATCGGCTGGAGGGAACAGTAGAGGCCCCTTTCTGGGTGGTTGGTGACGCCCTTTCCAAAGCGAATGAGCTGGTCTTCGGCGTCCCAAATCAGCAAGCCCGCAAACACGGTTGGACTGAACTGGCAGCCAGCAATTCCAGGGCCCGGTCGGAAATCTGCGGTCACCTTCACGCGCGCCACGAAGTCACCTTCGATTTCTCGCATGACGCGAGGAGCGTTGTATCGCTTGCTGGGATCGTTTTGCAAAACCGTCATGTTGTGCAAGGTCCCGGGGACCTCGATGACAAGCCCCTCCTCAAGTGCCTGCGCTGTGCAGTCGCCATCGGGATCGATGAAGACTCCCCACCCTGGAAGAGATATCTGCTTCCCCTCGGCGAAACAGACTTGCTCGCCGCGGAGGAGCATCGTGAGAAGCAGGATAAATAGCAGGGCGACTCGGGGGCGCATGATGTCCTCTCTCACCGCCCATCTCGGACGGCACGGTTCTGGCGAATACGGTTCAGGTTTAACCTAGCAATCTGGTCTGGCCGCTGCAATTTCCCGAAGAGAAAACTCAACGGGGCACAGGCCGGGTTGCAGGGGGATTCGGCGTGGTTCCAGCTCCTGGTCTCAGCGTGGAATCAAGGCAGCGCAGGCGGCACCCACCAGATTCACATCGTCCGCGCTGACAACCCGGACGGTCTGCCCTCCCGTGAGCTGCTCGAACGTCTTGATGACCCGGACCTGAAATCCCGGTGACTTGAGGATGAGAGTTCCTTCCGCGCAGATCGCGATGGGGCCCTCAGATTCGTAAACCTGTGCCACAGCCACCAGTGCTGCGGCGACAAGATCGGCGGAACGTTGGAGGATGAGTGTTGCCGCCAGGCACTCTCGGGAGTCATCTGCTCGATCCTTGAATTCAACGAGGCGCGCAGATCCTTCCGCAGGATCGAATCCTGGAGCATCGGGGCACGCTTCACGGAAGAGAAAAGGGAGGTAATAGCCAGAAACCGCCTTCTCGAACCGTTGGGCCCCGGGATTGTTCGATGATCTGTCCAGCGCTTCATCCAGCGAGGAGAGATAGGGGGGAGAGAAGTTTCCAGACTCCAGGTTCACGGCCATGGTCGGCTCAAGGTCTCCCGGATCCAGTTTGGTGAGTCGACTCACGGGGAAAAAACCCGCCATATTGGTCCCGGTCCCTACGATCACGCCAATGAAATTCGAGAACATGGCGCTGCGGTGAACCGCATAGCCACCCAGGAGGCTGGCAACCGTGTCATTGATGACGGCCACGGGGCCTGTTTGAACTCCTCGTCGCTCGATGGCCTCTTTCAGTCTGGCGCCAACTGGAGAGCCTTCGACGCCCTCGATCCTCAAACCCTTGGTCCAGCGGATCAATCGAGCGTCTCGATCCGGGAGCGATTCTGCCGGGTAGGAAAAACAATAGCCTACGGGACAGTTCGGGTCTGGCTCGACTTCGGCTACCAGGGCCGCCTGAGCATCGAAGAAAGCGTCGCCAGGGATGGGCTTGCCACCTCGTCCGCTGGGAACAGGTTTCTTGCGAGGACCGCGGACGATGCGAATCTTTCCCTGGCCGTCGAGATCGACCAGGGCTGCCCGCATGTTCGTGCCTCCCGTATCGACGACGATGGCTCGCCCGGTGCGATGGGGCGCTGGAGGGGGGAGATAGGTTGGAAGGGCTTTGATTTCGCAATTCGGTTTGGCGAAGCCCTCCAGAATTCGATCGCGTAGCGTGCTCGCGATTGTCCGGAGTTGCTCGCGATCCAAGGTGAGGTCGTTCTCGATCTTGCTCAGGGAGGGGCGTGTCATCGAAGAGTCGTCGTGGAGTCGTCGGGGGTCTCAAGGTGCTGTTGAGGGGGCGTCGAGCAGTCTACTGCGCCGATTGCAGGTCGGCTCTTGCGTCTGATTGGAGACATTGGTCCCGGTAATCCTGTAGCACTCGAAGGTGCCCGTCGTCGAGTTTCACGGTGCACCAGCCTACCCGCCCGGGAACTTCGTGGCCGGCGGTGAGCGTGTCGAGAGTTTCCAGGCTGAGCGGTACGGTAAGCACTTCGTGCCCGGCGGTGCAGATCGATTTTCCCGCATACGCGCCCGTCCCCAGATCCAGCGGGAACCCGTCCACCACAAATCGGATTCGTCGGTCTCCCTGGGACGTTCTCCCGGGCGCTGAGATAGTTCAGGAGCTGTAGATCCTGGAATACGAGGCCGGTTTCGCGGATCCGCAGCTCCCGGCGCTCGGCTTCTCCCAGCACTGCCAGGTCACGGCCTAGGAGGACCAGAGTCCCGCTCCTCGGTCTCAGGATACCGGCCATCAGATGGGCCAGGGTCGTTCTTCCCGACCCGCTCGCTCCGATGAGGCCGACCCTCTCCCCCCGACGGATGTTGAGCTGGGGCACGAAAAGGCGAAATCCGGTCTCCTGGTACGAGAACGCCAGATTCTGGACCGTGAGAGCCCAATCCGAATATTCGTGTTGAAAGTGCAAATTCATAATGGCGCAGTTCTGAATTGTTCTTATAATGTATCGGACCATGCCGAACACCAACGGGAAATCCTCAATCCTGTGAAAAATTCACAAGAAAGAGGCTAGGCAATTCGCTGTTTCGTTGTTATATTCGTCGGCTTTCAATCGGGGCGTCTCTTGAACCAGTAGAAAACGAAGAGTTCCCGATGTTTCAGAATCAGATTACGGACCGCACCAATTAACGGTATCGAGTACAACGTGGAGGCGAGTGTGAAGAAGACCATCCTTTCTACGGCCCTAGTCCTGGCTTTTGCCCCAGCCGCAAATGCCATGGATATTCCGCTGACGAGCGAAAGCACGCAGAGCACCGGAATCTACATGGTCAAAGATGACCTGGCTAACAAGGCTTTGCCGAGCATCACCGTCGAAGCATCCATCAGGAATCTGACGGCAACCGACGTGGAAACCCCCCAGGGTACCTTCACCAATCTGTCGATTCCCGGCTTCCAGCACACAGGAGAAATCGGATCTCCACAGCTGCCGGTCATGAATCGCCTGATCGAAATCCCGATGGGCGCGAAGCTCGAAGTCAAGGTCACCTCTTCCAGGTCCCAGGCCTTCAGCCTCGCGGATTTCAAGATCACCAACCGGGTGATTCCTCGCCAACCACCGCACCCGAAAGACGGCACCGAAGTGCCTTTCGAGTTCGACACGAGCTCCTACCAGGCCAGTGGTATCCAGCAGGACAAGCTGGTCACGATCGAGGAAATCGGCCAGTTGCGGCACGTCCGACTCGCCCTGCTCAAGGTGGCCCCCGTCGGATACGATCCGGTCGAAGGCAAACTTGAAGTGGTCAACGATCTGAAGATCGAAATCACCATGACGGGCGCCGACATGGATGAGACCGCCTTCATCAAAGGCCAGTACTCTTCCCCGTTCTACGACGGCGTTTACGCTCAGACCATCCGTGCGGAATCACTTCGTGGAATGAACCAGAAGGACGACCGGGCGCCGTGCTTCGTCATCGTGGCTGATCGCCAGTTCGAAGAGCAGCTCGAGCCGTTCGTTCGCTGGAAAACCGAGAAGGGCTTTGACGTGGTCAGCCTGTTCAATGACACCGTGGGTCCGACCCCGAGTGCGATCCAGGCGAAGATCAAGGACATGTACAACAACCCTAGCGAAGGTCGCCGGGCACCAGATTTCCTCCTCCTCGTCGGCGACAACGACAACCTCCCCGCGCTGAAAGGCGAGACGGGTGGCTGGTCCAGTCACATCACGGACCTCTACTACTCGACGATCACGGACGATTACCTGCCAGACATCCTCACCGGTCGTTTCTCAGCTCGCACCGCCGCGGAACTCGCGCCACAGCTTGCCAAGACGATGACCTACGAGAAGTTCCAGCTGGTCGACGCCAGCTACCTGCAGAAGGTCGTCATGATCGCGGGTTGGGATTCAAGTCACTCGGTTGAGTGGGGTTACCCGCAGATCAACTACGGTCTCGAGCAGTACTTCAACGGAGACCACGGAATCACGACCCAGAGCGTGTTCCTCTCATCTGGCGCCGGCCAGAACGAGAACGAAATTCATCAGAAGGTTTCCGAGGGCGCCGCTTTCGTGAACTACACCGCTCATGGCAGCGCCACGAGCTGGCACGATCCGAGCTTTGAGATCAGCGACATCAACAACCTCGCCGAAGGGTACTTCACCTTCGCCGTTGGAAACTGCTGTGTCACCAGCACCTTCCAGAATGGAACCTGCTTCGGTGAAGCGTTTCTCCGGGCGGAAAACAAGGGTGCCATCGGTTACATCGGTGCATCGAATAACTCCTACTGGGACGAGGACCTGTGGTGGGGCGTCGGCTACTACGCCATCGCGCACCCGAACGATGACGGCGCGGCCCCTGCGATCGGCGATACGAGCGAAGGCGCGTACGACAAGGTGTTCAACGGTGTGAACACCACGGGTGCCGGAATGATGGTCGCGGGTAACCTGGCCGTCGAGCAGTCCAACACGTCACGCAATCTGTACTACTGGGAGATCTACCACCTCCTGGGCGATCCTTCCCTGATGATCTACATGGGTCTCCCGAACGACAACGCGGTTCAGCACGCATCGAGGGTCACCGCGGAGTCCGCGGCCCTGGAAGTCAAGGCCGCCGCCGGCTCACTCGTGGGAATCACGGTTGACGGAAAACTCTTCGGGTCCGCATTCGTGGATGAGAGCGGCGTCGCTCAGGTTTCACTGCAGGCACTCCCGACCGAGGGAACCGCGACGATCGTGGTTACCGGCAAGAACCTCAAGCCTTACATCGGTGAGATCGTCATCGGGCAAGAAGACGACGGTAGCGAAGGTTAATTCCTGAGGTACTAAACGTCGAAGAGGGCCGCCCTTGAGGGTGGCCCTCTTTTTCTCTGGGAGCCCGTCGGACTGGGCCCGTCGGACTGGGCCCGTCGGACTGGGCCTGTCGGATGTTACCTCGACAAGCTCCTTGTGCGACTCCGTTCGGAACTATTCCGGGATCGGGCAGGTGTTCCGCTGCAGAAGTCGCTTGTTGTACGCCTGCAGGTTCTCGAACCCCTCGAGAAGCTTTGCTTTTCGTGCCCAGTTCACCGTGTATCCGAGGATGACATCGATCATCGAGAACTTCTCCCCGATCAGATACTCGGACTCAGCAAAGATCCCGTCCAGTACCGACGCCGCATCGCGGAATTCCTCCACGTTCGATGGGATGACTGCGGGGACCCGCTTCTCCTCCGGGTATCTCATCTTCTGTTTGGCGATGCTCCAGAGCCAGGCTTCCATGTTCGCCAGGGTGTACGATACCCACTGATCATGAAGGGCACGTTCCCAGCTTCCCGAGGCGCCGATAAGACTTTTTTCCGGGTGCAAATCGGCCAGATACGTGCAAATCGCCGCCGACTCGAACAGGGTTTTTCCGTCGATATCGATGGCCGGCATGGCCCCGAAGGGGTTGATCTTCTTGAATTCGGGCTCATTCAGAAGTCCGCCCTCGATAACATTGACGAGGGTGTATTCCAGCCCCAGCTCGCTGAGGGCCCATTCGCAGCGCTGCGATCGTGAAGGGCCGAATCCATAGAGCTTGATGGTCACAGGTGTACTCCTTGAAGGTTGCAATTGTCCCGGATCGAACAGGAAACCACCCTACCGTCGCGGGCACGACTTCGCACGTCCTCCCTGCGCCTCAAGGTCAATTGAGACCTGCTCTCGGACTTGTCGAACCGGGAACATTCGTGCACAAATTTGAAGGCGAGCCTATGAGATGCAGCCATGGATGAACTGATCGGGCAGGAACTCTCCGGATTTCGTTTCAAGAAGATTCTGGGCCGCGGTGCCATGGGCCAGGTGTATCTGGCCGAACAGATCAGCCTGCGTCGCCTTGTTGCCGTGAAGCTGATCGCGTCCGAAGCCTCGGAGAATACGAAGATCCGCCTGCGGTTCGTCCGTGAACTCCGTGTTCAGATGCGGCTATCTCACCCTCACCTGGTTCGGGTCATCGATGCGGGACTGATCGGAGAGCATCGATACATCGCACTCGAGTACGTTGCGGGAGGTACCCTTGCCGACTGGATGGAACCCGGCGCGGTCATTCCCCTCGATGAGACGTTGAGCACCCTCATTGGGCTGCTCGACGGACTGGACTATCTCCACCAGGAGGGCATCATTCACCGGGATCTCAAACCAGCGAACGTCCTGTTCTCGGGTGATGGGATCGCGAAAATCGCTGATTTTGGTCTCGCCTTCTCCAGGGAGATGACTCTGCTCACAGCCCACAACCAGTTTGTCGGCTCGCTACGGTATCTCCCGCCGGAAGTGTTGCAGAAGGAGCGGGCCGGTTCGCCGGGAGACGTGTATGCCATGGGATTCATGGCCTACACCCTGCTCACGGGACGCCATCCATACCTTGGTGAAACGCCACAGGCGTTCTTTGGCCAGGTCATGAACGTGATCCCCGATCCGCCGTCACAGGTGCGCGGGGATATTCCTGAGAGTATCTCGGATATCGTTCAGGCCATGCTGACCAAGGATCCCCGGGCGCGGATTTCGGCTGGGGAAGCCCGCGACCGACTCCGGGATGTTGTCGATCTCAGGGCGTCCGATCCGTCCCTTGATGCGTTTGGCACGTCCGATAGACCCTCATCCGAGGGATGGGTGGGGAGCGCTGCTCTTACTCTGAACGCCCTCGTCGCGATCGTGAAGAAATGGGCCTGTTGTCGACCGGGTGGATTATCGATTTTCCTGTCGCTTCTCGTGTGTTTCGCACTGACTGCTGCGATTACAGCATGGATTGTCTCGCCTTCGGAGGTTGTCGGCGTTCAGGCGAGCCCTGACCCGGCCGTTCTCCCCAGGCCTCATCCCCGGATCGAGGCGATCTCGTTCGGTCAGAGTTCGGATCAGATCGCGGTGTGGCTCGCCGGCTCCGGGATCTCGGGCTCCTGGCTTCAGCTGACCCCGGAAACGTTACGACCCGGAGACGCGCCCATGGATCGCACTCCGATCACCACGACGCCGTTCTATCACGCATTCGTGGCTCTGGATACCGACCGGGG
>Ga0066641_10001256_pt1 | contig 11639 bp, 12 predicted proteins | sample CryGeyCG2114_065_FD_59509 | JGI IMG/M metagenome (GOLD analysis project Ga0066641, IMG submission 59509) | Groundwater microbial communities from aquifer - Crystal Geyser CG12_big_fil_rev_8/21/14_0.65 | ecosystem: Environmental > Aquatic > Deep subsurface > Groundwater | place: USA: Utah: Grand... | reverse complement strand
GCATCAGCTTTTCAGCGCTCAAAAAGACGCTCTCGGGAACAGAATTTTTCTGCCTACGCTAAAGGCTACTTTTTTAGCGACTCTTTTCGGAGAAATTATGTACTTTCCTATCCTTACAGAAGTAGTCTTTGTAAAAGCATTCTTAAAACTCGGAATAGACATAGGGCCTGCTCTAGGCATATTATTAGCTGGCCCAGGCACAAGCCTCCCTGGTTTTTTGCTTCTTTATAAATTCGTAGGGCTCAAAAAAGTCCTGGCATATTTTACGCTATCACTTATAATAGAAACTATCATAGCTGTTACTTTAAGCATGTATATGGGCGATTACCTTTGCGCATGCCTCATCGCCAAATAAAATATCTGTAGGGACAGCACAATGTGCTGTCCCTACACAAAAAATATGAAAAATAAGACCCTCATTATATTTTTAACCCTTGTTCTAGGCGCTTCGTTTATTACATATTATAAAACAACCTCTTATAAAAGACAGCCTTTAGAGATCTATATACCATGCGGCATGATAGTGCCTTTCCAGGAAACCATAAAATCATTTGTAAAAGAAAATCCAGGCGCGAATATAAAACCATCTTTTGAAACAGGGTCAGTTCTTGTCAGGCTGATATTGAATAAAGGCAAAAGGCCTGATATCTTTGTATCAACAGGCGCAACTGAGATGAAAAACCTTGTTGAAAAAGGCCTTATCGATACAGGGACTTTAAAAGAATTTGGAAAATTTAACCTGGTACTCTATACCTCAAATTCGAATCCTGCAAATATTACAAATCTAAACGACCTTATAAAGCCTGAGGTAAAGATTATCACAATCTCTGACCCAAGATTTAATTCAGTAGGATCATACGCTGAAGAAACGCTCCGGAATGCAGGCATATGGGATAGCATAAAAGACAAGTTAGTCCTGACTGACAGCCCTATACAAGCTTTAACATTTGTAGCTTCAGGAAAAGCCCAGGCAGGTATACATTATGACACCTGCCCCTTTGATACAGCGCCTGAAAAAATAGATTCCGAGACATTAAAGGTAGTGCAAAAAATACCTGCGCAATATCACAATAGAATAGTTTCAGAAATAGCCTTGCTTAAAGAAGCAAAAAACAAAAAGCTCGGAGCTATATTTATCCAATTTTTAACCAACGCCAAAGGCCAGGAGATTCTTAAAAAATCAGGCATTGAATCTATAACACAGCCAGCATCAGATGCTAAAACCGCGAAAGTAAAAATAGACGCCTATTATCCTTTCAACGAAGAACATAAACTTGTAGGCGACTATTTAAAAACATTTGAGAAAAAGTATCCAGGCAAGGTCTCTGTCAGGCTTATAGATTTCAGAACATCGGATGGTTATGATGAGTGGCGCAAGACAGGCCTTTCCTGCGGAGGCATAATTATAAACGGAAAGTCTGAATTTGACATAGATACGCTGGATGGTAAAAAAACTATCAGATTCTTAAGAAAAGTCGACGCCTTTTGGTCCAAGGAAGATTTTGAGAAAGTTATAGACAAAGAGATTAACGGCGTAAACTAAAGTCTCTATTTTATTGATAGATTTGAGCACAAGACCTGGTCTTGTTATAAACCAAATAAACTTTACAAAACTGACATTGTTACAATGTCAACATTATGGGTATAAAATTAGAAAACCTGTCAAAGACGTATAAGACTCCGCATAAACAAATTGAGATTTTTAGAGATCTATCTCTTGAAATCCATGACAAAGATATGTTTGCCATATTCGGGCCTTCCGGCATTGGCAAAACAACTCTTTTAAACCTGATAGGCGGAATAGATAAACCCTCCTCCGGGAAGATACTTATAGACGACGTTGACCTATCTATCTTGAAATCCGATGAATTGGCTAAATTGAGAAAAGAAAAAATAGGCTTCATCTTTCAGATGTTTAACTTGCTTCCTAATCTAAAAGCAAAAGACAACATCATCCTTCCCATCCTTTTAGACAAAAATATGGATAAAAAAATAGCCAGGATTTATGAGTTTGCTTCTGAGATAGGCATAAAAGAAAGACTGGATCACTTGCCGCAGGAACTTAGCTCAGGAGAGCAGCAAAGAGTAGCGATAATGAGGGCTATAATTAACTCGCCATCCATAATCTTGGCAGATGAGCCGACTGCTGACCTGGATGACGCAAATTCTAAAAAGATAATTAATATACTTAAAGGATTAAATCAAAAACTCGGATCTACCGTAGTAATCGCCACAAACGATGAAAAAACCGCTTCAAGCTTTCCTATCATCTACCAGATGAAAAAACCTCTTTCTTCCTAAGCTCTTTTTTAAGGGATTAAACTTTTTGAAATCACGAGAAAGGCTTTTAAAACAGGCGAATTTTTTTTCTGTGGGGATAGGCTGATTTTATCTACTTTTATCAATTGAGGAGATTTTTCCAGCTGGTAAATAAAATCCATCAAATAAGGCATCTCTGTTTCTACCTCTATATCTATCTTATATTTAATATACAAACTTGACTCCTCCGCTGAAAGCGGTTTTATACTTTTAATCAAAACAGAGGTTTTTCTGGCCAGCTCTTCTATTTCACTCGACAAGGCTGCGATCTCTTCTTCATTAGAAGAGGATTTTTTTAAATTTTGCACATCTTTATTGTATTCGGCAGTTATTGAATCTTCGTTATTCACTATGCGGACTGATTTCTCCAACTCTCCTTCTTGTGTCAAAGTCTGTTTATCTAAATTATCCAATACTTTCATAACCGGAGAAAGTATACCTTATCAATAAAAACAAAGCCGATAACTACGATTGATATATACAATATATACTTTTCACGTTGAGATATCCTGGAAAATAACATGTTAATATTCCCTCAAAGCCCTTTGCAAAGCAGCGCTTAACGGGCATGTAATCTCGAATTCAACTATCTCTTGGCCTTCTACTAAATTTTTAGAGACATACTTTGTCTTAACATTGTCAAAATAGTCTGATTTTTCCAATTCATTGACAAATTTAAAAACCTCCGCCATTACTTTTGAAGAACCGCGCAGGGTTACGCTGTGTTTCCCGTCAAAACTAATGGATGATAAATATATGTCCGGAGAAATAACTCTATATATTTCATAAAACATATTAAGAACAGAGCCTCTCGCGTCTGAACGAGCTTTGGTTATTTGTATCTTTTTCATCATCTTTTCGAGCTCATCAGCCCTGTCTTTAATTGAAGACGTCCTCTTTTTCAGCTTATTCAGATAGCTTTCTTTATTATATATTTTTTCTAAAAAGATACCGGAGATAACTATTAAAATAAACGCCAAAAGTATTCCCAGAAAATACAAACCTTTGGCTCTCTTTTTCATACTCCTTTCCATTCTAACTTCCTGGGGAAGAAGGCTGATGCTGTCTTTATTATATATAAAAGCAAATCCTATAAGGCTGGATAAAGATACATCCTTTAAGTCACCACCATATAAATCCAGGGCCTCTTTGGTCGCATAGATATTTTTGAACTGGCCTGCTATTTCTACCGGCAGCTTAAAGCTATCCTTTAAAAGATTGTCATTCAGTTTCGCGGTCAGCCTCTCCGAACCGCTGATTATAATCTTGGTTATTTCTTTATTGATCATTTCATTCTGATAAGCATAAAAAGAACGGTTCACTTCCTCGATAAAATCTTTATGCCATTTATCTATATCTTCCATAGATTGAGAAAATCCCAGAGATATGACTCTATTAAATATAACTTTATTCTGTAATATAAATACAAGGTTGCTAGTTGTGTAATCCACGTCTATGAAAAGAAGCGGGGCATTTTCAATTTTGTTTTTATAAGCGATGCGATACCAGTTTAACGCTCCTTCAGAATTTAAGGTTATCCTGTCAGTTTTAAGCCCGGCTTTTTCCAGTATTCTAAAATACCTGTTTATAATATCACGATGGACTATTACCAGCGTCACCCTGCTGTATCCATCAGGGCTGGTATATACTATTTGATAATCACTGACTATTTCGCTTGTTGAATAAGGCGTATGTTTTCCTATCTGCAACTCAACCATATTCTTTATCTCTTCAGCATTCGTGGAAGGAAACTCAGGATTCCTGATAGTGGCAAAATGCGCCGGCAAAGAAACAATAAGGTGGTTAGAATCTATTTTAAGTTCTTTGGATACATCTTTTATGATATTGATAAGGGTATCTTCGGAAATCGTGCTGATCTTTTTTACCAGCGTCCGGCAAATCCTTTTTTCTTTAGGCAGAATCTCGGCCTGTATTGCTTTCAGCCAATTCTCGTCTATTTCCAAAATAGTTACAGTTTTATTGCTTCCAAAAAAAGGCAATTTCACGTTTTACTCCTCGTGCCAGTATAATATTTGAGGCCTGTCTTCACCTTTCCGCCTTAGGACACAAGTAATCGTCCTACTGAGCTCCCTTCCTTTGTCTTTTTTCAAGATACCGGAAGAAGTGATCCTGAAAATATCCGATTTTACAGTACATATATCGTAAGAGATAAGCCGATTTAACGCTATGGATTCCTCTATAAACATGGAGCCGATATTCCTCATGTCTTCTACGGATTTAAAAATATTATCATCTATTGTTCCATCTTTTTCGTCGCTACCTTGCCTGAACTTGATCATTCGTTCAGCAAAATCATTGCTCAACCCTAAGGCAAGAAATATAGAAAAACTGGCTGTGTTAATGTTAGTTTTCCCTTCTCCGTATACAGTAATCAAATCTTTAATATTTGAGAATAACTCCGGGGTCATTCCTTTCACTAAAAGCAATTCTTCTAATATCTGAAATTTTTTATTTTTACATTTGTACGGCAATTCTAAAGACTTATAATATTCATCTTCCGCGCCGAAAGGAGAAACGACAATATCTTCATCTCTCCAGTCTAAGATAGCATTGGCTATATCAGATGCCGTTCCATCATCGACCTCTCCTATGATTTTCAATAAAGACTTTAACGCTTCGGTTGGCGCATAATTTATATTTATCTTGCTGGCTTCATCCTCTGCGCCATAGAAAACCTCATCTATGCCGGTTTTATCTTTTAAATAATAGCTTACACTGAAATAGCCCGTATCCAATGGTATCTCCTTAAAAAAACTTTCATTATTGGTTAAGTCTTCATTTAATGTGTCGTATGTCTTGTTTCTATCCGTAATCAATTCTACGGTAGCCCTTTCCACTCCGGCCTTGGCCAGATAATACATTGTCAGCCTGTCTTTAAAATAAGAAGCTAAATTCAGCTGAGAAGAAACTATGCTGCCCATGCCTATAGCAAATATGGTTAAGAAGCTCAATACCCATACAGTAAGTATCAGTATGCTTCCACTTTTAGTTTTCATTCTTGAGCCGTCTTCACTGTATTGCCAAATTCTTTTTTCTGCTCGCCGGTTCCTATAGGTATAAATATTGTTTTTGTAAATTGATTCGCATTTATTTCATTCTTTTTTAAAACCAACTCCAGCTTAACTGCCTGAGGAATAGTGTCCTGATCATCCTTCTTCCATGAGTCTTTCCATTTGTATTCGCTGCTAAGACCATCAAGATAACAATAACTAAAAGTTAATTGCTCTATATTTGAAATAAGGGGGACAACGTAATCATCCTCTATTTTATCTTCTTTATAAACTCTCGGATAATTTTTTTCCTCTTTAAAAAGCGTCATTTTATCCTTATCAAAAAAATATGCAATCCTGCCTACTTCAGCTTGACTGTTTTGCTCAGATGAAACTGTCTTAACAAGGCCGGGGGAAAAAACAGCATCTTCAGTGCCTTCGAACGGGATACCGGAAAAATCAAAAACATTCCTCATGTCTCTGGATATTTTTGTCAAAGTAATCGCGATATCTTTTTCTAACTTCCTGCTTACATTAGCCCTGCGCCAGACATTTATCGCATTGAAAAAAGTTGAATATACGGTTACGCTTACAAAAAAGATTATTGTTGTACTTATAAAAAGCTCCACCAACGTAAAACCTTTATTGCGCTTTATTTTCATATTTTACTAAATACATATCCAGCGGAATCCTGCCTTTTCTCTTTCCCTCCCGCCACGATAAACTAGTTTTAAGATTATATAAATCTTCGAATTCCACTTCTTCGCCTGAATTCGATTCTTTTCTGTAATCAACAGGGCCCAGTTGCGCATTAAATTCGAACTGCATCCCTGAAAGCTCAAACCCTTCATTGCTATCTTCCCTGAAATCATCCTTGTCTTCTTTGAACTTAATCTCCGTGTCCGCCATTTTATCCTCAAACACCAACACCGCGGTTAAATAATCCTGAGAAATCCTAAGGACATTCAGCGAATAAGCGAACCATTGAAGGATCAAGACCAGGCCTAACGATAAGATTGAGATGCTGACCATTATCTCCACTAACGTAAAGGCTTGGTCTTTATTTTGTCTGGAATTTTTATTACTCTTGCCAGTTAGTAACGTCATCGTTGCTTTCTACTCCATCAGGCCCAAATGAAAACAGTTCATAATCTTTTTTATCATTATGCGTACCTGGAAAACGATATTGGTATAACTTCCCCCACGGATCTTTTGGCTCTTTTTTAAGATAAGGCCCATTCCAATTCAGCGATGCTGAAGACGTAGGCTTTGTTAAAAGAGCGTTAAGGCCTTGTTCCGTGGTAGGATAACTGCCATTGTCCAACTCATAGAGATCTAACGCGGTAGGCATATTAGCGTTTATATCTGCTTTGGCAATGGAAACCCTCGCCTGCTCCGTGCGCCCGGCTAAACGCGGCAGTATCATGGCAGCTAAAGCGCTGATAATGATTACGACAAGCATCAATTCGATTAAAGTAAAACCATGTTCTTTTTTCATATACTGTCTCCTTGGATAATTTTTCCGCAATAAAATATTTTATCTTACTGCGAGATTTATTTCAAATATAGGTAAAAGCATTGCGAATACAATAAAACCGACTATCAAACCCATCACTAAAATTATAGCGGGTTCCAGCAAAGAAGTGATTACTTTTGTAATCTTACGCACTTCCCGCTCATAGAAATGCGCGATCTCCATCAATGCGCTTTCCAAATTACCGCTTTTTTCCCCAACCGCGATCATATTAGACATAAAAGAAGGAAAATAATCGGAATTTTCAACGCCATGCGCTAAAGACGCCCCGTCAGTCAGGGCCTTCTCTATCTTTTTTAGCTCCGCCTTGAATATCTCATTATCCAGCGTAAGCATAGAAATATGTATGGCCTGAAGAATGGGTATGCCGCTGCCAAGAAGCACTCCAAAAGACCTGGAAAATCTCGCTAAACCTGTCTTTTTAATAAGCCCTCCGAACAAAGGCAACTTTAGCTTAAATCTGTCCAGGGCTAATTTTTCTTTTTCATTAATCTTCATCCGTTTAAGCCTGAAAAATATTACGGCTATCGCTATTAATACTAAAAACCCGTAATTTTTAATCTGCATGCTTGTTGAAACCAATACCCTGGTTATAAAAGGCAGAGCCTGCCCGGACTCTTCAAACAAAACTGTCAGTCTCGGCACAGCAAAAGTAATCAAGACGAATATAGTAAGAATCCCTACCAGTACTATAAATACGGGATAAGCCAAAGCTGAAACTACTGTCGCCTTCATCTCCTCCTCTTCTTCTCTAAAACCGACTAGCCTGGCCAAGCTATCTTTTAGTATCCCTCCGATTTCTCCGGCGCGGATCATATTCACATAAAACGGAGAAAATAAACCCGGATAATTGCCTAGCGCGCTGGAAAGCATTTTTCCGTCTTCTAATTCTTTATGCAAATAAGACAATATTTCCTTCATGCGGCTATTATCGGTCTGCCTGAAGATAATGCCTATGGCGTCCAGGATAGACACTCCGGCTTTGACTAAACTTGCGAGCTGTTGAGTAAACATGGTTATCTCCGCAGGCTTAACTCTTTTGGAAAATCCAAAAGAAGGGGCTGCCTTGTCTTTTACCCCCATCTCTTCGTTAACCTGTATAGGCGTATACCCCACCTGTATCAGATGGGCAATTGCGGCATCCCTGTTATCTTTTTCAAGCACTCCTTCTATGATTTTTTCAGGGCCTTTTTTCGCTTTGTAAATAAATCTTGGCATATTTACACCATCCAGTCTTTTAAATCTTTTCTACTAACATTGAAAGCTTATTGTCTTTCATTGCCGCAATACCATTTTTAACATGTATATTTAAATTATCTATCTTAACAATTCCTTTTTCTAAAGTAATAATAAATGACTGGTGAAAATCCAAAACCGTCATTTGACCTTCTTCTCCCGGCAATACAACGCTTGAGGCGTTTTTTTTAAATATCACGGAAACGCTTGTTATATCTAACACATTTACTTCAAACATAGCCAGCCTATTCTATCACCTGTACTATTTTTATTATTTCATCTATAGTAGTTAAGCCTTTGACAACCTTATTCCAGCCAGACATGCCAAGTGTTTTCATGCCATTTTTTATGGCTTCTTCTTTTATCGTATTAGTCGAAACTCTTTGTAAAATCAATTCTTTTATCGTTTTATTAACGATTAAAATTTCATAAATGGCGGTTCTTCCTCTAAACCCGGTAAGGTTGCATTCGCTACAGCCTTTTCCTTTATAGAAAGTAATTTCGCGGCCTTCTAAATTTTCTTGCACGAATTTCTTGCCTAGAATAGACTCCACTATGCGAAGCATAGCGTCATTAGATACGGATTTATCCTTTTCCTTGCAAGAGGGGCATACTAAACGCACCAATCTTTGGGCAATAAACGCCTCAACCGAAGAAGCTAACAGATATGGCTGAACGCCTATGTCTAATAACCTTGTTATAGCGCCTGCGGCATCATTTGTATGCAAAGTACTAAAAACAAGATGGCCTGTTAAAGCAGCCCTGATAGCCAATTCCGCAGTTTCAAAATCCCTTACCTCCCCAACCATCATTATATCAGGGTCATGCCGCAGCATGCTCCTCAAGCCTTCGGCAAAACCAAAGTTTATTTCCGGGGTTACCTGAATCTGGCTTATGCCTTCAACCTCATACTCTATAGGATCTTCTATAGTAATGATTTTGGTTTCGCTTGATCGTATAGTATTGAGGCATGTATACAACGTGGTTGTCTTTCCGCTGCCTGTAGGCCCGGTCACAAATATAATACCATTAGGCCTTTTAATCGAATCCTCCAGCATTTTTAAATCATCAACTTCTGCGCCAAGTTTTTCCAGGCTAAAAAGCATTTTAGTGGGGAGAATTCTTATGACAATACTTTCGCCATAAGGAGTAGGTATGCTGGAGATCCTTAAATCAAGCTCTTCCGTCCCCACCTTTACAGTCGCTCGGCCATCCTGAGGAAGGCGCCTTTCTATAATATTTAACCCTGACATTATCTTTATGCGGGAAATTATCGCAGGGAGAAATCGTTCGATATCTTTTGACATATTCGCATAATACAGGACTCCGTCTATACGATATCTTATGTTCATCTTATTTCTAAAAGGTTCTATATGAATATCCGTGGCATTCTTCTGCTTCGCATCCAGCACTATCTGGTTTACCAGGTTAATAACAGAAGCGTCCTCGTTTATTCTCTGGATATCTTCTATTTCCTGCTTAGCTTTACAGGACTCTACAGTTTGCTGCGGGGTTTTAGCGATAATTTTATCCACGGTCTCAGCGCCCACGCCATAATATTTTTTAATGGCTCCTATTATGTCGCTTTTAAGAGCCAGCAGTTGGTTTATCTCGCATCCCAAGAGCAGTTTGACATCATTCAGGGGCCACAGGGGGTCCAGGGTAGCTATAGTCAATTGATTACACTCAAATTTTATCGGCATAATAGTATAATGCCATGCAAATTTGGCAGGGAGTTTATTAACTACAGTAGCGTCTATAGCAATCTCCTTCAAATTAACATAGGGAATACCGGACTGTTCTGAGAGCGCTATTAAAAGGTCTTTTTCGTTTATAAAACCCATCTTGATCAAAACAGACCCTAACCGTTCTCCTGTAACACGCTGCTTATCAAGAGCTTCTCTAAGCTGCTGCGATGTTATAAGATTCTTTTTAAATAATACTTCCCCTAATTTCATAGCCATTTTTATCCCCTTCCTTCCAGCTTATTTCCTTCTCAACATTATCCTATTTTAAATTTTTAAAGCTCCAATCATATAAAAATCTCTGTCCGGCACATGAGCTAACTCGTCAGAACATATCCTTTCACAGCCGGAGAGGGTCTCATCCAGCGTAACATATTCTCCTTTCTTACCCGTAAAAACCTCTGCGGTAATAAATGGCTGAGTAAGAAAATTTCTTAGTTTTCTCGCTCTTTCGAACAATATCCTGTCTTCCTTCGATAGTTCTTCTATGCCTACAATAAAAACAATACGCCGTAACTCTTCATATCTATTTAAGGTCATCAACACTTCCTGAGCTATATTGAAATGCCTCTTTCCTATAATTATCGGGTCCAGAAAAGAACATGACGATAGCAGCGGATTAATGGCCGGATAAAGGCCCAATTGTATATATTGACGCGACAAAACCATCATTGAATGCAGATAGCTGAAAATACATACTACAGCGGGATCTGTTAAATCATCGCTGGGCACATATACCGCTTCGATCGCGGTAACAGAAGCTTGGGTTCCGGAGCGAATCCTTTCTTCAAACTCGCTCATCTCGCTAACCAATGTTGGCTGATATCCTGTTTCCGAAGGTATGCGGCCTAACAAAGAAGATAATTCGCTTCCAGCCTGAGCAAACCTGAAAACGCTGTCTATAAAAAACAATACATCTTTTCCCATCTCTTGAAAATACTCCGCTATTGTAACCCCGGAATGCGCTACTTCAAACCTTGCGCCTGAAGATTCATTCATCTGGGCATACACCAGCACCGCTTTCTCTATTATTTTCTGACTGACTAATTCAAGATATAATTCATTTCCCTCTCTAACCCTCTCTCCTGCGCCGGTAAATATAGTATAGCCCTTTTGTTTCTTTACAATGTTGTTCATAAGCTCCAGGATTATTAAGCTTTTACCAAGTCCGGCGCCTCCCATAATGCCGGTCCTTGACCCTTTTACCAAAGGGAACAAAAGATCTATTATCTTGATCCCTGTTTCCAGTATTTCAAACTTGGTTCTGCCGCTTATATTGCTGCCAAACTTAGGAGGCTCCGGTTTCCTGCGCGAGTCTCTATAAAACCTTGTAGTAATCGTCCCCTTTTTATCTATTGGTTCTCCAAGGACATTCATCATCCTGCCCAGAACATCTTCACCCACAGGAACCTGGATCATTGAGCCGGTGCTAAAAACCTCCACATTTCTAGAGACGCCTATAAGCGATTTTAAGCCAATACACCTTACGACATTCCCGACATCTCCAACTCTACCGCTTAAATGCTCAAGTACCTCCAACTGCACTTTTTTTCCATCGCAGGATTTAGTTTCTAAGATTTCGAAGATTCCCGGCGGAGATGTTCCAGGTTCAAATTTTACAATTGCGATCGGGCCTTCAATTGAAATTACTTTTCCTTTTAACACTTTCTGCTCCTTTTAGAATGCGATTGGAATAGTGAAATAAAATGCGCTGCCTGTTCCCGCTACAGATTCTACCCAGATCTTGCCGCCATGGCTTTCAACTATCTTTTTAACAATAGTAAGGCCCGCTCC
>Ga0066641_10001248_pt1 | contig 11659 bp, 16 predicted proteins | sample CryGeyCG2114_065_FD_59509 | JGI IMG/M metagenome (GOLD analysis project Ga0066641, IMG submission 59509) | Groundwater microbial communities from aquifer - Crystal Geyser CG12_big_fil_rev_8/21/14_0.65 | ecosystem: Environmental > Aquatic > Deep subsurface > Groundwater | place: USA: Utah: Grand... | reverse complement strand
GAATAATTGGGGTAAATGATGAGGTCGGTTTTATTCCGGTTTTTTGGGATGTTGATACAAATGATTATGATAAAACCCAAACTAATGACCAGATTCTTGCAAATGTACGTAAGAATGTGAGTGATGGCTCAATAATATTAACTCATGATATACATGACAGAACCGCTATGGTTCTTACCCGCATATTGAGGGAATTGGATGCTAAAGGCTTGAAATCAGATGTGATAAGCAATAGCGCAAATTTAGACGGTAAGGAATTAAATCCATTTACCGCCGTCGGCAAATGCGCGCAAGGTCTGGAAAGACTGGCGAATCAATCTAAGGCGGAAATGCAAACCGCTTCCAGAGATGATGGCACAGGACGCGGGTGATTTTGTATGGCGGGGCGGAAGAGTTCCGGAATCACTATTTCCCGCGATTTGCTACTTTATCTCTAGTAAATGTGGCGATATTTGAATCTTCGTCATCATAAGCATTCTTGCTTTCACTAAAGCCACTTAGGAATGATTCTGCCAGCCCTAATAATTTATCTACTCTTTGCTGCTTACGTTGCTTAATCCTGTAGATTGAAAAATAGCTTAGACCCGCGAATAACAAACCTATCAATATACTGCCTGAAGCAATAATTATTGCACCCTCTGTTGGGCTTAAATCTAGGGTTGTCAGATACTCATTTAGGCTAAGCAGCCCGAAAATAAGTGCCACGGTTAAAAATAAAAATGCTACGCCGCCAAAAATCGTGGCGACGATAACATCTTTTGTGATTTTGGGGCGGTTAAAAATTATATCCGCCCCTATATTTGCTAGCATTGATAACATGCTACTTCCTCTTTGAGATTAAAGCTGCAATCACTGCACCGGCACCAAATGCCAATGCTGTATTGCGTATGGGGTTCTTTTTGATAACTTCCTGTGCAAGTTCCACTTTTTCTGAAGCTGTCGCTTTTGTGCTATCCATGAACTCACGAACATTCGCGCCCATTTCATGCAGCCTTTCTTCCAGCGGCTGTTTAGCCCCATTTTTCAACAACTTGATTTCATTTGATATCACTTTCAATTGCTTTGTAATATCATCAGGTAGTTCTACTTTTGCTTTATTTGGCATTTTCTTCTCCATTGGTTTTGTTAATAAAATCATTCAATAGGAGTTGGCATAAAGTTAAAATTAGCAAGATACATCAATATATAAAAAAGCTATAAATTATACCAACTCCGGATTATTACATCTTCGTCTTAGTTTCTACTTTCGCATCAACATCAACATCGGCTTCAACTGCGTGGTTTTCATCAAATTCCGCACGGGTTGAATCCTCAGCTTTTGTATCTGAACTCGCCTCGAAGTTTTTGTCCTCTTTAACTTCAGCATCCACGTCCACATCAACGTCATATGATGTATCGTTTTTAATTTTTGTGTTGCCATCAATCAATTCGGCATTGCTTTCAACACTACTCGTAGCTTCCGCAACAATATGCGCATCGTTGTTATGGGTGGCATCAAGCTCAATGGCATTCGCACCAGTAACAGAAACCGTTACGATAAATGCTGTAGTTAATAGTTTAGTGTATTTCATATTATTCTCCGTTTGTTGTTTAACTAAAAACAAACTTAGCACATCTGAGAATAATTTTTCTGTAGGACAGCTCAGCAGTTTTTATAAAATTCTTGTAAAGGAGTTGTTTCCCAGATGAAAACAGCGCAGAGTTTCGCCTTATTTTGGGAAAAGATGCCATTTACTCAATGCGAAAACACTCATCAACGGCACAAAAAAAAGCGCCGCAATTACACGACGCTTTTCCTTTGTTTGCTGTAATATAAATCATAGATTCCTGCGGTCTATTCCGCCGAACACTAAGGCTAGTACTACAAGCGCCACAAATATAAAAAATACAAATTTAGCTATGTCGGCACTTGCTTCCGCAATACCACCAAAGCCGAAAAATGCTGCAACAATCGCCACAACAAAAAACATAATTGCTAATCTAAGCATAACTTTCTCCTATAATTTAATTGGTTATTTTGCTGCATCCTGCACAGCTTCTCCACCATTCTCAAGATCCTTACCAGCTCCTTCAATTGTGTTGCAGGCTTGAACTGTGAATAAGATAGAAATTGCGATTAACGCAGTTTTAAAAGATGTCATATTACCTCCGTATTTGTTGACATCCGCAGTACAGCTCTTATGCCCTAAACTTGCTATTATGATAGACAGCTAAACTCATAAAGAATATATAAAGACATGGATTTGAGAATCGTACATTTGCTGGCGGACAAGAAATACAAGCCTAAGCTCAAAAAAATCATGGGCGATAAGGAAATAATTTCTTCTTGGCAAAGTGATTCAAAAGACAAGCAGCATTCGATATATTTTCTGGTAAATGCCGATTTCTCTCAGGAGCTTTTGGATAAGTTGCAAGAGATGACAGATAATGATTCGCTAAGCCGGATTATTATCACCGATGCAGTCACCAGCTTCCCCAAAGACTACCAAAGTAAGAAAAGTGAGGAAGAGGAAAGTAAACCAAGCTATTTCAAAAAAATTAGCCGCGAAGAACTGCGCGAAAATGTCGCTGAAGGAAGCTCTATGAGTGCATCATTTCTGGCATTGGTATTTTTGTCTACAATTGTGGCAACAATCGGAATGATGTCGGATAATATTGCAATTGTCATCGGCGCTATGGTTATCACTCCACTGCTCGCACCAAATATGGCACTTGGAGTTGCTACGGCACTAGGGGATTTCAAGCTAATGTTACGCTCAGCCATTACCGGCACAACCGGAGTTGTATTTTCAATTCTAATTGCGTATATCACGGCAAATCTTATCCCAATGGAAGAATCTAATGATGTCATGGAAATGATTTCTAAAGTTGGCTATGCGAGTATTGCTTTGGCTCTTTGCGCTGGATTTGCTGCAACAATTTATGCGCTCCAAGGCGCGTCATCCGGTTTAGTTGGGGTAATGGTCGCAGTTGCGCTTTTGCCCCCAGCAGTGAATACCGGAATCTCAATTGCACAAGGTTTCACAGAAATTGCGATTAACTCGATTGTAGTTCTAGCGGTAAATATTGTCTGCTTTAATCTGGCTACAAAATTGCTACTATTACTCTCCGGAGTCACTCCAAGAATGGGGGACCAAAAAGAAAAGGAAACCGCCAAAATAGGAATGATTTTATACATCTCATTTTGGCTGGCTTCCCTAGCTATTCTTGCTTATGGAATTCATTATCTAAGCGTCTTAGAAACTCTCACAAAATAAATCGTTACTTCCAGACAGGGTCACCAAGATCGACATCGTCTTCATCAGTGGTAGCACCTGCTACGCCACCGACTGCCGCACCAACTGCCGCCCCTGTGACCGGATCAGCTCCAATCACCGCCGCACCGATACCACCGGCGGCTGCACCTATACCTGCGCCACTAATTGCTCTATCGCCCTTGTCATGCCCGCAAGCAGCGAGCGCAACCAATGCAATTATGAATGTTATATTTTTAAATTTTGTCATTTTATCCTCCATTGTTAGAGGCAATATGCATCAGAAGGTATAAGTTTTCAGCCTTGATACGCTGCTTAAAGATAAAAATTGTATAAATGGGTTCACGCGGGAATTAGTCTTAAAAATAAATCCTGCCTAGAGCGCTTCTATGGTTTCAATAATGTCATCCACCTGAAAAGGCTTTGTCATATAAGCATTTGCGCCTTTTTCCCGCGCCGCTTCTATATATATCCGGTCTGAACGTACAGTTAAAATAATAATCGGAGTTTGCTTATCTTTTTTGCGGATTTTTTCTAATACCTCTATACCATCCATATCGGGCAATCCTAAATCGAGAATCACAACATCAGGGCTCTCCTTTCTGTGAGCAATAATCCCCCCCTGCCCGTCTTGCCCTTCAACCACTTCAAAGTCGTTACTCTCTAAGGTAATCTTCAGAAACTTGCGAATCGCCGCCGTATCATCAACCACTAATATTTTCTTTTTTCTTCTCATCTTCTGATAATTCAGTTTGTGTTATTCTATACTCATTTAATATTATTTTAAAGATTGTTCCCTTACCCAACGGATTATCATGTGCTTTTATTTTCGCACCGTGTTCATCAATAATCGCTTTGCAAATTGCAAGTCCAAGCCCTGTGCCTGCAACTTTTGAGTCTTTCTTTTTCAGACGAGTGAATTTATCAAATACTTTGTCCTTATCTTCATCGGGAATACCATTGCCCTCATCGACAATTCGGATTGCAACTTTTTCCTCATCCAGAAGCTCTACATCAATAAAGATATTGGAATTTCTCGGGGAATATTTAACTGCATTATCAATCAAATTCTGCAACACCTGCCCAAAGAGCAACTTATCAACTTTTATATCAGTGCCCCGCTCTGGCTTTATATACTCCACATTATGATTCTTAGCTCTAAACCGCATACGTCTCACAACCATTTTTATAAGGTCATCAACACTAATCCACTGCATATCCAATTGAACCATCTGTGATTCGAGCTTGGTCATATCCAATATGTTTGTAATGAAGCTATCAAGCCGTTCTGCCTCTTCCAGCGCGGTTAATGTTAAATCATCACAGGATTCCTTGTCTAATTTATCGCCCATTTGTTTGACGGCAGACAACGCCCCAATTATTGAAGCAAGAGGGGTTTTTAAGTCATGGCTCACAGAAGATAGAAGCGCGGAGCGCAGCTTTTCTTTTTCTTCCCTAACTAACGTATCTTCCATCTGATTTGAAAGATTTATGTTGTCTAAAATTAGCCCGCAATGATTGGCAAGCGAGACATATAATTTTGAAAGATTACGATATTTACTTTTCTCATCCTGCAAAATTGCTATTACACCTAAAATTGCATTTTCGCCCTGAATAGGCTCAAAATGATATCTGGATTTGTTGAACAAGCTGAATGTGTGAGCCTCTTCTTTCTCAATCACTTGCTTTATTATTGCCTTATCTTCTAGGCGCAGATTATCGATTTGCGGGCTGATGATTTCAATATTTTTCTCTTCATCAGTTATATACATCACCACCTCGGTTCCCAGAGTGTCCGATAATTCTTTTTGGATTTTGGCTATGGCTTCTTTTTTAGCTTTAATATTAGATGTTAATTCACGAAGTCTGAGCAAGGACTTTGCCTGAGATTCTCTGGTTGTCAAACTGCGAATCTGCTCGCGAGAAAGCCCGCTAAAAGCTGAAGCTGCAACCCCTCCAAATATAAATATCGCCATATTTACATAATCCGATATTGAGTCTAACTGAACACCAAGCACATCTCCTACATTAAATAAATTAAGGGAAATAAATGCCAATATCGCTGAAAGTAAGCCCGGAAGAAAACCAAATCTTATTGAGCAGAATAAAGTCCCAAATAATTGCAACATCGCTATATTATACACCCTCGGCTCGTAGCTGGTATTCGCGGTATTCATCTTGATAATTTCTATAAAAATAGTTACCGCTGCTATTACCAGAAATGAATATATATAATCTGATAAAGCTTGCCTTTTGATTAGCCTAAAAAAATTCTTTTTATGTGCCTTTCTCGGAAGTGCAATCGCTATAATCGCAACATTAGGCAGTTTTTGTATCAGGACTGCGTTCAGAGGTTTTTTAAAAACCTGCCTAAATAATGACTTTGAGCTTGAGCCGACATATAAACTTGTATAGCCACCCTCCTCGACAAAAATCTTGATAGTTTCCGCAACATCCTGACCAGTAATTTGATGAGCTTCAATGCCCAGACTATTTGCTTTCTTGAAGTTGCGCTTTAGCTGCTCAATCTCTCTATCATCTAATTTATAATGCTCAGATGATTCAACATAAATAGCAGCAACTGGACAAGAAAGGTTTTCAGCCTCCTCTTGAGCCTTTTTGAGAAGGACTGCAGCAAACGGATTGCTATCAATACAGACCAGAATTTTTTTATTTCTATTGGGCATTTAGATATTGTATGAACTTCAATATAAAAATTCCATAAGTATAAGCTCGGAATAAATCAATATTCCAAGCTTATATCAAAGTTTCTTATAGATTACTCTACTGCATCTTCCACTGCATCACCGAAATCTTCGACTGCATCACCCATATCATCTGTTGCATCTTCAAATTTTTCGGCAGGCGTGTCGTTATCCTCGCATGCGGTGAGAGGTGTAATCGCAATTATCGTGACTATTAATATTTTTAGTAAATCTTTCATTTTTTCTCCTAGTTAATATATTAACGCAGCATATTTTCTTCTATAAATTAAGAAGCTAAATTAAGCTGCGGCAGCTTCTACCAAATTTTCCATACGGTAACCAATCCCCGCTTCCGTGGTAATATACCTCTGGCTCTCTACATCTTTAATCTTCTCGCGCAACTGCCCAACATAAACACGTAGATATTGCGTATCATCAACATGCGCAGGGCCCCAAACTTCTTTTAGGATTTGTCGATGCGTCAGCATTTTACCTTTATTTACAATAAAATACCTTAGCAGCTCATATTCTTTCGGTGATAAAGCAATCTTTTCGCCTTCAAGCAGCACTTCATGCTTAACTAAATCAATCTTTATTCCTCCATTCTGAATTTCCGGAGTCCCAGCTTCTTCTTTTGCAGCTTTTCTGAGCGCGCTATTTATACGCGCAATAAGCACATCTGCACTAAATGGCTTTGACATAAAATCATCTGCACCAAGGTCTAAAGCCTGAACTACGTCCTTATCTTGGTCACGCACTGAAACCACAATTATCGGTAATTGCGACCAATCTCTGATATGCGGGATAACTTCTGTGCCATCCATATCAGGCAAACCTAAATCCAACAGAACCAAATCTGGCTTGATTGATGATGCCATGCGTATTCCCTGAGCGCCATTTTCAGCCTCTTCAGTTTTAAATCCATCTGCCTCTAATGTAATGCGTAAGAATTTTCTGATCTGCGGCTCATCATCAATAATTAAAATCGTATTTTTCTTAGTTACCATTTTTCCTCTCGTTTTAATAATCCTAAACTACTATAACCTTCTTGCCCACAAAAAAGGGGAGCACGAATGCGCCCCCCATAATTCTGATACCTGATTATTCCAACATCCCCGTTCTATCCTTGCCTGTTATGAGCCCAACTACCAGAGCCAGTACAAATAACACTGCAAAAATATAAAACAAGAACACCGCAATATCTGTTGCTGCCGCTGCAATACCGCCAAAGCCAAATATTGCCGCTACAACAGCAATTAAGAAAAATCCTACTGCCCAATTTAACATTTCCATCTCCGTTTTTTGTTAACTTGAGATTATCATGCTTGCTATAAGATAAATATTCAGTATCTGAGCTAACCTAATAAATAAAAAAGCCATAAAGAATGCAGTAAGTTCTTATGGTTTTTTTATCTTATCCAGTGTAATTTCCGGCAATGAAGAATGTAAAAAATCTGTTTTTGCTACCCATAATATCTGCCTTAATCGCAATTTCTTTTTCTGCCTCCGCCGAGGAGATTGATGAGAAAGGAATTTTGACCGTAAGCTACGAGAATGATGTCTTTGTAGGGAGGGATAGCCACTATACAAACGGATTTCGCCTTTCATATATTTCACCTGAAACTGAAGTTACAAAATGGTTCGAGAATACCACTCGCTATGTTCCCTTTTTCTTGCAGGGTGGTAATAAAAGGCTTGGCTTTGCTATTGGTCAAAATATGTATACCCCGCTTGATTTAACCAGAGCAGTCCCCGACCCACTAGATCGCCCATATGCAGGTTGGCTACACGCAGATTTTTCCGTAACTTCCGACACCGATAAAAGACTTGATTCATTAGAGCTTTCACTAGGGATGGTGGGGCCTGCCTCACTCGCCGGACAGACTCAGGATTTTATTCATAGCTTTGTTCCCGATGCACAAGAGCCGCAAGGCTGGGATTATCAGATAGAGAATGAGCCGGCAATTATGCTTTCATATCAGCGCAAATGGAAAAATACCTGGCAAGCAACTCCTTTTGGGTTAGGCACGGATTTCATTCCCCATATCGGCTTCAGCGCGGGCAATGTTTTCACACATGCAGCATTAGGCGGCACACTCAGATTAGGTCAAGACTTACCGTCAGATTATGGCCCGCCAATCATTCGCCCAAGCTTTGGCGGCTCAGACTTCTTCCACCCCAGCTCGGATTTTGGCTGGTATCTCTTCACCGGATTAGAGGGCAGAGCCGTTGCCCGGAATATTTTCTTAGACGGTAATAGCTTCAGCGATTCTGCCGAGGTGGATAAAGAATATCTGGTGGGCGATTTGCAAATGGGGGTTGCCGTAACGTGGGAAAATACAAGGCTTTCCTATACCCATATATTTAAAACCAAAGAATTTAGAACCCAAGACTCTAACGATAACTTTGGTTCGTTGAATTTATCAATGAGATTTTAGTCCGATACAAAGCATATTGCAGGCTTCCTTGCACCTAAGCAGGATTATTTCCTAATTATTTAGAAAAATCATTTGTAATATAAGCGAGTCGATTTAATTTACCCTGAATTTAAAATATGATGGACTAAATTTACTATGCACTTATTGAAAACTATTAAAGACGTATTACTCGTCCCTACCCATCCTAAAGGCAAGCCGTTTATTGCTGCTGCCTTTGTTCTGGCCGCTTTGCTTTTCCTGCTTTCTCAATATGCTGGACTTTTGGGCGTAATTATCCTGCTATTCTGTATTTATTTCTTCCGTAATCCGGATAGAATCGTCCCGCAGGGAAAAGGTTTTGTGCTAGCCTCCGGTGATGGGGTAATAAGCCATGTTTCAACATCCATACTCCCAAAAGAGCTGGGCGAGGATGAAACTGAGTATCATAAAATTTCGATTTTCCTCAATGTTTTCAATGTGCATGTTAACCGCCTTCCGGCTAGTGGCGAGATTATCAAGCATGTTTATGTTCCGGGAAAATTCATCAATGCTTCGCTCGATAAGGCCAGTGAGTTTAATGAACGCACCGTTTCTCTACTCAAAACCCCTGATGGAGAAAAAATCGGATTTGCACAGATTGCCGGACTTGTTGCCAGAAGAATCATCTGCGAAATAAAGCAGGGAGATATTACCAATCAAGGTGAGCGCTATGGAATCATCCGTTTCGGCAGTCGTTGCGATATTTATATCCCGCTAAATTATGATTTAACCGTTGATGTCGGCTCTGCCTCTGTAGGCGGCGAAACAATTCTTGCAATTGACCCAAAAACTTATAAGCCAAAATCTATAAACTGGAAAAAGATTTGAACCCGAAACGATTATACCCCTTAATCCCAAATTCGGTAACCTTATGCTCAATGTGCTTAGGGCTAACAGCTTTGCGCCTCAGCTATGTTCGCGAAGATATATATTTCTCACTGATATTATTGCTAATTGCCGCTTTTCTGGATGGAATTGACGGAAAAATAGCCCGCCGCCTCAAGGTTGAAAGCCCTGTGGGCGCTCAATTAGATTCCCTTGCCGATTTCCTCAATTTTTGCGTTACACCGGCATTAATAACTTTTGAATGGCATCTAAAAGAGCTGTATTTCTTCGGCTGGGCAGCGACATTAATCTTCCTTGTTGGCGGTGCATATCGCTTAGCGCGCTTTAATGTGATGTATTCAAAAGGTATTGAGAATGTATCTTCGAATTATTTTGTCGGGCTGCCGACTCCAGCAGGCGCGGTTTTTGTATTCGCACCGATTGTACTTGAGCTAAAAGGCTATATCGCCACAACCTCATCTATATATACTGCGCTATATATGGTATTTATTGCCTTCCTGATGATAAGCCATATAAGAACCCCCTCCAACAAACTTGTTAGCATAAAGAGAAAAAGATTCATCCCGCTTTTCTTGCTGATTGCCGGAATTATTATCGCAGGGCTGGTCTATGCCCCGCTTGATACATATCTTATCGGCCTAACCGCATATTTTATAATATCAATATTTTTGTTCTTCAAAGATGATATCTACAAGAAAATTTAACCAGCGCAAGCCGCTCCTAGATTTATCTGGCAACCAAAACAACACGGCGATTTAGAGAACGCCCGCTATCTGATGCATTGCTAGCCTGTGGAGATAACGGCCCGACACCGTGCCCATCCAAGCGCGCAGCACTAACTCCATGCTTTGAAACCAGCTCATTAACCACAGACTGCGCCCTATCTTTTGATAGATTCATATTATGCTGCAAATCACCCTGCATATCAGTATGCCCAACAACATAAAGACTCAAATCAGCACGTGCTGCCAATAATTTGGCGACCTCCTCTATCGCAGCGCTCGATTCCGGCTTCAGGGTTGCTTTATCAGTATCAAAATAAATACCTTCAACCACAACAAATCCTTGTTTATCAATACCTTCTGCCAGAACTTGCAGATTAACCGCCGCCTTGCCGGTTTCCATCTTTTTCATCTCAATAATATGCACATCAGTATATGCTTCACCCACTGCCAGAATCAGGTAAGCAATCTGATCTTCCTGCTCCAGCTTTGCATATACATAACGACCTGCCTTATTACCAATTGCCGAAATGTTGAATTTATTCCGCAAATTCGCCCCTATATAATCGTTCACACATTCCATATTCGCCTGATTGCAAGAATAGATTATTTCAACTCCCTTAGTTGCCAGCGCCGCCTCATAGTTACGGTATAATTCCAGTATGGAGCGCTCTTTTGGATTCTTGTAGAGAATCTTCGTAACCTTACCTTCCAGCATTTCCGTGTTATATTCTTTAGTTTCCTTATCCCAACCCCTGAATACTTTATATTCATCATATTCCTTCATATCCTTACTATATATGGTTGAGCCTTCATATGCCGAAAGCAGCGGATGGTCGGTATGATTTGGTTTGGCTGCAAAAGCAGGAAATGAAAGAGCCATAACTAGGAAAGCAAGAATAATACGCATAATAAAACCTCAAAAGTTAGTGATACTCAGAATTAAACCCCGATTCATCTCGAATGCAAGCCATTAATTATTAAAAAACTACCATAAAGCCAGCCAATTGCCTTTAATCCTTGTAAATTTTCTAAGCTTCTGTAGCCTCGCGCCCGAAAATTAAACTAAATTGAGAGAAACCGTGCTTGCGTCCCTTTTTAAAAATCCCAAAACAGAAATATTATCAGGATTAACCGTAGCCTTGGCTCTCGTACCGGAAGCCGTGGCATTCGCATTTATCGCTGGGGTAGAACCGCTCGTAGGGCTATATGCCGCTTTCATGGTTGGCTTAATCACCTCAGTTTTTGGCGGCAGGCCGGGTATGATTTCCGGCGCAACCGGAGCTTTGGCGGTTGTTATGGTGAGTCTTGTTGCCGAACATGGTGTTGAATATCTGTTTGCCACCGTGGTTCTGATGGGGATTTTACAATTCCTTGCCGGAATATTCAGGCTGGGGAAATTCATCCGCATGGTGCCTCACCCCGTGATGCTTGGCTTTGTCAACGGACTGGCAATTGTGATTTTTCTTGCGCAGCTTGGACAATTTAAAACCATCAACGCAGCCGGTGAAATCATATGGCTGGAAGATAAAGCGATATTAACTATGCTTGCCGTCATCGCGATTACTATGCTGGTTATATATTTACTGCCAAAAATTACCAATAAATTCCCCGCGCCTCTGGCTGGTATCCTTGCAGCCACCGCATTAGTTATCTTCGCTGGGATTGACACACGC
>Ga0066641_10001239_pt1 | contig 11691 bp, 8 predicted proteins | sample CryGeyCG2114_065_FD_59509 | JGI IMG/M metagenome (GOLD analysis project Ga0066641, IMG submission 59509) | Groundwater microbial communities from aquifer - Crystal Geyser CG12_big_fil_rev_8/21/14_0.65 | ecosystem: Environmental > Aquatic > Deep subsurface > Groundwater | place: USA: Utah: Grand... | reverse complement strand
TAATTTTCATAAATATGGCTACGACGAGACAGGCGGTTTACGCTGGCAGGATAAGAAAGAAAAAATCCTATCGTCTTATAAAAAAGTTTCTTATAATACTTGCGGGAACGCTGAATGCCCTCCGTATGAATTGGAGCGCTTTCTGTTCTTTTTATATAGTAAATTCAGCGACAAAAGTCTGATTTGTGATATTTTTGCAAAGGCTGAAAAGGAAAAGAATAAGGTATATACGGCGCTAAAAAATTTAAAGGCCGGATGTTAAAATAACAAGGAGTTATTTTATGAGCTATGAAAAAAATATTTCACACCCAGGCAATCCTCGTTTTTGCGATATTGTAATTACCAACAGGTGTCTTTTAAAATGCAAGATGTGCAAGTCCTGGCAATGCGGGCCGCAGTCAAACGAGATTACTTTGGACGAGGCAAAAAAATTTGTGCAAGAGCTATCCGAGTTCGTTAAAGAGCCGCTGGAGATAAATGTTATGGGAGGGGAGCCTTTATGGAAAGATTGGTGCCTGGACCTGTGCAGCTTTATCTCTGAGAAGGGGTTCAAGTCCATAATTTCTACAAATGCCTATCTTATAGATGAAGATATGGCTAAAAGAATAGCGGATTCCGGCTTAAACGTATTAGCCATATCGTTGGAGAGCTTGAATCCTGATACGCACAACTATATGAGAGGCAAGGATGATGTTTTTTCTAAGGTAATGAAGGCCATTGAATATCTGGAGAAATACTGCGGTTCAAAATTAACCATGACTATTTTAACCATAATAATGGAAAAGAATTTAGACGAGATATTGGAGCTTACGGAGTGGGTTAACAAGAATAAGGCGCTCCAGAATATATCGTTTTTGGCCCTTCTTGAGACAGGCCTGGTTCAGGAGCGGCACAATTGGTTTAAAAGCCAGACTTATAAAGATCTTTGGCCGCAGGATACAGGAAAACTTTACGCTCTTATAGACCAGCTTATAAAGCTAAGAAATTCAGGATATAAGATCTGGAACCCCGTTTCGCAGCTGGACGCGCTTAAGGATTACTATACAGAACCCGATAAGTTTATGAAGGATACGGAATACCAGACTCATGATTATATCATCGACCTTGACGAAAATGGCAGCATATACCTTAGCGGAGATATCCTTGGCAACGTAAGAAAAGATAATGTAAAACAGCTTTGGTTTTCCGATAAGGCAAATGAGATCAGGAGGAAGATTGATATTCGCGGCCCGGGCAAGAGGTGCTGTGTAATAAATTTTATTTGCGCCTTTCCTCCGGACGAAGAATATCTTAAGGTGCGGCCTGAAAAAAATATTCAGCTTCACCAGAGGCTGGGATTTCATTATAAGGATTTAAAGCAGTTCGACAAAGCTATAAATGAATTCAATAAAGTGCTGGAAATATCTTCCGATAGCCAGCACGCCCGTATAGGGCTTGGCTTTTGTTATCTTGACCAGGACAAAATAGAAGGCGCCTTAAAAGAATTTAGCCAAGCTTCTAGTCTTGGCCCAAGAAACGAGCATGTGCATCAAGGGCTGGGATCCTGTTATCAGCGGAAAAAACAGTTTGATGAAGCTGTGGATGAATTCAAAAAGGCCCTGGCGCTTAATCCTGACAATTATTACGCCCACGAGGGGCTTGCGTATTGCTATGAGAGCCTGAAGCAGTTTGATATGTCCATAAACGAGTTTAACCGGGTGCTTAAGATTCACCCTGATAATGAACATTATCATATGGGCTTAGGATGCTGCTATGAAGCCTTGAAGCAGTTTGATAAAGCCATAGACGAGTTTAAGCAGGCGTTAAGGATCAATCCAAACGTGGAATGCGCTGACCGTTGCATCGCCTCCTGCAGTGAAAGCTTAAAACAACAGCGGGGTTAATATGGATACGGAGAAAAGAGATATGAAACGTCCGGATTTTTGTGTCATAGAAGTGTCGCATAGATGTATGTTTAAATGCAAGATGTGCAACTACTGGATGACAAAGGAAGATCCTGACGAGCTAGAGCCTCGGCATTTATATAAATTTATATCCTCGCTTAAAGAATTTGTAGGCATGCCTTTTGAGATGAATATCTCCGGAGGCGAAACCCTTATGAAAGAAGGCATACTGGATCTGGTAGAGTTTATAGCTAACCAGGGTTTTAGGTTTTCTATGGTTACAAACGGTTATTTGCTGGATAAGGCCGTGGCTAAGAGGATAGCTGATTCAGGCCTTAGTTTTTTGGCCATATCTTTAGACAGTTTAGACGAGAATATTCATGATTTTTTGCGAGGTAGGAAGGGAGCGCGTTGCAAGGTAATAGAGGCGCTAGAGTTTTTTAATACATATAGGGGGAGATTGCAGAATATTACATTGCAGACTATTATTATGGGCCAAAATCTGGATAGCGTTCTGGATCTTGTCAAATGGGCGAAGGACAAGCAGGTTTCTCATTCGTTTATGGCTATTACGCGCCCTAATATGGTTCCTATAGATCCTGAATGGTATAAAAAAGATGAATTTAATTTTCTTTGGCCAAAAGATACGCGCAAGGTCCTGAATATTCTAGAAGAGCTTATTAAATTAAAGAAATCCGGATACAGGATAGATAATCCGATAGGGCAGTTGGAAAAATTTAAGCTATATTTTTCTGACCCTGAAAGATTCGTAAGAGATACTCCATGCAGTTTAGGCGACGGCATTATACACATTAACCCAAAAGGCGATGTTTATTTGTGCTGCGAGATGGAATCCGTAGGTAATATTAAAGGAGATGACATAGGCAAAATATGGACGTCTCAAAAAGCTGAAAGCATACGGGAAAAGATAAGGCGTTGCCAGAGAAATTGCGCCGGCATGGTTAATTGCTATAGAGAGATATAATAAGTATAGAGGTTTATTCAAGATAAGACTGGAAAATATTATGTTTTTTTACCGGAATAAAAAATATGCCCCTTTTCTAATAATATTTGTTATTTTTTTATTTCATATAGTCAATAATTATCTGATATTGTCCAAGGATAATATCCCTTTTATCCATGATGAAAGGATGTATTTCGAGGATAGCAAGAGTTATTATGCAATAATCCGCAACGCCGTCTTTGAAAAAAACTTTTCAGGGCTGTCAGTTTTTTTAAAACAAAGAGATTTTTCTTACTCTCCGCTGGTGCCGTTAACCTCCGTCCCTTTCTACTTTCTTTTTGGCTTGACCGATGATGTCGCGGTTTTGTCTCTAATGCCATATTTTCTCATTCTACTGCTTTCCATATATAAGTTAGGGCAAAAACTATACAGTAGTAACTCCGCAGGCTTACTTGCCGCCTTACTGGTGTCCTTGTTTCCTATTATCGTAGGTTTTTCAAGGGTTTATTATTTGGAAATACCCATGACAGCCTTGGTCACTTTAACTTTCGTATTTCTTTTAAAGACAGATTATTTTAAAAATAGAAAATATTCAATATTATTTGGAATAACTTTGGCCTTGACATTGTTTGTTAAGTGGATTTCTGTCGTCTTTATTGCTGGCCCTTTTTTATTTTATGCTTTCTCAAGCCTATCTCCTAAGCGTAGCACTGAGGTATCCAAGAAAAAGATAGTCAATAATTTTTTTATATCTTTATTTACGTGTTTTTTGTTTATACTGCCGTTTTTCGCATTATTTATCAAACCATTTTTATCCAACTACAACTCTGTTTTTTGTAATGTAGTAAAATACAACACAAGCAACTTTAGTGTTTTTGAATATTTCACTAAACTCTACGATGTTCAACTACTCCCTTTCTTTACTATAGCATTCTGTGTTGCAGTTCCAGTATTTTTAATCAGAGTAAAGGAAAAAGGCCTGCTGATTTCATGGTTTTTATTTACGTGCATCTTTTTTATTATTATAGATTTCTGCGGGTATTTTAAAGCGCAATCCAGATTCACGCTGCCGCTTTTGCCCACCGTCGCTTTGATAATTTCATCAGCTGTTTTTTCTATAAAGAACAATAAGGCAAGATTTACATCGGTTATTGTAGCTTTTTTAATTGCAGTGCTTATAATAGGCGGCCTTGTGCAGTTCTTTAGATTATCCTATGAGCCAGGGTGTAAATACCCCCTATTGGCTTATGCAAAAAATAGCCATGGATTAGGCCGCTACCAAGCTCTTATAGAAGACTGGAAAAGTAAGGAGGTCTCGTCTATTGTAATAAACAAATCTCTATCCAATAGAAATAGCCAGACCATTGTTTTACCTTTGTATAATTGCGGCATATTGCACACATTACTATTGGAAGAGTTTTCAAAATACGCTGCTAAAAGCAATAAAAATGTATTTTATGACAATCTTTTAACTTTATATTGCGGAGGATATTCGAATTTACAGGAAGATAAATATTATGAAAATATAATAAAAAAAGCGGATATAGTTCTTATAAAAGAAGGCGGCTATTTAGAAGGGTGTGAAGATCCAAGCTTAGAGAATGTCTTAGGGCATTCCTTAGGATATAAGGTATACATGATATTGACAAAATCGTTTAAGAAGCACAAGTCTCTTTTTAGCAAAGTTGGGGTATTTGATCTTCCTGATAATTCTAAGTTGGTAGTATATGAAAAAATGGAGTGAAAATCAGATTATGAATGTCTTGTTGATGAACTCATGCGGCCTTGTTAAGATATAAAATGATAATATCAAGAAGCTACCAGGTTAAAGCGAGTCCCGGCATAGGAGGGACTGGCCGCCGATTGATTTGGCGCAGATTGCGTCGGTTATAAGGAAGCATGTCGATAAATTTCTTATATTAGATTTTATGATTTTGTATTGTTCGGAAAGATATGTGTAACAATTATAAGATTTTATCAAGATGAGGCCAAAAAATATGTTTTTTTACCGGAATAAAAGATACATCCCCTTTCTGATAATATTTGTTATTTTTTTATTTCACGCTTTTAATAATTATATCATATTAGCCAAGGATAATATTCCCGTTATCCATGACGAATTGCAATATTTTATGGAGAGCGGGCGATGGTATGGTATGTTTAATGATATTTTTTTTAAGTGGGACTTCTCAAATGCTTTATTATTGTTCAAAAATTGGGCCTCTCCTTATCCGCCGTTAGTCCAGATTACAAGCGCCTTGTTTTATTTTCCATTTGGCTTAACTGAAGACATGGCGGTTTTATCTCTTTTGCCGTATCTTTTTATTTTGTTTTTTTCGGTATACATGATTGGGCGGAAGCTGTATAACAATCTCGTGGGTTTATTAGCCGCTTTTTTGATTTCTATTTTTCCCATGATTATCAGTTTCTCAAGAGTCTATTATCTGGAAATCCCCGTAACTGCTTTATCTTCTTTGGCGCTCCTCGTTCTTTTAAATACTGATTATTTCAGCAATCGAAAATACTCTGTTCTGTTTGGCATAACTTTAGCTATGGCGTTGCTAGCCAAATGGATTTCCATCGTCTTTATTGCCGGGCCTTTTGGATTATGTATATTTTCAGCGCTGTTTTCTAAAACCGTTCCCAAGAAAAAAATAATTATCAACTTGTTTATTTCTTTATGCGTCTGTTTTTTATTTATTTTACCGGTTTATAGCTTGCTTTATAAGACATTTTTGTCAAATTATAGTTCTGTTTTTATAAATAGCAGCAAGTATAACCTCGTTAATTTAAATATTGATAGTTTCTTTATATATTTTAAACATCTATACAATTTTCAAATACTCTCTTTTTTTACTATAGTGTTTTGCTGTTCAATATTAATTTTTTTGTTGAAAACAAAAAATGGCAAAGGCTTTTTAATCATATGGTTTTTATTTCCCTGTATTTTTTTTACCGCTTTGTATTTCTTGGGGTATTTTGAGTCTCCTAGGTTTACAGTACCATGCTTGCCTTCAGTTGCTTTGATAATTTCATCAGCTGTCTTTTCTCTCAACAAAGACAAAAAGGTAAAATTCTCATCGGTCATTGTAGTTTTGATAATCGCATTACTTGTGGTGGTAGGCCTTGAGCAGTTTTTTAGATTATCATATGATTCAGAATATAGACCTCATTTATTGTCTTCTGTAAGATATCATCATGGTTTTGGCCGTTATCAAGCTTATGTAGAAGATTGGAAAACCAAAGAGTTGATAGCTATTATAAAGAATAAACGTCTTTCCAAGAAAAATGGCAAGACTATAGTTTTACCATTTCATACTGCCGGTATACTACATACACCATTGAAACGAGCATTTTGGTTTGGGAATATTTTATACGATGATTTTTTAAACGGTGTCAGCGGAGGATATTTAGGTTTACAAGGGGAAGAGATCTATGAAAATAAAATAAGAAAAGCAGATATAATTATAATTAAATATGATGGTTTTTTAAGTGGAGTTGGAGGCGATGGACCAATTGCATCACAGGTATATAAAATATTATTAAAATTATTTGAGAAAAACAAAGACCTTTTTTACCTCGCTGATTCATTTGATCTTCCTGACAATTCGAAATTGTTGGTATATGTGAAAAAGTGAGAACTATAGGCAGGTGTTATGAGAGTCCTACTGATTAATTCATATGTAAATGCTGGGCATGAAATGATAACGTCAGGAAGGTGCCAGGTTAAGACGAACCCCGGTATGGGAGTCTGGCCGCCTATTGATTTGGCGCAGATTGCGTCGGTTATAAGGAGGCATGCTGATAATATCCTTATATTAGATTTCATGATTTTGCATTCTTCAGAGGGGGATGTGTTCAGAAAAATATCGGATTTTGATCCCACGGTAATTATAATGCAAAGCTCAACGCCTACTTTGAAGAATGATATCTTGTTTTGCCGAAAGCTAAAGCGCTCTCTTCCAGAAAGCATAATCGTATTCTTTGGGCTGCATGCAACTGTCATGCCTCAGGATATATTATGCGAAGATATCAAATTTGCCATACGCGCTGAGCCGGAGATTACTATGGAGGAGCTCATAAGGACATTTCGGGATCAAAGGCCAGGTGGCTTTGGAAATATCAAAGGGCTTAGCTATTGGCAGGATGGCAAGATTTTCCATAATCCTGACAGAGAGTACGCCGGGGACCTGAATTCTTTTCCTTTTCCCGCGAGAGATCTTTTGCAAAATAAAGAATATATTTTGCCGTACAATAAAGAGTCTTTTACGATAATAACTGTCAGCAGAGGCTGCCCGTATCAGTGCGGTTTTTGTACATCAAGGCTGTATTACGGCCCATCCTGCAGATACCGTTCTCCCGAAAGTATAATATCCGAGATAGAAGAGGTAACAGGAAAATACAGGATAAAAAATTTTATTTTTCTTTCCGATACATTTAATTTCGACAAGGAGTTTGTTCTTAAGTTATGCAGCCTTATTATAAACAAGAAACTTGATATAAAATGGGCTTGTAACAGCAAGGTGGATAGGCTTGATGAAAAGTTGGCGCAAGAAATGAAAAAATCAGGCTGTTGGCTTATCTCTCTAGGCGTTGAATCAGGCTCAAATACAGTTTTAAAAAATATCAACAAGAATGTTACCATAGAGCAGTCACAAAAAGCTATTAAGATAGCGAAAGAAGCCGGAATAAAGACTTTATGCTATTTTGTTTTCGGCCTGCCGGGAGAAAATGTTGATACTATACGCGAGACAATAGATTTTATTAAAAAAGGCCAGTTTGATTACGCGCATTTCTATACAGCTACGCCGTTTCCAGGCACGGATTTTTACGAACAAGCCAAAAAAAACAAATGGCTGGTTTCCGAGGATTGGGATAGATACTATCATGGTTCATCGAATGTGATATCTTATCCTTTTTTATCAAATAGAGAAATACAAGCGGCAGTGACGAAAGCCTACCGCACTTTTTATTTACGGCCTAAAATAGCATGGAGAGAGATGTCTTCAGCTCGGTCATTAAGGCAGTTTATAGGCGTTATGGAAATAGGCGCCAGGATGTTAAAATTACTTTTTCCTAAAACTTCAGAAGATGGTAGCGAGGTTTAATTTTACAGAAAGGCACTCTTGAAAAAAGCCCCTGGCACGCTTCAGGTAGATCTTGACGGGATACGGATATTGCTTGGAAATCGCGGTTATGAGAGCTTCTCCCGGCAAGATTATATATTTAACGCGGAAACGGTATCCAGATTCCTGGCCCTTTTTGATACCTATGGCATAAAGGCTACTTTTTTTGTAGTCGGGAAAGACCTATTAGATGAAGCAAAAAAGAAGATTGTTAAAGAAATAGCTGAAAGGGGCCATGAGATAGCAAATCACAGCATGAATCATAGCGTAAACTTCGGAAGTCTAACCAGGAAAGAAAAGGAGCTGGAAATCAGGGATGCCGAAGAGATTATCGGGGATATTGCCGGCACAAGGCCGGTCGGGTTCAGGGCGCCAAATTTTGATATTGATGAGGCAACATTGGAGATACTGGAAGAAAGAGGGTATGTTTACGATTCTTCTATTTTACCTGCTTATCTATTCTCAAATAAAAATATCCACGGTTTTTCTCCGCTAAGCCCTTATCATCCTTCACGGAAGAGTATCTGGAGAAGAGGACAAAGAAAGGTCCTCGAGGTACCTGTCAGCGCCGTTCCTGTGATCAGGGTGCCTTATCACAGCAGTTTTGTAATAGCCGCTCATAATTTTAATATGGGCCCCTCGGTATTCTATACGGGATTTTTTTTGACAAGATTAATGAGACTTCCTTTAAATTACGCCTTTCATGCGGCGGAACTTGCAGATTCTACCCATGATGGAAGGCTGTCGTATTTCCAGGGCTTAAGGATACCGTTAAAAGAAAGATATAAAATGATAAGTTTGATCTTGAAGAATATTACGGAAAATTTTACGATTTTTCCTACAAATAAATTTATAAGATTTTGGAATAACAATTCGGAAAGGCCATAAAAATGCCGAAGGCTTCAATTATAGTGCCTGTTTATAATGAAGAGATGTGTATTTTAGAGGTCTTGAATGACTTAAAAAAACTTGGCGAAGGTTTTGAGATATTGGTTATTGACGATGGTTCCGTAGACAATACCCATCAGCTTATTCAAAATAGCGGAGTAAAATTTATCCGGCATTCCTCCAGGATAGGAAACGGCGCAGCTGTCAAAACCGGCATTGAAAACTCTTCTTCCGATATATTGATAGTATTTGACGGTGATGGCCAGTACCGCTCAAGCGAGATTCCTCGTTTATTAAATTCTATGGATGGAATGGATTTAATCGTCGGAGCGCGTATTAAAAAAAGCGAACAGACAATGCTAAGGCGGATTGGAAATATCTTTTTGTCAAGATTCGCCTCTTTTCTTACTATGAGAGATATACCTGATTTAACCTCAGGACTCAGGGTTTTTAGAAAAGATCGCATTATGAAGATCTTTGATATTTTGCCGGACAAGTATTCGTTGCCGTCTACCAGCACAATTCTTTTTTTAAGCCTGGGCTTTAAGGTAAAGTTTATGCCTGTTAAGATGTATAAACGTTCAGACGGCTCTGCCAGCAAATTACCTATTCTTAAAAATGGGGTAAAATTCCTGATAATCATAATGAAGCTGGTTTTCCTTTTTAATCCCAGAAGGGTCTTTTCGTATCTTTCTCTTTTTATATTATCTGTTGGAATAATCGAAGGCCTCTCCAGGCTGATCATTGATCATACGCTGTCCAAGTGGCTTGATATTTTTTTAACCACTAGTATAATCGTGTTTTTTCTCGGGTTTTTAGCCGAGCATAAATCTAAAATTCATCAGGGGCTTGTGAGGCGCAAGATCAGGCCTTATCTGGAATAAAATCAACTATGTGCGGAATTTGCGGTATTTATAACTTTAACAGGGAAGAGCATGTAAACAGGGATGAAATAACAAGGATGAATTCTGTCCTGAGGCACAGAGGCCCTGACGAAGAAGGGGTCTATGCGGTTAAAAATATCGGCATGGGCGCCAGCCGCTTAAAAATCATAGATCTTAACACAGGAAAGCAGCCTGTGCACAATGAAGATAATTCAATATGGGTTGTTTTTAACGGAGAGATATATAATTATAAAGATCTGCGGGAAATTCTGGAGAAAAAGGGCCATAAACTTTATACCCAGAGCGATACCGAAGTAATAGTTCACGCCTATGAAGAATACGGAGAAGATTGCGTATTGAGATTTGACGGTATGTTTGCATTCGCAATATGGGATGCCCGCCAGGATAAACTTTTTATAGCAAGAGACAGGCTTGGGATTAAACCGCTTTTTTACAGCTTAAACGGAAAGCGGTTGATTTTCGGGTCAGAGATCAAGGCTATTATCCAGAGCCATAACATTGATAAGGAAATAGACCTTCAGGCGCTTCATAATTTCCTGTCCTTTTCGTATATCCCGGCGCCGTTATCTATTTTCCGTCATATCAAGAAACTCTTGCCCGGCCATATGTTGTCCTGTAAGGACGGCCAGATCAAAGCCAGGCAATACTGGGACCTGGCTTTTTGTGAAGATTCTCCAAAGCCTTATTTGTACTACCTGGACAATACGAGAAATTTATTGATAGAGTCGGTAAGGAAAAAGTTGCAAAGCGACGTGAATGTGGGGGTTTTATTAAGCGGCGGCATAGATTCTGGCATAATAACCGGCATAATAACTAAATTCCTGAAAAAACCGGTCAAGACGTTCACTGTCCGTTTCAATGAAGCCTCGTATGATGAGGGGAAAGAGGCCGCTTTGGTATCAGATAGTTTTCATACAGAGCACAGGGAATATTTTTTAGAAGCGGATTCCATAAGGATACTGCCTCAGCTTATAAAATATTTTGACGAGCCGTTCGCTGATTCATCGGCAATCGCTATGCATTATATCTCCAAGATGGCCAAGGAGCATGTCGGGGTTGTCCTGTGCGGAGACGGAGGTGATGAGCTTTTCGGAGGGTATGATACTTACAGCGCTTATGAAGCGGCGAGGATATACAAAGCCCTTCCAAAATTTTTACGCAGGAATATAATAGCTAAATTGGTTAAATCCCTGCCGGCTTCAACAAAGAGGATAAGCCTTGACTATAAGGCAAAGGCGTTTGTCGAAGGGGCGGAATTTTCTTATCATAAAGCGCATTATTTATGGAAAGTAATCTTAAATGAAGAAGAGAAAATGAAACTCTATTCCGAAGATTTATTATCCGGGATGTCTCCCGAAGATTCTTTCAGGGTGTTTGAATTTTATTTTGATAGATTTAAAGGGTCAAGTTTGTTGAATCAGTTTTTTGCCGTTGACATAAAGACCTTTTTGCCGGATGACAATTTAGCGAAGGTGGACAGGATGACTATGGCGCATGCTCTTGAGGCAAGGGTCCCGTTTTTAGACCACAATCTTGTGGAATTTGCTTTAAAAATCCCAAGCTGCTTTAAGGTAAAAGGATTTAGCACGAAAATCCTTTTAAGAAAGGCCTTCTCCGATATCTTGCCTCCCAGGATATTGAAGGGAAGGAAGAAAGGTTTTACCATACCCGGTCCGAAGTGGCTGAAAAGCCAGCAGCGTGATTTTATCCTGGATGTTTTATCTCGGGAGCACCTTAATAAGACAGGATTTTTTAACGGCGATTATGTAAGTAAAATGTTAGATGAGCATTTTGACGGCAGGCGCGATAATAACAGGGCTATCTTTTCATTGCTTTCTTTTGTATTATGGCACGACTACTATAAAAATTTTCCGGCGGCATAAAGGCATTTTATGAAGATAATAGACAGAAAAACTCTTTTAATA
>Ga0066641_10001238_pt1 | contig 11692 bp, 12 predicted proteins | sample CryGeyCG2114_065_FD_59509 | JGI IMG/M metagenome (GOLD analysis project Ga0066641, IMG submission 59509) | Groundwater microbial communities from aquifer - Crystal Geyser CG12_big_fil_rev_8/21/14_0.65 | ecosystem: Environmental > Aquatic > Deep subsurface > Groundwater | place: USA: Utah: Grand... | reverse complement strand
TACAATATGATTTATCCTGGTGTTGCCTTGAGAATTTACGATGCTCAGCATGACACGAGGGAAATATTGATGGGGCCGATTACCGCCCTATACGACAAGATAACAAGTAAAATAGCGCTAACATCGGAGCTTAGAGACATAAAGGAATAATCTATGAAGGCAGAAAACATCAATCCGTTCATTCAATCGATCTCAGAAGTTTTCGAGAGCATGTTGGACAGCAAGGTGGCAGTGAAGGATCTGCACCTCTCTGCCGCCGACGAGGGGCATCCTGACATTATCGGCTTAATAGGATTGTCGGGAACCGCCAAAGGGATAGTGGCCCTCAAACTGCCCGTCCCAACGGCATTGGCCATCATAGGGAAGATGGTCGGTACTGGTTTCAAGAGCGTTGATTCTTCAGTAATTGATGGAGTTGGGGAACTGGTGAATATTGTCGCTGGAAACGCTAAAGCAAAATTTGAAGGCCAATCAATTTCGTTAAGCCTGCCAACGGTGGTCAGAGGGAGCATATATAGGTTGCAGAATCTCGGTGAGATGGTATGGCTCTCGCTCCCCTTCGAAAGTGAATTAGGGGAGTTCTCTTTGGAGGTAAGCTTTAAGCAAATGTCCACCACTAAACAGGAGGTCGCGCATGCAAGTGCTTGTGGTAGATGACTCACAGATTATGCGCAGGATCGTAATCGGAGCGCTGAATAAGGCGGGCATCTCTGATACCCTTGATGCGCCTGATGGTCGGGAGGCAATCAAAATTTTGTCCGAGAAGAATACTGTTAATCTGGTTCTGATGGATTGGAATATGCCCAATATGACCGGAATTGAAGCCATCCGGGAGATACGCGCCAAGAATATCAAGGTGCCCATCATAATGGTCACTACTGAAGGGGAAAAGGAAAAAGTCATAGAAGCCATCAAATCCGGGGCCAATGACTACCTGGTAAAACCTTTTAGCCCCAAAGACATTCAGTTGAAATTGGAAAAATTCCTCAAATCCGAGGGGCAATGACTCGTGGCTACCATTTCAGGTAAAGGTGAAATATGTCGGGGGTAGGCAATGCAAACTGCAGTATTCAATAAGTTACGAACCCTCATATACAACTCCAGCGGCATTTGCCTCAATCAAGATAAGACCGCACTGGTGACTGCCAGGGTTTCCAAACGGATGCGCAAACTGAGATTGGCTGATTATGGGAAATACCTTCAATGCGTATTGGAGGATTCCACAGGTCAGGAAATCCAGCATTTGCTGGATGCAATATCGACCAATGTCACCAGCTTTTATCGAGAGCCGGAGCATTTTAACTTCCTGAGAGGAATATTGAAAATATGGGCGGCCGAGAAAGCTAAGAAAATAAGAATGTGGTCGGCGGCATGTTCCACCGGAGAGGAACCGTACACTATGGCCATTGAGGCCAAGGAATCGACAGGCAATCATCCGATGGAATATAAAATATTGGCAACTGACATTAATTCGGATGTCCTGGTAACCGCCCAGTCTGGAGAGTATCCTGAGGACAGGATTGCTCCTATCCCAAAACATATCCGTACCAAATATTTTACAACCATAAAGGAGGGCGGCTCAAAAAGCTATCTCATACGAGAAGAAATCAGAAATATGGTCGTTTTCCGACAATTCAACTTATCTGTTTTTCCATTCCCGTTGAGGAATAGGTTGGACATCATATTTTGCAGGAATGTGATGATTTATTTCGATACGGAACTCCGGGCCAAGCTGGTGGCGGAGTTCTCCAGATTATTGAAACCGGGTGGTTATCTAATGTTAGGTCATGCGGAGAGCATCTCTCGCGCCTGCGGCGGATTCAGATGCCTCAGACCTTCAATTTATCAAAAGGAATAAGAAAATGCCTGTCATTGTAGTGGGTATATCTGAGATGAAAATTTCGAATTCCACTGAAGACATCTTGATCACTTATTCTTTGGGTTCATGCATCGGCGTCTCAATGTATGATCCGGTATCAAAGATCGGCGGTATGATTCATTATATGCTTCCTTTGTCAAAAATTTCCCCGGAGAAGGCGGCTGCCTCACCTGGGATGTTCGCCGATACTGGAGTCACAACCTTATTGAAAACGGTTTTTGGGATGGGAGCCGCTAAAGATAGATTGATTATCAAAGCGGCCGGTGGTTCCAAATTACTGGATCAAAATTCGGTATTCAATATTGGTGAAAGGAACTATCTGATCCTCAGAAAAATTATGTGGAAAAACAATATTCTTATTAAATCAACGGATGTCGGCGGATCAATATCCAGAACTATGCGCCTTGAAATAGCTACCGGGAACGTAAGCATAAAGTCGGGAGGAAGTGTAACTAATCTATGAGCACCAGAGAAAAGGTCTTATCGAAAATCTCGGCATTTCCCACATTGCCGGTAATGGCGAGCAGATTGTTGAATCTGCTGGACGATCAGGATTCAGGTATTTCCCAGATAGCGGAAGTTATCAAGTACGATCCTGCCCTTACAGTCAATGTTCTGAAAGCCGCAAATTCATCTTATCTGGGCTTTTCGCGGGAAGTCAGTTCAATGACGGAAGCGGCGGTAAGGCTGGGGACCAATTGGATATTCAAAATAGCGATTTCTTCATTGATCAATTCGTCCGTGAAAAAACCTGCTGAAGGGTATGATCTATCAGCCGAAGATCTATGGAAACATTCTATGGTGACAGCTCTGACCGCGGAGAATTTGTGCAAAATGCTGAAGATAAAAGACAAAGGGCAGATCTTTACCGCGGCCATCCTGCATGATATGGGCAAAATCGTTCTTGGAGAATTTATCGCGGATTCCTTCATCTCCATTCTGAGGATATCCGAGGACGACCAAATCCCATTTGAAGAAGCGGAGAAAAAATTCATTGAAATCGATCATGCTGAAATTGGCGGGCTTATAGCGCAAAGATGGAATTTCCCTCCACAGATTGTGGAATGTATCAGATTCCATCATAATCCGGATGCCGCCGCTGATGTCACCCCTGCAATTGACATAGTCCATATCGCCGATGCGTTATGTCTGATGGCTGATATTGGTGCGGGCCGGGCAGGTTTGCGGCATCATCCCAGCGAAAATTCAATAAAACGACTGCAAATCACCAGTTCAATTCTGGAATTGGCGGTTTCTCAAATCCCAGCCGCACTGGAAAGTATAGACGACATATTCAAAGAAATGCCTGTCGAGCAACTGGCCGGAAGGTGGTGATATTATGGCTTTCAATATCCTATTAGTTGATGATTCAAAAGCTATTCGTTCAATAATCATAAAGACATTAAGGCTGACCAAGTTGGACATCGACCAAATCTATGAAGCCGCCAATGGCAAAGAGGCTTTGGATGTCCTTCTCAATAATTGGATAGATTTGGTCTTATCGGATATAAACATGCCGGTGATGACCGGCATCGAGTTGGTTGAGGAGATGGCCAAAGACGACCTTCTCAAAACTATCCCAGTGATCATAATTTCCACAGACGGAAGCACCACTCGAATGGATCAATTGAAATCCAAGGGGATCAAGGAATATCTAAGGAAGCCTTTCCTCCCCGAATCTGTGGGTGAAAAAATCGACAAAGTATTAGGGGTGAAGCATGAGTAATCCAGAATTTAAAGAAGCATTAAACACGGTAACCTGCCGGGTCCTCGAACAGATTGCATTCGTATTCCCAGAACCTGCCGACCTGACCGCCGGAATAGTTTTTGAGGATCAGAAAATGCTGTCGGTTTCGCTGTCATTTAGCGGGATCGAGCATGGGGAGCTGTCCTTAATCATTCCCGAGGAATTCTGCCTTGAGTTATATGCTAATTTCCTGGGTAAAGAAACCCAAAATGGAATATCAGAAGAGGAATATACAGACGCCGCCAAAGAAACACTGAATATAATCACCGGACAATTCTTAACAGAGATATTCGGCGACGAAGAGCAATTCAATCTCTCAGCTCCTAAGGCGGAAAAGATCAGCAAGGATGAACTGTTTTCAAGGATCGAAAGCGGGATTTACGCCTGCAGCATGGTTGAGGACTACCCTTTAATCGTTATCCTTAAATTGGAGGCTAAAGTTTATGGGCGTTAAAGTGCTCATAGTTGACGATTCCGCCGTCGTCCGTAAAATATTTTCTGCGGAGCTGGCACGAGATCCCGAAATTGAAGTTGTGGGAACCGCCCCTGATCCATACGTGGCGAGAGACAAGATAGTCAGTCTGAAACCAGATGTTATCACCCTGGATGTCGAAATGCCCCGGATGGATGGAATCGCATTCCTTCGCAAGTTAATGAAATATTATCCTATACCAGCAGTAGTGGTTTCTTCATTGACCGCAAGAGGCGGCGACCTGGCTATGGAAGCTCTTGATGCCGGGGCCGTGGAAGTTATGTGCAAACCCGGTAGCGCCTACTCTGTGAGTGATATGTCAATAGAATTAATTGAAAAAATAAAAGCGGCCGCTAAAGTCAACCTTGCCAAGAAGCCAGCCACAATAAATGCCGTAATCCACAATCACCAAAAATTATCGCTCACCAGGACTACGGAGAAGGTAGTGGCCATCGGAGCATCGACCGGTGGGACCCAGGCACTCCAGCTTCTCCTCTCGGCTTTGCCGGCAGATACCGCCGGCATTGTAATCGTCCAGCATATGCCGGAAAATTTCACGCGCTCATTCGCAGAAAGGCTTAATCAGACCTGCCCAATGGAGGTCCAGGAAGCTAAGGACGGCGACTCGGTTATTCCGGGAAAGGCCCTGATTGCTCCCGGAAACTACCATATGATGCTAAATCGATCCGGAGCCAAATATCATGTTCTTGTCAAGAAAGGACCTCTTATAAATCGCCATCGACCCTCAGTGGAAGTTCTATTTAAATCCGTAGCTAAATACGCCGGCGCTAATGCCATAGGAATAATCCTTACTGGAATGGGAAGTGATGGGGCTCAAGGAATTCTGGAGATGAAGCAGAATGGCGCATATACGATTGCTCAGGATGAATATACCAGCGTCGTTTTTGGTATGCCGAAAGAAGCCATTAAAATCGGCGCCATCGATTCAATCCAACCCCTCGACAACATCCCGGCAGTCCTTCAAGCACACCTATAGTTCATCCCTAAATCGTCCCGTTGCCGCCAGCCATTAAACCGAAAGTTGCTATATTCGTCGATATAGAACCACTCCTTATGGCCCCAGCGATTAATTCCCGGAGCATTTTCATTTGGACCATTGCCAATCACTGCATTTTGGTGTAAATTTGGATTATGAGAAAAATCAAAGATATAGGAGAATTTGGCCTCATTGAGGAATTTGCCGAATTATTTCCAGTGACTGGGGATATCAAAAGCGGCATTGGTGACGATTGCGCTGTGATCCATAGGGGTGATAAATGGTATCTTCTAACCACCGACGCCCTGATTGAAGATGTCCACTTCGATTTGCACTATAGCAAGCCCTTTCTCTTAGGATATAAATCATTGGCGGTGAGCCTTTCCGATATCGCCGCTATGGCAGGTAAACCGGTAGCCGCGGTAGTAAGCCTTGGCGTTCCGTCTAATATCGAACTCGATTTCGTGCTTGATTTCGCCAAGGGCCTGCGACGCTGTTCAAAAAAATATCACTGTCCCATTGTCGGAGGCGACACGGTCAGGTCTCCATCCCGGATTTTTGTCAATGTCACTGTATTGGGCGAATCCGACCAGGAACCTATTCTACGCAGTGGGGCAATACCGGGCGATTTGGTCGCCGTGGCCGGCACGATTGGCGAATCGATGGCAGGCTCGATACTCCTTTTATCCAAATCAATAAACGGGAAAATGGTAATTAGTGATCGTGCCTATAAAGAAAAAATAGTCGTTTCCCATCTTCAACCTGAACCTCTTTTGGCAGAAGCTGTTGCTCTCCATCAAGCCCTGAGAATCAATTCTATGATCGATATATCAGATGGGTTATCTTCGGAACTAAATCATATCGCCAAGAAATCAAAAGTGAAAATAGTGATTGAAGAGAATCGTATTCCCATCAGCAAGCCATTGAGGGAATTTTGCCGCGAATGGGATCAACGCCCGGTGGAGCTTGCTTTAGCGGGCGGAGAAGATTATGCTCTTTTGTTCACTTTCCCCAAAGTGTACCAATCCAACATAAGCCTCTGCAAATTCAAAGCCCCAATCACCATTGTCGGCGAAGTTAGAAGTGGCAGGGGAGTCTGCATCAAGACCAAGGATGGCATTAAACCGCTTCCGGCGGCATCCTCCTTTACCCACTTCTAACGAACTTCGAATCGAACTTCCATTCATAAAGATTAATAAGCGGCCCAAATTAATTAGGCCGATTCCAAGTTTCCCGGAATCGGCCCGGTACCGCCGCCCCCCTCCGAACGGCGGGTACAATTTCAATTGACTTAGAAAGGGAGTCGCATCCCTCGCTATGATTAAGTCAATCAAATCAATACAAGCTGAACCTCTTGATTCTGTCTCTCAGCGTATTTCTGGATACGCCAAGCAAGGCTGAAGCCTTCACTTGATTCGAACCACAGTATTTCAAGGCGGCCGAATAAAGCGCTTTTTCCATCGCCGCCATCAAGTGATGATAAACATGCCCGCCGGATATCGATGCCGCTTTGTTAAAGACAGGATTAATAGTATCATCAAATAATTTTGCATAACCATCCTCCATCTCTTCCGGGCCAATTGATATTTTTTCGGGCTTTTCCGCCAGCACTGGGAAATGTTCCGGATGCAACGTCTTTCCCTTGCACATCACTACCGCCGTATGCACATTGTTTTCCAATTCACGCACATTTCCAGGCCATGGATAGGCCATCAACTGCCCCATAGCGTCAGGGTCTATCCCATCGAATCTGCGTCCACATTCACCACTGTAATACTTCAGAAAATGATTTGCCAGAAGGGGAATATCGCTTTTTCTTTCCCGCAATGGAGGCAGATAAATCGACGCCATCTTTAAGCGATAGAACAAATCCACTCTAAATCTATTTTCCTTGATGGCAGTCACCAGGCTCTTATTGGTGGCGGCTATAATCCTCACATCAGTCTTGATTGTCCGGTTTGCTCCCAATGGCTCAAAAGTTTGCTCCTGCAAAATCCTTAGTATTTTGCCCTGCGTCGTCATCGGCATATCGGCAATCTCGTCAAGAAAGACCGTTCCACCATCACCTTGTTCGATAATGCCCGGATTCCGTCCATTTATGCCTGTATGAGCTTCATTTTCCTGCCCAAACAACTCCAAATCCAGGTGCGGATCCGGCATGGTTTCGCAGTTCACTGATAGAAATGCTTTCTCTCGGCGTCCGCTATTTCGATAAATCAGCCTCGCTACCAACTCTTTTCCGGTTCCGGATTCTCCCACTATCAGTATCGAATCATTTTCAGGAGCCACGCGGTCGATCATCTTGCGGATTTCGGCTATCTCCAGAGAGTCGCCAATCAGACAATCATGCTCATGCCGCTTGGATTGCCCCAACTGCGGCCCTGAAATGGAGTCTATTAAGATTTCCTCAGAGGAAATCGACTTGCTGATTAATATTGCGGCCATTTGTTCCTCAATTATGATAATCGGCTATAAAAATTGCGCCTTGAGAAAGAGGCTGATTTTGCTAATCGATATTCGATAGTTTAATTTCATCCCAAACAATCAATTTGGATGATCTCCTTTTTTATTAGCTTTAATCCCCGGCTATCCCCTATTTTGCGATGGTTATTGAAAATGAAAATTATGGCCCTGGCGCTCAAATCAGCAAGACTCCATCAATATTATGGAGTTGTCGTTCCTTTATTACTCTTGCTCCTCACAGGAAATTCCGCCTCCGAAAATTCTCGGCCCTCTTTCGGAAATGACCGCTATTGGGTATTTCTTGCTGACAAAGGCCCTGTCATTCGTACCACCGGTGAAATGAATGTTATCGCTCAGAAAAAACTCTCCGCACGCGCACTCGACCGCCGGGGGAAAATGGGAATCGCCATCGATAATTATGATTTGCCGATATACAATGGTTATATCGAGAATGTCAGGAAACTTGGGGCCGAAATCTATCGCGTCTCCAAATGGCTAAATGCGGTCTCTGTGACTGCCGATCCTTCCCAACTGCAAATGATTGCGAATCTACCCTGCGTGCGGGACATAAAACCGGTCGCAACCCTCAGAAGACCGCCAGATGCAATTCTGACTCAGCAGACAAACCGGAACTATCTCGCCGACAGTTCTTATGGTCTTTCATTTGATCAACTGTTTCAAATCGGAATCATCCAGCTTCACAGGCTTGGGTTCACCGGTGAGGGGATTCTCATTGCTATTTTTGATACTGGATTTTACTTAGACCATCAAGCTTTCGATTCGCTGATGACCAATAATCGCCTTGTGGCAGCTTTCGATTTCATCAATAATGATCAGGATGTTCAGGATGGCGATGATTTTCAAAGAATCCACGGCACTTCCGCATTTTCCTGTCTTTCAGCATATCTCCCCGGAACTATTGTCGGCGGAGCCTATGGGGCGGATTTTGCTCTTGCCAAAACAGAGATAGTCCAAAACGAAATCCGTATCGAAGAAGACAACTGGGTAGCCGCCGCCGAATGGTCTGACTCATTGGGCGCGCACATCATCAGCTCGTCCCTTGGATATACTCAATGGTATTCTTACGGGGATATGGACGGCAATACCGCTGTCACCACTATCGCCGCCGATATCGCCGCCAGCAGAGGGATTTTGGTCGTCAATGCCTCCGGGAATGAAGGAAATGGGAGTTGGAGATATATAATCTCTCCGGCTGACGGAGACTCGGTCTTGGCTGTCGGCGCAGTTGATTCGCTTGGAATCCGTAAGGATTTCTCATCAATGGGACCAACTTCCGACGGCAGGATAAAACCTGACATAATGGCTTTAGGATTGGATGTGTTTTGCGCCACAAGCCAGACTGAGCATTCTTATGGCTATCTGACCGGCACCTCATTCGCCACCCCCCTGGCCGCTTCGGCGGCCGCACTTATTCTACAGGCATCCCAAGGGAATTTGACTCCCGGGAATATAATAGATACCATCCATTCTTACTCATCCCTTGCGCAAAGCCCCGACACTCTCTACGGATGGGGAATCATAGATGCCATTAAAGCCAGCGGTGCTTTCAGAATTATTGCGCCCCGGCATCCGGTATTTACCGGCGGAGAAGAGTTTACCGTCACCTTGAAATTAAGAGGTCCAGATGGTCCCCACTCCGGAGATTCGCTGGAATTAACGATATTTCCTGAGGAAAGCATAATTATTGAAGCGAACTTCATCGAGGAAGCCGCCGGCAACTATACCGCTTTATTATCGACTACACAGGATAGGGGGATGCACCGTCTGGTTATTAGGGATGTCACCCAGGATATCGCCGATTCAGTATTAATAAATGTCCTCCAACCTCCTGTCGATTATTCCTCTTACTTCAGAAACTATCCTAATCCATTCAAAACCGGCACAGACTTTAGCTTCTATCTACCCGCGCCGGCTCAAACCCGAATCTCGATTTACACAGTCTCGGGCGAGAGTATTCGTCAAATCCTGATCCCGGCCGTCTCCACTCATCAGGGAATTAATAATTGCCGTTGGGATGCCGATAATGATAATGGAAATGACATAGCCGCAGGGGTTTATATCTGTGTGATTAGGACGCCGCTATATGATGGCATCACCAAAGCTGTCCTCATCAGATGAACTATAATTCGCGGTAATTTGGAATAACGAAGCCCGGCATAATTTCAGAAAATCCAAATGATTTCGCTAAATCGAAACAACAACGGTGGAATTAAGTTTCTCATCATCGAAGAAGACCCTTTTCTAAGTTTCCTGGTCAGGGCCGAACTAAAAAAATTTTTCAGCATCAAATGGCTGGATGTGGCTTCAAGCAGTAGCGAAGGCTTGGACATTGCGAATTACAAGGAATATGATCTCCTTATCGTTAATTATGACCTCCCCGACATCGACGGGCTTTCCTTATGGTTTCGATTGAAGCGGGGGGGGGTGGATATCCCGGCAGTTCTCGCCATACGTGACAGCGACGAAGAGCAGTCCCTGATTCAATTAAAATCGGACCAATTTGATTTCGTTCTCAAGGACGATGAATATCCTGCCAGCCTGATTCCTGCCTTAAGACGATTGCTGGAATCAAATAGGAAGAGCTATATCGATGCCATTTTGCACAAGACCCAGACTGAGGAAGAATGGCTGGATGCGCTATCACAGACCTCTATTGCCGTCAATCATGAAATAAACAACCCGCTTACGACCATAATAGGCACTACCGAGCTATTGATTAAGGGGAACTACGACCTTGACCATAAAACTCAATCCAAGATTGCCATAATCCAAGAGAGCGCTCATCGGATAAAGGACATTTTGATACGGTTGGGTCATATAAGTAAGCCGATTTCAGTTGACATCCCGGGCGGCAGAATGATCGACATAAGAGAGTCCTCCCGGGGAGTTCCAGAATCCTCACGTATTCCCAGCAAAATAACCATTAAGAGATAAATCCACAGTTTCGTAGGTCAAGACCTCCGTGTCTTGACGGATATTCTTAAGGAATCAAGCCCCAAGTGGGCTTGACCTACTCGGCTTTTTTGGGGCAAGCTCAGTTCAGACCTACAATTTCCAATATTATTCTTTTTCGAGATTATTTCATCAAAAAGAAGAACGGGCGGTAAATCACCGCCCGTTCTTAAATAGAAGATAGTATTACTTCAACAGAGTCATTCTCTGAGTGAATACTTGATCACCAGCAGTCAACCTGGAGAAGTAAATACCGGAAGAGTAGTTAGCGGCATCCCAGGTTACACTGTGCTGGCCAGCTTCGTTGTAGCCATTCACCAAGGTTGCTACTTTCTGACCCATCAGGTTATAAACCTCAAGGGTGGCATTGCCGGCAGTCGGCATAGCATAAGTGATAGTGGTAGTGGCATTGAACGGGTTCGGATAACTGCCAACCAAAGCATACTCGGTAGGCATATCAACGCCGTTAAATCCACCTTCCAATGTCCAATCATTGGAACCGCCATCAACACGGGCACCGGTCACGGTGAAGTTGAATTGATCCGAATCGCACTTGTTGTTGGTCGGTTTGTCACCGCAGTATGACTTATAGATATATGTTCCCGGAGGAGCATAGTTCGGCACCGCCTGATTCAAGTGTGCTTGGATGTATTGACCGGGATTAAGGGGTATGTTGTTGAACAGCCAGAGTTGATAGAACACGTTATTATAGACAACACCAACCCAGACATCAGTTAGGAACGGAGCGGCACCAGGGTTGCCGACATTACCGGTCAATCCAAAGGTACCACCGTGCGGAACCACCACGGGGGAGTTATCCGGAACCATGAAAACATCGCAACACGGCACTGGAGCGCCGCAACCATCTACCCAAGCTACGTAGTCGCTCGGACATGCCCAGTTGGCGTCCCAAGCACTCGGGCCGATCCACAAATAGTAAGTGCCAGGAGTGGCCGCATAGGTCAAGGTCAGAGTCGAGCAAGGATCAGCGATACCGTAGGTCAGGATGCTGTAGTCAGTGCAGTTGCCGGAACCGGCGCCGATGATGAACAGCAACAGACCGAATTCGGCCTTGCCGCTCCAGCTCAGATCGCAGTTCGTGGTCACATCAATCGTGTACCAATCGGTGTCACGATAGTTGCCGAACACACCAGAGGTGCC
>Ga0066641_10001235_pt1 | contig 11702 bp, 8 predicted proteins | sample CryGeyCG2114_065_FD_59509 | JGI IMG/M metagenome (GOLD analysis project Ga0066641, IMG submission 59509) | Groundwater microbial communities from aquifer - Crystal Geyser CG12_big_fil_rev_8/21/14_0.65 | ecosystem: Environmental > Aquatic > Deep subsurface > Groundwater | place: USA: Utah: Grand... | reverse complement strand
GATTTTTATTTTTCTTTTAATATTTTTTTTATTCTCAATTTTTTCAGAATCTTTTGGTAAATTTTTATTTTCAGAACTACCTTTAATTTCAAATTTAGCGCCATCCTCCAAAGATATATTGTTTATTATTTTATTAGTTTTTTCGATAATATTACTTAATTCGTATTCATCTTCCTCATTTTTTAAATAATATTCAAAAGCTTTTTTCATTTCAGATATCACTTCTAATGTAACATCTATAATTTCAGAATTAATTAAACTTGGTTTTTTTTTAACTTTACTGTACAGGTCTTCTAAATTATGAGCTAGACTAGCAATATTTAATAATCCAACTGCATGAGCAGATCCTTTAATAGTATGAAATGCCCTAAAAAGATCATTAAGTGCATTAACCGAATCTTCTGATAATTTATCGCTAGTTTCTAAAAATAAAATTTTTTCTGAAACCATTTGCAAATTTTCATCAAGTTCAAATTGAAATGCTTCAATTAGTTGTTTTAAAATACCTGGGTCAAAATCCATAATTCGTAATTTTTATTATGATTTATTATTTTCACTAGTAGAATCATCAGTTTTTGTTTTATATTGAGCTATACTTTTTATTAAGTCATTGGATACCAATTGCATTTTCTCAGCAATGTTTTTCATTTCTTCTGAACTTGCTGAAGTACTTTTAGTAATATCTTCCAAGTTTTGAATTGCTGAATTAATCTCTTCAATTCCAATTTTTTGCTCATTACTACTTGTTACAATTATTTTTATTAAATCTGAAGTTTTTAAAATTTTTGGTACAATTTCCTCGATTACTTCTTCTGCTTTAGTTGCAACACTCATACCCGAACCAGTTAACTCTTTAATTTCTTTAGCAACTTTACTACTATTAATTGCAAGATTACGAATTTCTTCTGCAACAACAGAGAATCCTTTTCCATTTTCTCCAGCACGAGCAGCCTCAATTGCAGCATTTAGTGAAAGTAGATTAATCTGCCTAGAAATTTCTTCAACCATTAAGATTTTTTTAACAATTTGCTTCATAGCCTCTAAGACTTCCGCAACTATTTCACCACCTTTTCTAGCTTCTATTGCGGTATCCTCTGCAACTTCACTTGTATCTTGAACATTATCTAAATTACTTTTCACATTAACAGCAATTTCTTCAATTGAAGCAGCTACTTCACTTATTGATGATGCAGCTTCACTAGCATTTTTAGCAAGCGAGCGAGATTCCTGATTAACCTTACTGCTATTATCCAAAATATCTTTTGATAAATCTTGAAGACCATTTATATTGGTTTTAAAAACATTAGACATTTTTTGTAAGCTAACACTTAAATCACCTATTTCATCTTTTTGATTTATGCCTATTTCTCTTGTCAAATCACCTTCTGCAATAGCTTTGGCGAATTCAACTCCTTTATATATTGGTTTTATAATTAAATTGCCAAGAAAAAAAGCACATACTGCAATTAATATAAGCAACAACATAAATATTAATATTCCCAATTTAGTATTTTGTTGTATTTCATGAGATATAATAGAGTTATTAACTTCTGTTACAAGAATAAAATGATTACCTGAAATATCTAAGGAGACATATGAAAAAATGGAACCTTCACTAAATAAAGGTGACGTTTTAAGATAAACAACACCATCATTACCTCTTTTTGCATCCTGTAAAACTTTATTTATCTCCCAATGTTTATCAATATCTTTAATAAATTTAAAAATAGTAGATTTAAATCCTTCTTTTGCTGAAATTAAATAACTTTGTATATTTTTCTTTCTAGATATTTTATTATTTAAAATTTCATCAATATAACTCAAAGAGATCTCAAAAACTAAAACTTTATCTAGTTTATTATCTTTTATTATAGGGTAACTTATATAAGCCACCTCTTTTACATTACCCATGATATTATTTACATTAAATTCTAAAAAATTAAATGTAAGATTATTTTTTGTATTCAAAAATATTTTTGATACTCCTGTTGATTTAAACTCTTCTTTAAGTATGTTTTTATTAATAAGTTTTTTATTAGCCAGACTATTTAAAATTTCACCATCTTCGCTGATTAATAAAATATTTTTATACTCTAAATTTTTAAAAAATTCTTCAACTACATTAATTTCATTTGAACTAACTGCCTCATTTTTAAAAGTTTGTTTAGACAGAATAGTTGCTAACAACATTATTTCTCTTTTAGAATCATCAAAATATTTTTCAATTTCTTGTTTTTTTAACTTGGTAATAACACCTATCTCTTTTAATTTCATTTCTTTTAAGTGTGCTACTTCAGCATCAAGAATACTCCACTCTATTAATGCAAGGGGTAAGAATACAACAACAACAAAAAATATCACTAGCTTGTTTTTAATTTTGATATTTTTGAATTTAAACATATCTTTTTTACCTTATATTATTCTTCTGCAAGCCCAACTTAGGATCTAAAAAAATTTCTTTAATATTTAGTATCAATACTTCATTATTAAATATATAAGAAACAAATTTGTTATTTATAATATTCTGTGAATAAAATGGCTTTATGAATTTCTCTGTATTATATCGGCAGAAACCTTTTATTTTATTAATCAATAAACCTAATTTATGATTTTTATAGGTAATTATTATTAACTTTTCATCATTATGATCTTCAAAAGGTACTGAGAAAAAATAATGCAAGTTTAAAACCGTTAAAATTTCACCTCTATAATTTATAACACCATGAATATATGAAGGCATAAAAGGAACTTTTACTAAGTTATATTCATCTATTATTTTGAAAATATTTTTAGATGAAATAGCATATAAACTATCTGTTGATAAATTAAAAGTCATGAAATCTTTAACTTCTTCACTATTTTCTTTCTTAAATTCTTTTTTGGTATTTTTAGTTCGCTGCTCAATAATTTTGTTATAATATTGCCTTGTAACTTCATCAAAAAATTTACTCATAATTTTTTATCTCATCCTTTAAAGCACTAATAAATTCTTTATAAGAAACATCTTTTAAAAGTGATATTTTATAGCCTTCATCTTTTTTTTCAGCATTAGACAGTGCGATTTTTAAATTACTAATTCCTTTTTGCTTCATCCCTTTTTGATATAAATAAATTCCTAAATAATATCTTGCTACTACATTTGATGGCTCTAAAAATAAAGCCTTTCTTAAAGCCTTTTCAAATTCATCTTCTTTTTCTTGTTCAAAATATATTAATGCTTGCAATAGGTATAAGTCTTGATCCAAACTGTTTTTTACTAACTGTTTATTACATAGCTTTAAAGCTTCATCAAGTTTATTAATATTTGCAAGATGATGTATTTCTTCATTAATATTATTTGAAAAACTTAAATTATCTTTTTGTAAAAGTTTATTTGCTTTATATGAATTAACAATATATTTCCTATTACTTTTAATTAAATTCAACTTTATTTCATCAAATAATGTACAGTTAACACTGGTATAAAAAGTATATTTAGCATTTTGTGCAAATTTTAATTTAATTTTTTTATTTAAATCAATCTTCTCCGTATCTCCTATTATAAGGCATCCTTGGTCTGATAATATTTCTGAAAATTTCTCTACTACGTTTGATATAATACTTTTATCAAAGTATATAAACACATTTCTACATAATATTAAATCAACTTTACCATCTTTCAAAAAATCAGGAGCACTTTTATTTATTAAGTTATATTTTTCAAATTTAATATTTTTTTTAATTTTTAAATTCACTTTATAATTTTCTTTTTGGTCTTTAATAAAATATTTTTCGATATACTTATCTTCGACACCTCGCAAGGACCATTTAGTGTATACTCCTGTTTTTGCAATATTTAATGACTTATTATCAATATCTGAGCCAAATATAGTTATATCCCACTTATCTACTTCATTAATAGAACTTATAAAATCATAAAATAACATTCCTAATGTATATGCTTCTTGACCTTTTGAGCATCCTGCACTCCAAAAACATACCTTATTGTCATTATTTTTTCGTTTGTATTCTAATAATTTTGGAATATAAATATTTTTTATGAAATTAATTTGCTCTATTGATCTGAAGAAATAGCTCTCATCAATCTTAAGTGAATTTATTAGTAAATTAAATTTTTCATCAGAAACATCACTTGCACCTAAATATTTAATATACTTATTTATGTCTTCATACTCATACTTATTAAGTATTTTCTGAACTTCTTCAACTAAGTATTTTAATTTATTATTTTTAATAACGATCCCCGTTTTATCAAAAATAATTTCTTTGATTTTATACACTTCATTTTTTAGTTCATTCATAAATAACTAGCTTATAATTTTATCTATGCTTAATAAAAAACAGTTAGCACCATCATATTTTTTTTTGTCTATTTTGGCTAAATTTTTCACATCAACTATCCCATAGATATAATCTTTAAATTTATATAATTCTTTATTTTTCATAACTATGTTTTCATTTTTAATTTTTTCAATACCTATTACTTCACTGAATATAAAACCATTTTTTTTATTATTATAGTCAACTATTGCCATCGTGCTATTTATATCAATTTTTACTGGTTTTTGAATTTCAATTTTTAAAGATAAATCAATAACAGGAATATGTTCTCCATGAAAATTAATCATTCCTTTTAGATAATTTAATTCTGTTTCAATTTCAGATATATCAACCAATCCTATTAATTGATAAATATATTTTGTTTCTATTCCAAACAATTGCTTATCAACTGTGATAATTAAAAAGTCTTGTTCATTCATGTTAAGTCTCGTTGTAATATTTTTATTAAGTTATCAATTGACAAAGGCCTATAAAAATAAAAGCCTTGTGCGTAATGACAACCTAATGCTTTCAGAATATTTACTTGCGCTAAATGTTCTACTCCTTCAGCAACTACTTTAAAACTTAAATCATTACCTAAAGATATAATTGAGCGTACAATTGCTATTGCTGTAACATTGTCTTTTTGTTGTAGCATTTCGATAAAGCTTTTATGAATTTTTATTACGTCAAAGTTTTGCTCTAATAATCTTTTAATAGATGAATATTCCATGCCAAAATCATCAACACAAAGCTTTATGTTATTACTTTTCATTTCTGTAATAAATTGCTTTAATATCTCATGAGCTGTAATTTCTTGTTCCATAAAACTTGATTCAGTTAATTCAATTTGGAAATTGAAATTTTCATGTTTTTTATTAATTGATGTTAATAAATTAGAAACCTCTTTTAAATTTCTTTTAAGCTCTGTTAGGTGCGGGGAAAAATTAATTGCAATTGTAAGTTTCTTATCTTTAACTCCTTTTTTTATAATATTTAAATCTTCTTCCAATTTTCTTATTATATATTTATTTATTTTCCCAATTAACTCAGACTCTTCGGCAATACTAATTAGCTTTTCAGTATTTATATTTTTTAATTCCGCATAATCCCAACGCAATAATGCTTCTAACCCTATAATTTTATTGTTTAATAAATTAACTTGCGGATGGTAAACCAAATATAATTCTTTATTTTTAATTGCATTTTGTAACTTATTTTCAAAATCAATTTTACCGTGATAATTTTGTTTGAATTCATCTGAATAAAACTTATAACCTTCTTTATTAGATAAATTTTGCAATACAAAATAAGCATGTTTTATTAATTCATGATAATCATTAGATGTATCTGGAAATGAGGATATCCCTATTTTTATACAGTATTTTACTTCCAATTTATCAACTAACAGAGCTTTTTTTGATGCATTAATAATTTTACTTGCACATACAGTTGCTTCTGAATAATCTTCTAAATTATCTAAAACTATACAGAACTCACTGCCACCAATTCTTGCTATTATATTTTTTGATTTAACATGTAACTTTAAACTATCTGCTATTAACTGTAATATTTTATCCCCTATTTGAAACCCTAATCTTTCATTGATTTTCCTGAATTCTTTGACCTTTATTATTAAAATAGCAAGTTTTGACCTGTTATTTCTACTATTTTTAATTATTCTTTTTAGTTTCATTTTAAAGTAAGCACGATTATATAAACCTGTTAATGGATCATACTGTTCTATTTCTTTATCAACATTTTCAATAGTTAAAATAAAATAAACTTTATCTTTAATTATTACTTTTGATGCAATTGAATCTAAAGATATTTCTTTTCCACCTTGAACATCAATATAAAATTTAAACTTTTTGCTAGCATTTAATTGAATCTCATTAATTTTTGTTATATTTATATAGTTATTAAGATGCTTACCAATAAAGTTTTCATCACTTGCTACACCATAGATATCAAGAATTTTTTTATTAAAATATATAATTATCCCATTTTCATCAACAACTATTATTGGTGATATCGCCTCACTATTAAGTATTAAATCTAAAAAATCAACAGTTACAAATTCATTCATTTTAAAACCCAGATTCTCTTACTATAATATTTATAGCTGGCTTTAATACCATAAATAAAAGACTTTCCCTATTTCCTTTTATTTGAATTTCCCCTCTTACCTCCCTTTCTCTTATGTTATTTAAATTATCTTTATGAATTCCATTTTTGACTTTTGATACTACTTTGTAAACAGCGTCTTCTAATTTAAGGCTACCATCTTTATTTACAATAACAGCAACTTCACCTTGATATATAGATGCCAAATATAAAGAGCTCAATAACTCTTCATTGTCTTGATAAATTTTAACTACTTCTGTATTTAATGGCGATAAATTATCCGAATAAGGATAAAACTTACCCGTATCTCCTTTTTTAATTCTTTTGACTTTCCCTTCTTTTATATAAGATATAACTATCCATTTATTAGGTTCAGCTATACCAATAATTAAATCTTCTTTTTGCAGCCAATTGCCTTCTTTTATATCATCTTTAATATAAGTTATAGTGCCATCAATCTTTGAAGATATTTTAAGTTTATTTATCTCTTGCATTAAACTATCTATTTCTTTCATTTTTTCTTTAAGATCAGCTTCACTTGCTTGCTGAAATGATAAGCTAGTACTTCTTGAAGTTTCACTTGATAATCTATTTTTAATTTTCGCGATTTCTTGATCTAATTCTTTAAGACGATTATCTAATTCTGGAGAATATAATTTTATTAAGACATCTCCTTTTTTTACCTTATCATTTTCTTTAACATATAATTTTTTGATTTGAGAACTATATGGTGTATAAATATTTTCTATATTAGAAAATTCTAAAATAGCTGGCATGGAGATACTTGATTTCCAAGGAATAACTAAAATTAAAATTAGTAAAATTAATACACTAATACTAATTTTGGCTCTATTTGTCATACGACCGCCTTCCTTTATACTCATAAAATATACTCTCAATTCCCTAAATATCGGCATTATTAATAAATAAAATATCTCTAAAAACATTAATATTATGCCGAGTGCTTTAAAAAACAAATGATATATAAGTATTGCTATACCTATAAATAAAAAGAATCTATAAACCCAAGTTAAATATGAGTATATTAATAAATATTTTTTAGTTATTTCTGGACATTGAACTGGCTGCTCTTCTTTTACTCCTAAAAGTATCTGCTTTAATTTCCAACTACCTAGTAAAAAACCTCTTTGTTGAAGATTATCAACCTTTATAAGATCAGCAAATACATGATAACCGTCAAATCTTATTAGAGGGTTACAATTTACCAATATTGTTGAAAACCATGAAATAGTAGAAATATAAAACATTATACTTCTAAAAATTCCTTCTTCAGAAACTGTCCATAAAAAAGTTGCAATTACAGCAAAACACATTTCTGATATCATTCCAGCAGCTTGAATTACAACTCTATGATTACGATTTTTCAATTTCCAGGTATCTGTAGTATCCGTATATAATAATGGCCAAATAACAAGAAAAGCTATTCCCATGGAGGCTATATGACAATTATAGTATTTTGCAGCATAAGCATGCCCTAACTCATGAATAAGTTTTACTATAAATATTCCAAAAAATAAATAACCTAGATTTTCCGAATTGAAAAAATAATCATATGAATTTATAAATTCATCCCATTGTCTACCTATAAGGTATATAGATATAATGAGTAAAAATATTATAAAATAAATAAACGTCTTATGAAAAAAGATTTTTTTTATAATAGGAAACGTTATATTTAGAAACTTTTCTGGTCTAAATATAGGGATATAAAAGGCTATATATCTTTGCAGTACAGTTTTAAAAATATTGTTTTTAAAAGCCCCTTTATTTACTAATTTATTTATATCTTCTTCTGTAGTTGCATCTAGTAAATTATTATCACTCAAATATTTGATTAATTTTTCAACAATAGATGCATTTACGGTTAGAGTTGTCTCATGATTTATTGCTTGAACGATTAGAGTAATATCCTCCAAATCCCATCTGACTAAGATTTCATACTCAACCCACCCTAATCTATAATATAATCTTCTTAAAGGATCATATATTACCCAAGTAGGCGTTCCATCTGCTTCAAATCCTGTATCTTTTATTTCTATATCAGCTCGTAACTTTGGCCACATTTTATATCCCCAAAGTTCGCCTTAAAAAATAAATGGGCCTTCTAAATAAATAATAAAAAACCGTTACCTTTTTGCCATAAATTTTTGCTGTTCCTCTTATCCCCATTCTAGGTAATGTTTGATCTTTATCAAAATAAGCAACTGCATGATATGCAAGGGTATCATTTGGCTGTTTTTCTGCTTTTTTACTTATATAATGCATTGTTGCATTAATAGGATGTAATGGATCAACGCTAGAATAAAACCTAACTTCTGCATTATTTCTTAACTGAATTAAATTATCAACTGGCAAACTAATATCTAACTCTTTTTTATTTAAATTAGCTAAAAACATTACCTTATCACCAATTTTAACTGGCCTGCCAAGCCATTCTTTTGGATCAGAAAAAATTATAATACCATCTTTTTTTGCATGTATAACTGATCTATCTAAAATTTCTTTAGAATATTTTAAGTTTTCTTGAGCCTTTAAGATATCATATTTTAAAATTAAAATTTGTTCCTTACTTTCAGCATTTAGCTTTCTGCTTATATCTGTATCATAAGCGTGTTGATAGGCCTTTCTATATCTTTCTTCAGCTATTGAAAGCTCTTTTTGAGCTTGCTCATATTTATTTTTCAAAGTAATAGTATCAAGCATAAATAACTCTTGCCCTTTTTTTACTTCTTGATTTGGCTCAACATATATTTCTTTTATAACTCCATTAATAGATGCACTTACAAGATCTGGTTTAGAAGGTGCAACTTCAGCTGGAGCTAACACACTTTGATTAATTGGAAAAAACATTACAGCTATAATAGCTAAAATTATATAAACTTTTTTATTTTTAACACTTTGAATTATTGTTTTATGAGAAGATTTTTCTCTTTTTTCTAGCAAATACCAAGTATGAGCATATGTTTCTGATAAAGTATTTAATAAAGTTAATGGCTCGTTAGCCCACTGTTCATTATTTAAGAATAATAAACCTGCTTTAATTTTACCATCTTTATTAACAAATGGAATATAGTAAAAATAATTAGTTAATTGTACTTGATAATGTTTAACACCGTCTTTTAGCTCCTCAATAGAAACCATTTTTGGCTTATTTTTGTTTTCTTTATAAATATGTGGCAATACAAATTTCTCAACACATAAAATAAATGGTGCATTTCTATTGATAATAGTTGTGGCTGCAGCTGTTTTAATTTCAAATTTATTATTATGCTTTGTCCATAGTAAAGCTTGATTATATGGTACAATTTTTTTCGTATTATTTACTATATTGAAACTTAATATATTTTGATTTTCAGAGGTTCTAGCTTTATGCTCTAACCACCTTAATAAATTTAATATTTCATTAGTATAATTATTAGTCATTGTAGCTTTCTTTTATTTTTTTAAACTGGTTATATAACCACTCATACCTGGTGTAACATCTGCATATTTCTTATCAAGTTTACCTATTATTTTTATTGTTCTACTTATAGAATCAATATTTTTGACAAGCCTTGTAATTTTGCCTTGATATGACTTATTATTCTCAACTATTTTAATAGTAAATTTATCACCTACATGAACCATTGATATCCATTCTGATGGTATAAATGCTTTAACTATTAAATCCTTATCGTCAACAATTTTGAATAAATTATCTCCTCGAGAGATTGTTTCATAATCATGCACATAAATATCTGTCATTTGACCTGGAAACGGAGCTTTTACTATACAGTATTTCATCAACAGCTCTTTTATTTTATATTCTGCAGCTAATGATTTATATTCAGATTTACTTTTTGATAAAGACACTTTATCTATACCATTTAAGTTATATAGATGTAAATTTGCTTCATAAGTACTTTTAGCATTTTCCATTTGAGCTTGTATTTTATCAGCATCAGCTTTTATAATAGCGCAATCAAATTCTAAGATTTTCTGATTTTTTCTAAAATACTCACCTTCTTTAACAAAAATATCTTTAACTGTTGCATCAATCCTGCTAGATATAACTGATGATTTTACTGGAACTATTTTTGCATGTATTTGCAAATCATAATTATTTATTAAATCAATCGGTTCATCACTTTTACTTGCTTTATTAGACTTTTCATTTTTAATAGGAATACTAATCTGATTTTTATTTTCTTTTAAACTAATCAGGACTTGATTAGTCCCACTTGATATCATACTTAATGGTATTATCATCAAGGCTGTTATTTTTATTATAAATAAAAATTTCTTCATTATTAATTTATCCTTTATCTATAATGCTTGGCTGAAATGTTTCTAAATTATCAGCAACTTTTTTTGCAATTTCATTTACTGTTAAATTATCTATATCTATATTTTTAATTGGGTTATATCCGATTGAATATAACACTTCTCCTGCTGATGCTTGCAGGTTTGAAAAAGATAAATACATTCTTGATTTTGATTCTAAAGCGTATATCTTAGCTTCTATTAAATTAAGCTTATGAGATAAATTAGATTTATATCTTTTTTGTTCAACATTTTCCAATTCTTGATTAGTTAAATATAATCTTCTTTTTACCCCAAAACTTCTAGCAATTTCATTATAATTTGCTTTTGCAACACCAACTTGACTAATTACTGCTGCTGCAAGAGTTAATCTTTGCATTTCTGCTAATTTCCTTTTATCTTGCATTTGCATTGATCTTTGATAATTTGCTATTAACTTAACAAGATTCCAAGTAAGACCGTAGCTGACTTCGTGCCATTTATTATTAAGCGTGAAAGTATTGCTGTCATAATCATCTGTATACTTAAACTCTATCCCTGGTAACATTCTAGCTCTTGCTTTATAAACTTCATTCAAGCTAATTCTTGCTTTATAATCTTCTTCTCTTAGCTCTGCTCTATTAAATAATGAATACTGTTCTAAAACGCTTAATTTTTTTGGAAATTTTTTCGGTAAAATGTTTTCATATAATCTATTATTTGTTGCAAATTTAAATTTAGCAATAGTTGGCAAGTTCATTATTGCATAAAGTTTATATTTAGCACCAGCTAAACCAGTAGATGTATTTACTAAATCTTTAAATTTATCTAATATTGTTCTTTGATATCTTAAAGCTTTTTGAATATCAGTAACTTTAATTTGTACTGCTTTATCAGATAATTCTATGGCCTCATCTATTTCGTTTTTAATACCATTAATTTCTTGTGATACC
>Ga0066641_10001203_pt1 | contig 11862 bp, 13 predicted proteins | sample CryGeyCG2114_065_FD_59509 | JGI IMG/M metagenome (GOLD analysis project Ga0066641, IMG submission 59509) | Groundwater microbial communities from aquifer - Crystal Geyser CG12_big_fil_rev_8/21/14_0.65 | ecosystem: Environmental > Aquatic > Deep subsurface > Groundwater | place: USA: Utah: Grand... | reverse complement strand
AAATACACTCTATACCGAGAGGAGACTATAATAATCAAGTTCTTTCATGCGAAAGAACGATTGTATAAGAGGGGGACAGATATGAAACAGATAACTACACACGAAGGCCAGCTTGAGTTTCTGAAGAAGATAGAAGGCCAGGTAAGAGGCATACAGAGGATGATCGAGGATAAGAGGTACTGTGTAGACATACTTACCCAGATACATTCTATTATCGGAGCGCTCTACAAGGTAGAAAACGAGATATTCAGGAAACATACGGAAGGCTGTGTGGTAAATGCGCTGAGGGGCAGGTCTGAAAAAGAAAAACAGGAAAAGATAGACGAGATTATAGAATTAATCTCAAAATTCAGGAGGGGGTTATGACAAAAATTATATGTTTGGTGATATCAGGGTTATCTGTGTTTATGCTTTCTAGCTCTAGTATAGTTTTTGGTATGTCATGTGATTCTGATAAGGGTGGCGGCCAGGCTACATGCGATACTACGTGTAGCCAGATGACCGAAGGCAATCAGCAGGCAACAGCTGCTCCAAGCGCCGCTATTAACGCAGGCAATAAGATTTGCCCTGTTTTAGGCGAACCGATCGATAAAGCTAATAAGGCAATCTATGAATACAAAGGCAAGATTTATAATTTTTGTTGCGCAGGATGTATTGAAACATTCAAAAAAGATCCACAGAAATATATTGATAAAGTGAATCAAGAATTACAAGCTGCTCAAGCTGCAAAGTAACCGTAATCAACTGCGTAGGTTGCCCGCCTTCGGCGAGGCGACCTACGCAGTTAAAAATGTTGTCTATACATATATCTTATGATAATATGTAAATATATGAAAAATAAGCTAACGAAGTTTGTAGCTTTTTTTATCTTGTCAATTTCTCTGATTTTTTCAGACAGAACTTTTGGCCAGGAAAAAGAAAATATAAATCTTAGCTTATTAATTGAAAAAACCCTCAAGCAAAACCTTCAGATAGAAGTAGCAAAATATAAATATGAAGCATCAAAAGCAAGAATCCCCCAAGCCTCAAGCTTAGAAGACCCGCAGTTTGAATATAAATACGACAAAATCAACGCCAGCATGGACGCGGTGATGGAAGGTAAAACCGCCCCCATGCGCACCTTCGGCGTTTCGCAGGAAATCCCGTTTCCTACAAAATTAATCCTCAGGTCGCAGATTGCCGTAAAAGAATCTCAGATGGCCTATGAAGAGTATAAAGAAAAAGAAAATGAAATAATCTCCCAGGCTAAAAGCCTTTACGCGCAGCTCGCTCTTATTTATAAATCAATAGATACCACTAAGGAAAATAAAGCCTTTCTTGAACAGCTTGCAAAAACAGCTGCCAACCAGTATTCTGCCGGCAGGGCAAAACAGGAAGACGCCTTAAAGGCCCAGTTAGAAATAGCAAAGATGGAGAGCGAGCTTATCATGCTAGAACAAAGGCGGCAGGTTAGCCAGGCAAAGATAAATGTTTTATTAAACCAGGAGCCGAGCATTGAATTAGGAAAACCTGAATTAATAGAAACCAAAGAATATAAATTTAATTTAGAGGATTTAAATAAATCAGCCAGAGACAATAGGCCTGAACTCAAGGCGTTTAGATTCGCGCTGGAAAGGGCGCGGAAGACATATTCGCTTGCTAAAGAAGGCTTCCTGCCGGATTTTATGATTAAATATGAGAGGATGGAGAGAGATAATAACCTTAAAGAATGGGCAGGTATGGTAGGAGTCAGCTTGCCGATATGGTTTTGGCAGAAACAAAATTTTAATGTAAAAGAGATGCTCAAAGAATTAAAGGCGATGGAAGCGGAATTTAAAGATAAAGAAAATATGGTTCTTATGGAAGTAAAAGAGGCGTTCTCGGAGTCAGAAGCGCTTAAGAAGTTAGCTATCTTATACAGGACTACGTATGTGCCGCAGGCGGAGCAGCTTTTAAAATCTTCTTCAGCAAGTTATGAGGCAAATCAGGTTGATTTTTTAAATCTTCTGGACTCCGAGCGCATGGTTCTGGAATTTAAATTGGATTATTTTAAAACTATAATAGACTTAGAAATAAGCATTGCTGGATTGGAAAAGGCAGTAGGCATAGATATATAATTGTAGGGACAGCACAGTGTGCTGTCCCTACAATGAAAAACGAATAAAAAAATGAGGGAAATATGAGACGTAAAATTTTAGCACCAACTTTATTAATTCTATTTATCAGCGCTATAGTTGCGATTTCAGGATGCGGCCAGGCCTTTAGCAGCGCAAAAACAGAGCATGGCAAAGCCGTCTATTACTGCCCTATGCACCCGTCTTATACGTCAGATAAGCCGGGCGATTGCCCTATATGCAATATGAAATTGGTAAAAAAGGAAGACGTTCAGGCGGCTTCGGATGAGACTGCCGCAAAGGATATCTGCCTCGAGCATAATTGCACTATGAAAGACTGCGGCATGCATGTAAAGGTAATTCTGAAACCCGGCGAAAAAATTTCCTGCCCTATATGCGGAGAATATATAACTACGGCTAACGGTAAATTAGCGGAAGTGTCAAATCAAACCGCTCCGGTCAAAAAAGAGCGTAAAATTCTGCATTATCGTAATCCAATGAATCCTGAAGTTACGTCTCCCGTGCCTATGAAAGACCAGATGGGCATGGATTATGTGCCTGTATATGAAGAGAAAGAAATCCAGTCAGGCGCTACCGGCCCGACAATAACCATAAGCCCGGAAAAGCAGCAGCTTATAGGCGTAAAGACGGAGCCTGTAAAGAAAATGAATCTTTCGAAGATTATCAACGCTTCCGGAAAGATCGCGTACGACCCGGATCTTGTTATAACGCAGCAGGAATTTATCCAGGCGCTGACTAACAGAGACGAGCTTAAAGGCGAAGAATTTAAGGATGTTATCGCCAGGGTCCAGTCGCTTATTGACGCCTCCCGGAATAAATTAAAACTTCTCGGCATGAGCGGCGATGAAATAACTGAGCTCGAAAAAACAAAAAAGGCCCAGACAAATCTTTATCTTCCTGCCAAAGGCGAAAATGTATGGGCTTATATATCCATATACGAATATGAAATAGGCCTTATAAAACAAGGCTCTCCTGTAGAAATAGAGGCGGTCGCGTATCCTGGCGAGATTTTCGAGGGGAAAGTAGTTTCAATAAACCCGGTATTAGACCCTGCCGCAAGGACAAACCAGGTGCGTGTAGAAGTTTTAAACACGCTAGATAAGTTAAAGCCGGAGATGTTTGTAAACGCAAAGATAAATATTGACCTGGGGGAAAAATTAGCAGTTCCTGAGTTGGCAGTGATGGATACAGGGATCAGAAAGATTGTGTATCTTTCAAGAGAAGGGGGATTATTGGAAGCAAGGGAAGTAAAGTTAGGCCAAAAAGCTGAAAGCTATTATGAAATATTCAGTGGCCTTAGTGAGGGAGATATAGTGGTTACCAGCGGTAATTTCTTTATCGATTCAGAGAGTAAATTGAAAAGTGCCCTGGAAGGTACGGGTCATCAGCACGGACAATGAGAACATTTATAGAGAATATTATAGATTATTGCGCTAAGAATAAATTTATTGTTTTTGTCTTAGTCGGCATGGCGGCATTAGGCGGGTTTTTAGCTTTAAAGAGCCTTCCGCTTGATGCCTTGCCTGACCTTTCAGATACGCAGGTAATTATTTATTCGCGCTGGGACCGCTCACCGGATATTATAGAAGACCAGGTAACCTACCCCATTGTCACCTCAATGCTGGGCGCGCCCAAGGTTAAAGCCATACGCGGCTTTTCTGACTTTGGGTTTTCTTATGTGTATATTATTTTTGAGGACGGGACAGATATTTATTGGGCGCGCTCAAGAGTCCTGGAATACCTTTCTAAGATAATTCCACAGCTTCCTGAAGGAGTGCGCACCGAATTAGGGCCTGACGCTACAGGCGTAGGATGGGTGTTTCAATACGCCCTTGTGGATGAATCAGGCCAGCATTCTCTGGCAGAGCTCAGGAGTTTTCAGGACTGGTATCTGCGTTATTATCTTCAAAGCGTTCCGGGTGTAGCGGAAGTTGCGCCGATAGGCGGATTTGTCAGGCAATACCAGGTGAATGTTGATCCAAATAAGATGCTCGTATACCGCATTCCTATAATGAAGGTGGTAGAGTCGATACGTAAAGGCAATAACGATGTAGGCGGGCGTTTAGTGGAATTTTCCGGCGCAGAATATATGGTGCGCGGCCGCGGTTATGCTAAATCAGTGAAAGATATTGAAGAGATTGCGGTTGCGCTTGATGAAAAGACAGGGACGCCTATCCTGATAAAAAATATCGCCAATGTTTCTTTGGGGCCGGAACTGCGCCGCGGCGTGGCTGACCTTGACGGCAAAGGAGACGTGGTAGGCGGTATCGTGGTAATGCGCCAGGGAGAGAGCGCCTTGCGCGTCATTGACAGGGTCAAAGATAAGCTTAAGGAAATAGAACCATCGCTTCCCCAGGGAGTAAAAATTGTTACTACCTATGACCGCACAGAGTTAATCGAAAAATCCATCGATACTATCAATGAAGTTTTAATAGAGGACTTTATCATTGTGGCGGCAATGATTATCTTCTTTCTTCTGCACATACCCTCAGCAATGATGCCGATTGTACTTTTGCCTCTGGGCGCGCTGATAGCTTTTATACCTATGATGGGCTTGAGGCTCACCGTAAATATTATGTCTATTATGGGTATAGTGTTAGCCATAGGCGATATGGTGGATGTGGGCGTGGTGTTGGTGGAAAATGTGCATACTAAACTAAATTCTTTGAGAGAGGGTAAAATAAGCGGCAACCGCCAGGAAATTATGATTGAAGCGATGAAAGAAGTGGGCCCGCCCATATTTTCTTCGATGATGGTTACAGTGATCGGTTTTATCCCGCTTTTTAGTTTAGTGGGGCAGGAAGGAAGGCTCTTTCGGCCAATGGCTGCAACTCAGATATTTTCAGTTTTCTTTGGGGCCGTGCTTTCGGTTACTCTGGTCCCGGCTTTGATTATGATATTTTTGCGTAAAACCAAAGGCAGGTCTTTGGAAGACCATTTTGCCTCTCGATTTTTAAGCAAATACCACAAAAAAATACTTAACTGGACATTTATACACCGCAAATTCGCTGTTGGCATCTTGCTCGCGGCGATGTTATTGACTGTCCCTGTTTTTTTAAAGTTAGGGTCAGAGTTCATGCCGCCTTTATACGAAGGAAGTATTCTCTATATGCCTACAACGCTGCCCGGTATTTCTGTTACCGAAGCCTCCAAGCTGCTTCAAACGCAGGATAAGATATTGAAAAGTTTTCCGGAGGTAGAAAGGGTCTTTGGTAAAGCCGGAAGGGTTGAATCTTCTACTGACCCGGCTCCGTTTTCGATGATGGAGACAACAGTAATTCTTAAGTCAAGAAACAAATGGAGAAAAGTTCCGATATTCGGTAACTTTTTGCCATTTATAAAACGGCCTGTTACTTTTGAAGAGCTGACTGCTCTTATGGATAAAGATATGCAGTTTCCCGGCGTAAGCAATGCCTGGACTATGCCTATAAAAGCGCGCATTGACATGCTGACTACAGGCGTGCGCACGCCAATAGGGATTAAAATTTTTGGCTCTGACTTAAAAGAAATTGAGAAACTCGGCGAGCATATTGAGATGGTTTTAAAAGAGGTTAAGGGAACGCGCAGTATTTACGCGGAAAGGACTTCCGGCGGTTATTTCGTGGATTTTGATTTAAAACGCGAGCAATTGGCGCGTTATGGGCTAAGTATAGAAGAGGTGGAAATGGTCATAATGGCAGCCATCGGAGGAGAAAATATCACTACTACCATTGAAGGCAGGGAGCGCTACCCGGTAAATTTACGTTATCCTAGAGAACTGCGCGACGATATTGAGAAATTAAAACGGGTTTTAGTGCCTGTAATGACCGGGGCGCAGGTGCCTTTAGAGCAGCTTGCGGATATTAAGATTAGCCTGGGCCCGGCGATGATTAGAAATGAAAATGGAATGCTTTCAGGTTATGTGTATGTGGATATGGCTGGCAGGGACATTGGCGGTTATGTAAAGGATGCCAAAAGAATAGTTTCTGAGAAAGTTAAACTTCCTGCTGGTTATAGTTTAAGCTGGAGCGGCCAATATGAATATATGGAGCGGGTAACTAAAAGATTAAGCATTTTAGTTCCGGCTACTCTGCTGATAATTTTTCTCATTTATTATTTTAATTTTAAATCTATTTCCGCGGTTGTTCTTATTATGTTAGCGATGCCTTTTACCGCTATTGGCGCTATCTGGAGCATAAAATTGCTTGGCTATAATATGTCAATCGCGGTCTGGGCAGGAATGCTGGAGGTAGTGGGTATCGGCGCGGCGCTTTGCGCGTTGATAACCACATATATGAATGAAGCCTATGATAGAAATGTCCGGGAGGGTAATATAAAAACCATCAAAGACATTTACGCGGTGATAACTGAAGGAGCGAGCAGAGCGCTCAGGCCGGCAATGTTGACCTGTTCAGCGGATATATTAGGCCTTATGCCCGCGATGTGGGCTACTGGAATAGGCGCTGAATTCTTAAAACGCTATACCGTCCCAATAATATTCGGTTTATTTACCGCGCTTATCTTAGCGCTTGTGGTCTTGCCGACATTCTACGTAATCTGGAAATGGGATTTTGGAATCTTACAAAATAAAAAGTCCAAAAATGACTAATTGGGGCGAATATATTCGGGCTTATGCCTGTTATGTTTTCAAGCGGCACAGGCGCGGATGTCATGAAAAGAATAGCCGCGCCGCTTATCGGAGGGCTTATTTCTTCGACTATTATTACCCTTATAGTCTTGCCGGCTATCTACACGATTTGGAAATACCATTCCGAAATAAAGCTTATTTCTAAAAAGATATAAATAGTTCTACACCCCACCTTCTTGGCGTGGACATTTTGTAATCTTTTATCTCTCAAAGAGCCGCATAATTTATCTTTTAAAACGTATTTTATATTGCCCAATTCTAACTGAAGGGCTATAATAATTTATTAGTTCTAGTGGAGCGATATATATAATATTTGCATTTTGCGGAGCAAGTAGCAAATAAAAGGAGAGCTTATGGAAACAAAAGATTTAGGAAAGACGATGACTGGGATGCAGCCTAATGTAGTTGCGCTTTTGAGCTATGTACTGGGATTTGTGACAGGGCTTGTCTTCTTTCTGATAGAGAAGGAAAATAAATTTGTGCGTTTCCACGCGATACAGTCAATGATAGTTTTCGGAGCCCTGTTTGTATTACAGATAGCCGTAGGCATGTTTTTTATTATGTTTGCTATGATGAGGCTTGGTTTTATGATACCCATGTTTTCTTTTATAACGGTCATTTTATATTTGGTGAGCGCGATACTCTGGATTGTTCTTATGGTGAAGGCATACCAGGGCGATATGTTTAAGCTTCCGATAGCAGGCGATATAGCTGAAAAACAGGTAAAATAATAATTGATATAACTTTAGTATAAATTATAGCCGTCTTACTAAAACGCGCCTCCTATTTTAAAATAGTTCTATTATGCCAAAAAAAATATGGCTTATTCGTCATGCTGAAAGTCAGGCAAATTCCGGGATGAGGACATCTTATCCTTATGGGATCAAGCTTACTCAAGCTGGTTTTGAGCAGGCGAAAAGATTCGCTGAAAGATTATCAATATCCCCGGATTTAATTATAACCTCTCCGTATATCCGCACGAAGCAAACAATAGAGCCGTTAATAAAGAAGTATAAAAAAGTACCTCATGAAGAATGGGAAGTCCAGGAATTTACTTATATTCCTCCGTGTAAATGCCAGGATACTACAGAGCTTGACCGGATACCAATGGCAGAGGAGTATTGGAAAAGAAGCGATCCATTTTATTGTGACGGCAAGGGCGCGGAATCTTTTAGTGATTTTATAAAGCGGGCTGAAGATGCTATTAATAAATTAAAAAGCAGGCAAGAAAACTTCATAACCATGTTTAGCCACGGGCAATTTATCGCAGCAATGTTATGGATTATGAATAATGGTTCAACAAACCTTACTTCTGAGAAGATGAAAGAATATAAATGTTTCTTTACCGCTAACCAGCTTGCGAATTGCAATTATGCGGAGATTGATGCGGTATAAGAGGATATAATAATCTGTGGCTAAAACGAAAACAGTAAGCGTAAAAGAAATGCAGGAATTGGACCGGAGAGCGATAGGGAAAAGAGGTATCCTTTCTATTGCGCTTATGGAAAACGCAGGCAGGACTGTGAGCGAAGTAGTGTTAAGCGAATTAAAAGGTATTAAAAATAAAAAAGTAGCTGTTTTCTGCGGCGGAGGAAACAACGGAGGAGACGGGTTTGTAGCAGCGAGGTATCTTTTTAATAAAGGCGTAAAGGTCGGCGTTTATTTAATAAGCAAAAGATCTAATCTTAAAAATGATCCGGAGATAAATGCCTGCTTGCTGGAAGATATTGGGGTAGAGATACGCGAGATTTCCAGGCCGCTTAGCGTAGATTCTGATTTAATAATAGACGCTATATTTGGGATAGGGCTCAAGGGAGAAGTTAAAAATCCCGCTAAAGATATAATTATCGATTTGAACAAAAAGTCAATACCGGTGATTTCCGTGGATGTTCCTTCGGGTTTAGACGCAGATACAGGAAAAGCCCTGGGAGTTTCTATAGAGGCTGATATTACTGTTACCATGCAATTTTCCAAAAAAGGCTTTTATAAAAATAAAGGCCCTGAATATGCAGGAAAAATTATAATAGCTGATATCGGCATTACTTAAGATAATTCATATTTGAAATAATCTTGACAAAACCGACATTGTCAAGATGTCAAGTTTACATGTCGCCGCCCATAATCTTGACACTTGTGACATTGTCAGTTTGTCAAGATTGTTGAGGTTTATTATAATCGCATAGGGGCTTAGGGGTCGCCTATAAAGATAAATGGCAAAGATCAAATTGGATTTACATGATATTTTTAATAAAGGCGACTCGATTGATGCGGAACTGAATCGGGTTGTCAAAGAAGCTGTGGAGAAAAAAATTTCTTTGGTGGAAATTATTCCTGGCAAAGGAAGCGGACAATTAAAAAAGCGTGTTTTACGGTTTTTGGAACAAAAAGAGATAAAGAAACTCTATCATCGGATAGAGAAAGACGAGAAAAATTTTGGAAAAATTTCTGTGCATTTTAGATTTTAAAAAAGAACCGGCGGTCCGTAACGGCGTATTAAAAACAAGACGCTTTTAAAAGATAAGGACAGCGATATGACTTACAAGGAATTTGAAGCATTAACCAGAGATGCATTAGACAAGCTGCCTGAAGAGTTTAGAGATAGACTTCAAAATGTAGGTGTTGTTATAGAAGAAAAGCCTGACATGGATATGGTAAAAAAACTTGGGCTGGGCGCCAATGGGAGGCTTCTGGGGATTTATCACGGCGTTCCCTTGAAAAATAGAACTCATTATTATGGTATGGTGATGCCGGACAAGATCATCCTTTACAGACAGAATATCGAACGAGAATGTAAAGAAAGCGGGTCAGATATCCGTAAAGAAGTAAAGCACGTCATACAACATGAGATAGCGCATCATTTTGGAATATCTGACAAGCGTTTAAAAGATCTGGGCGTATATTAAAAGGCATTTTATAAATACGGTAAACTTGGATTAAGAAATGAAAACCCGGATAGAGCTTTTTAAAGGAGATATTACAAAAGTTAAAGCGGACGCTATTGTGAATGCGGCCAATACAACTTTGCTGGGCGGAGGGGGAGTAGACGGCGCTATCCATAGGGCTGCGGGTTTTGGATTATTGGAAGAATGCAGGAGGATAGGAGGATGCAAGACAGGCGAGGCAAGGATAACCAAAGGATATAATCTTCCTGCAGAGTTTGTTATACATACCGCGGGCCCTGTCTGGCACGGAGGGGATAGCGACGAAGAGAAGCTTTTAGGATCGTGCTATAGCAATTCCCTGGAATTGGCAAAAACTTATAACCTGAAGAGAGTAGCGTTTCCTTCTATTTCTACGGGCGCATACAGGTTCCCCGTTGCCCGGGCAGCTTCAATTGCGCTAGAGACAGTAAAATCATATATAAACAAAAATCCGGATAGTTTTGATAAGGTAATATTTATCTTATTTTCAGACGAGGATTTTCAGACCTATAAAAGATTAAACGATATTTAAAAGGAGGATAAAATGAACTGCCCTATATTGGATTTATTTACGAAATGTTCTTGTCATGGAGGGACGATTTGCCGGTTTTGCGTGCAGCTTACGATTGCCTTTATAGCGATTGCTTTCGGCGGCCTGTTAGTCTGGAAGCCCAAAAAAATCATAGATATGCAGATAGCTCTTTACCGGCCCCTGAACTGGAAAATAGAGCCTATATCCATGAAGAAAGAGATAAGGAGCACACGCATCATGGGGCTGGTGACCCTTGTCCTCGGGATTCTTTCGCTTGGCCTTATTTTATTAAAATGAATAACATATAAAACACTCCATAAACTTGACACTTTAACAATGTAACTTTTGTCAAGATTATTGAATTTTTACTCTTGTCTGTAAAGCCAAAATCTTAGATAGATTTTAAGCCTGATAAATAACCGGAAAAGGAAAAATAACAACCCTAAATGTATTTTATGATATAATTTAACAAAAAGAGATTTCTAAACAAACGTATGCCGCACAATATAACACTTACACAAACATAGGAGGAAAGCATGGATAATGAGCGCAGAAGGAATTGGTTTATTCCGCTGGTTTTGATAATTTCAGCTATTTTTTGCCACGTTGGTTATGCTGCAGAAAAAGCTTTTCAGGAATTTTCGGCGGATATGGTAAGCCGTTCCGGCCGCCAGACTGTACAGGCAAAATTCTATATTTCCGGAGATAAGATGCGCACTGAAATGCCGGGCAATGTCGTGATCATGCGGCTTGACAAAAATCTGACTTGGATTATCATGCTGCAGCAGCGTATGTATATGGAGCAGGCGCTTAAGCCAAAAGATCTTCCTAAGACATCTAAGGAGCTTGGCGGCGAGATAGAGCGCGTATCGCTTGGTATGGAGACGGTGGACGGCAAGCCGGCTGAAAAATTCAAAGTTGTCTATGTAGAAAATTCGACCCGCCTTACCGTGTATCAATGGCTAAGAGATTCCAAGTTTCCGGTAAAGATAGAAGCTGAGAATGGAAGTTGGAGCGTTGAATATAAAAATCTTTCCGTAGGGCCTCAGCCAGCTGATCTTTTTGAACTGCCACCCGGGTTTCAGAAGTTATCGATGCCTTTTGATAATAAGTTGTAGAGGATAAAATATTTAAAAAACTTTACCCTCCTTAGTGTCTATAAACTTGACAAAACTAACAATGTCACAATGTCAAGATTATAGGAGATGGGATTTTTTTATATTTTGTTGAAAGGAAATTGTCTTTGGATGTGTCTTATATAGCAGAATACGCCTGAAAAGGATGCGCGATTATAAAAGTAAAATATATGCAATATTAAACTAATTGGCGAAAATGAAAAATAAATATATTTCCGGAGAAATGCACGCTTGTTTAAAACGTTACTGGGGGTACGAGCGGTTTCGTCCGTGGCAGGAGGATACTATACTGGCGATTATGGATGAGCGCGAGACCCTGACTATTCTTCCTACCGGCGGGGGCAAGTCTCTTTGTTTTCAACTCCCAGCTTTACTGAAAGATGGAATGGCGGTGGTGATTTCGCCATTGATCTCCTTGATGAAAGATCAGGTGGACGGATTAAAAGATATGGGGATTCCCGCGGAATATCTTAATTCCAGCCAAGACTTCGCCCAGCAGCGCTCGGTAATTGAACGCATCAAAAATGTAGAG
>Ga0066641_10001195_pt1 | contig 11891 bp, 10 predicted proteins | sample CryGeyCG2114_065_FD_59509 | JGI IMG/M metagenome (GOLD analysis project Ga0066641, IMG submission 59509) | Groundwater microbial communities from aquifer - Crystal Geyser CG12_big_fil_rev_8/21/14_0.65 | ecosystem: Environmental > Aquatic > Deep subsurface > Groundwater | place: USA: Utah: Grand... | reverse complement strand
ATATCGGAAATTTTCACAGGTCCAGATTTTCTATACCTATAATAGGCATTACCGGCTCAAACGGCAAAACTACTACCAAAGAAATGATTTCCGTAATATTGAGCAAAAAATTCAACGCCCTGAAAAATTTTGGCACAGAAAATAATAATATAGGGGTACCGCTTACTCTATTGCGCTTAAATAGCGAGCATAATATCGCCGTATTGGAAATGGGCACGAATCATCTGGGCGAGATAAGGCGGCTTTCAGAAATAGCCAGGCCGACAATAGCTGTCATTACAAACGTAGGGCCTTCGCACCTGGAATATTTAGAAGACGTAGATACGGTTCTTAAGGCAAAAACGGAGATGCTGGAATATATGAATAAGGACGCAAAACTTATCCTGAATGCCGACGATGAGCATCTCAGGACAATAAAAACAAACCTCAAGACCATATGGTTTGGATTTGACAAAGAAGCGGATTTTTACGCTGATAAAATAAGCCTGGAGCCAGAAGGCATAAGTTTCAGGCTGAATGGAAAATGGGATATATCCCTCGGAGTTCTCGGCAGGCATAACGTTTCCAACGCCCTTGGCGCCATAGCATGCGCCTGGGATTTCGGCATACCTATCGAAGAAATCAGAGACGCGTTAAAAGAATTCAAAGTTCCGAATATGAGGATGGAGGTAAAAAGATTCGGGGATATAAAGATAATAAACGATACTTATAACGCCAATCCCCAGTCTATGAAACAGGCGATAGAAGCGCTGAGGGATATGGTTACGGAGGGAAGAAAGATACTCATAGCGGGCGACATGCTTGAACTGGGCACGTTTTCAGGCAGGTTTCATCATCTGGTAGGAAAACAGGCGGCGGAATCCGGAATTGATCTGATAGTGGCTGTCGGAAAACTCGCGGAGCATATCTCAAACGGCGCGCAGGAAGCTGGTATGAGCGAGAAGAAAATAAAACTTTGCGCGCTTATGAAAGACGCCCGGGCGAAGGTTGCCACTCTTATTAAAAAAGGCGACACGGTTTTGGTCAAAGGCTCCAGGGCGATGAGAATGGAAGAAATAGTAGGCGATCTCGAAATCCAGTTCAGAACATAAGAAAGGGAAAATATCTAAATGCTATATTACTTACTTTATCCGCTCAGGGAATATTTTACGGTTTTTAACGTTTTTAAGTATATTACTTTCAGGGCGGCGTTTGCCAGTATCACCGCGTTTTTAATAACAGTTATTTTTGCGCCGCCTATAATCAGAAAATTGCAGGCGCTTAAAATAGGGGAGAGCGTGCGGCAAAAAGAATGCCCAGGACTTTATGACCTCCATAAAAACAAACAGGGCACTCCTACTATGGGAGGCATATTGATTTTGATAGGCGTATTCGCGTCCACGCTTCTGTGGGCGGATCTTAATAATCTTTATTTGCTTCTCGCAGTTTTTGTAACGCTGTATCTGGGCGGGCTGGGGTTTGTAGATGATTATAAAAAACTTATGTACGCTAAGACTAAAAAAGGCTCAAGAGGCCTGAATAAGAGGACAAAACTTTTCTTTCAGGCTCTGATAGGGTTAGCGGTGGCGCTCTTTTTATATTGGAATCCTGACAATACCAGGGCTGTTGAATTCCCGTTTTTCAAAAATATCGTGATTGATCTGGGGATTTTTTATATACCTTTTGTAATACTTGTTATTTCCGCGTGCTCAAACGCTGTCAATATAACGGACGGCCTGGATGGCCTCGCGATAGGCGCGATAATAATGACGGCTATTACTTACGCTGGAATGAGCTACTTGACAGGCCATGTGAGGTTCGCGGAATATCTCGGGATTTATTATCTGCCAGAGGCCGCGGAACTGACTGTTTTTTGCGCGGCCATAATAGGCGCTGGGCTCGGGTTTCTGTGGTACAATGCGTATCCAGCGTCGATATTTATGGGCGATACAGGGGCTCTTGCCTTGGGAGGGGCAATGGGCACAGTAGCTGTTTTTATAAAAAAGGAAATGCTTTTGTTCCTGGTGGGAGGGATATTCGTAGTGGAGGCGCTGTCGGTGTTATTGCAAATAATTTCTTTCAGGACAACAGGCAAAAGGATATTTAAGATCGCGCCGCTTCACCATCATTTTGAAAAATGCGGCTGGCCTGAGCCAAAGGTCACGATAAGGTTCTGGATAATAGCGGTAATACTTGTTTTGCTAAGTTTCTCTACGCTAAAGTTAAGGTAAATCCAATAATCTTGACAAAACTAACATTGTCACAATGTCAAGATTATGAGTGGGGGGGGTGATTGGATATGAGGAAGGTGGTTGTGGTGGGGTTGGGGAAAAGCGGGATTGAGGCGGCTAGGCTTTTGGCTAGAGGCAAGGATAAAGTTTTTATTACAGAGTTTAAAAATGATAAAGCTACCCAGGATGCCAGGGATTTGCTAATTGCTGAAGGCGTGGTTAAGCCGGGAGATGTGGAACTCGGAGGCCATACGGATAAATTTATAAAAACCGCTGATTTAATGGTGGTAAGCCCGGGCGTAAGGCGGGATGCCGAGCCGATTAAATGGGCTGAAGCCTGGAAAATCCCCGTAATAAGCGAACTTGAGCTGGCTTATACAATGTGCTCTGCGCCTATAATAGCTGTAACAGGCACGAGCGGCAAAACTACAACTACAATTCTTATCGCTCAGATGCTTCGCTCAGGCGGTTTTGACGCGATTATATGCGGCAATATCGGCAACCCTTTCTCAGGCGAGATAAAAAAAATAAAAAAAGATTCTGTCGTGGTTCTGGAGGTAAGTTCTTTCCAGCTGGAATTGATCGATAGATTTAAGCCGAGAGTAAGCGTTATATTGAATATCTCCGACAATCACTTAGACAGGCATAAAGATATGCATGAATACATTACCGCCAAGTGCAGAGTTTTCCTGAGCCAGGATAAAAGCGACATAGTTTTTTTGAATAAAGATGACGAGCTTTTAAGCGAAATCGCAGGCGTTATAAAAAATCCGAAGGTTGAATTTTTTAACGAGTATAAAGACTTTGGCAGGAAATACAACATATTGAACGAGGATTTCCTGGCAGCCATGTCAGCGGCTTCTTTTATGGGAGTGGACGAGGCTAAGATGCTGGAGGTGCTCAGGGATTTTAAAGGTATAGAGCACAGATTGGAACATGTCGCGAATGTGAGCGGCGTAGATTTTATAAACGACTCAAAAGCCACTACTATTTCAAGCGTGGGATGGGCGCTGAAATCTCTCGAAGAAAATATTGTCCTTATATTAGGCGGAAGATATAAAGGCGGAGATTTCGGTTTATTAAAGCCTCTCGTGGAGCGGAAAGTGGATTATATAATTTCAATAGGCGAGGCCAGGCCTCAGATAAAAAGCGGGCTTAACGGCGTAAAGCCGATATTTGAAGCAAGCTCTTTCAATGAAGCCGTGTCTGAAGGCTTTAAAAAAGCCAAAAAAGGAGGAAGGGTGCTGCTTTCTCCCGGGTGCTCCAGCTTTGACATGTTCAAAACTTACGAAGAGAGAGGTAAGATTTTTAAGGAACTTGTAAATGAAATTAGAAAATCTAAATAGAGACAGCCAGAGCCTTTTAATAATTTCTACTATACTTTTGTGCATAGGGATAGTGATGATATATTCCGCCTCAAGCTGTTACGCGTACGAGCAGTATAATGACAGCGGTTATTATTTAAAGAGGCATATAATCCATTGCCTTTTCGGGCTTTTTCTGGCAAGAATTTTCTTGAAAAAAGATTATAAATATTTAAAGAAATACGCAAAGGTATTTCTTGCTATTTCGATAGTTGGGCTTATTTTAGCGTTTCTTCCGGGCGTAGGCCGCGAGGCAGGAGGCGCGAAGAGATGGGTAAAGCTTGGTTTTATAGGGTTCCAGCCTTCTGAGTTTGCCGGATTCTTTTTGATAGTTTATATAGCGGATATCCTGGACAGGAAACAGCCTGTAATCAGAAGTTTTATGCATGGGTTTATGCCGCCTTTAATGGTTCTTGGCTTTTCAGTTTTATTGATACTCTTGCAGCCTGATTTAGGGAGCTCAGTTTGCATCCTGGCGGTAGGTTTTATTATGATGTTTGTCTCAGGCGTTAATATGGCGTATTTTTTACCTCTCCTTGTCCCTATTATACCGATTTTTTATTTTCTGATATTTAAAGTTGCGTACAGGCTGCGGCGCATAGCGAGTTATCTTGACCCATGGAGCGATACTCAGGGGGCCGGTTTTCAGATAATACAGTCTTTTTTAGCGCTTGGTTCAGGCGGCATTTTCGGGCTCGGGCTCGGGTGTTCAAAACAAAAACTTTTTTATCTTCCACAGGCGCATACGGATTTTATATTTTCAATAATAGGCGAAGAGGCAGGGCTTATAGGGACATTGTCGGTTCTGGTATTATTTGTGTTGTTTGTGTGGATTGGCATACAGATTTCAATAAAGGCAAAGGATTTATTCGGGAGATTCTTGGCGCTCGGGATTACTGCCAGTATAGGCCTGAAGGCGGCAATAAACATAGCTGTTTCAACAGGCGCAATACCTACAAAAGGTTTGCCCTTGCCTTTTATCAGCTATGGCGGCACAGCCATGATTTTCAGTATTGTCGCCGTAGCTATATTAATCAACATCTCCAACTCATAAACTTGACATTGTGACAATGTAAGTTTTGTCAAGTTTATGGGAGAGGGTAGGCATGAAAGCGTTAATTGTTGCGGGAGGGACTGGAGGGCATATATTGCCGGCTTTGGTTTTGGCCAAGGAGATTAAAACCAGGAATATCGGGCAGGTTTTATTTGTGGCGTCTTCAAGGAAGCAGGATCGCGGTATGATATCAGGCAAAGGCGTGGATTTTACGACATTGCCGATAATAGCGCTTCAATCTAAAAGTATCTTCGCTGTGCTTAATTTTTTTATAAGGCTTTTTGTAGGGACGATAAAATCGGCATTCGTTCTTTTAAAATTTAAACCTGACGCCGTCGTCGGCTTCGGCGGATATGTTTCGGGCCCGATAGTTTTGCTGGCGGGCGTTTTAGGCGCAAGGACAATTATACACGAACAGAATGTCTATCCTGGCAAAGCAAACAAGATTCTCGCTAGATTTGTAAATAAAATCGCTATAAGTTTTCCTGAGGCTAAAGATTTTCTAAAAGGCTTTGAGTCAAAGATTATTTTCTCAGGAAATCCTCTCCGCGAAGGCCTGAAAAGGGATGATAGGGCGAAACTCGCGGATTCTTTCAACGTGCTTGTAATCGGCGGCAGCCAGGGCGCCCATAGATTAAACACTATTGTGCCTGAGGCCGTAAGCCTTATAGAAAAAGATACTAGAAGCATGTTGAGCTTTACGCATATCGCGGGAAAAAATGATTTGGAAGAGGTGGGAATTTTTTACAATAAAATAGGGATAAAAAACAGGGTATTTTCCTTTACAGACCATATGGCGAGGCTTTATAATGAATGCGATTTTGTAATTTCAAGGGCAGGCGCTATGACAGTGTCTGAATTATTGGCGCTGGGGATACCTGCGATACTGGTGCCTTATCCATATGCGCTTGGTCATCAGAAACTCAACGCAATGGTTCTTGAAAAAATAGGTTCAGGGATATTGCTGGAAGAAAAAAAATTGACCTCTTGCGTTATGAGGGACGCTATATTGAAATTAATGGATAGAGATGTTCTGAGCGATATGGCAGGCAGGGCAAAAAATATTGACAAACCGGATGCGTGTAAAATTTTGATAAAGGAACTTTATAAATGATCAACGGAAAGACCGTGCATTTTATAGGAATAGGCGGCATAGGCATGAGTGGCCTTGCGGAGGTGTTTCGTTGTTACGGTTATTCAGTGCAGGGATCTGATTTGAGGAACTCAAAAGTCACTGACAGGCTTGAAGACATGGGCATGGAAATTAAAATAGGCCATCGCTCTGAAAATATTGATGGCGCGGATATAGTAGTATATTCTTCGTGCATCAAAGAGACCAACCCGGAATTCATGGCGGCGAAGTTGAAAAACTTACCTATATTAAAACGCATGGAGGCTCTTGCCATGCTTATGCAGGATAAAAAAGCTATAGCTATTTCAGGCGCGCATGGAAAAACTACCACTACTTCTCTTGTGTCTCTATTATTAATCAAAGCAGGCCTTGACCCTACGGTGTTCATAGGAGCTGATGTTGATTTTTTAGGAGGCAACGCAAGGTTTGGCCAGAGCGGTTACATGGTTACGGAGGCGGACGAATCAGACGGCACGTTTATTCTGCTTAACCCGCTCTATAGCGTCAGCACAAATATCGACAGGGAGCATATGGACTATTATGGCACAATGGACAATGTCCTGAGCGCTTATAAACAGTTTATCAATAACACAAAAGACGAAGGCCTGGCTTTTGTCTGCGCTGAAGATGAGAATTTAAAGAATATAGCCAGGGTATCCAATAAAATAATTTTAAAATACGGCATCTCTGATGATGCTGATATAAAAGCGGAAAATATAAAATTAATGAGCCTTAAAGGCTCGGAATTTGACGTAAGATATAAGGGCGCAAAACTCGGCAGGATAAGGCTTTCAATACTCGGCATACACAATGTAGTCAATAGCCTGGCCGCGATAGGCGTGGCAATGGAGTTGGGTGTGAATTTTAACCTTATAAAAGAAGTAATCAGGGAATTTAAAGGCGCTGACAGGCGCTTCAGGATAACTCATTTGGACTCAGATATTATTATTATAGACGATTATGCCCATCACCCGACAGAAATAAGAGCTACTCTCAAGGCGATGGAATCTTCCGGCAGGCGCGTAGTTGCCGTGTTCCAGCCGCATAGGTTCTCCAGGACCAAGGATTTAAAAGACCAGTTCGGCAAATGCTTTGATATGGCGGATCACCTCGTAGTGACAGACATATATTCCGCGGACGAGAAGTCTATTGAAGGCGTAAGCGGGAAAGACATATGCGAAAGCGCCAGGAAGTGCGGGCACAAAGACGCGCATTTTGTTTCAAAATCTGATATAATAAAACATTTAACGGATGTGGTAAAGCCGGGCGACGCGGTATTTTTATTGGGGGCAGGGGATATAGGCGAATTGCCTTTTAAGATTGCCAAGATTTTTGAAAGCTCTTCTTTAAGCGTTAAGATATAATGAACCGCGTATATGATAAAGTACAATGAGCCATTATCTGGGCATACAAGTTTTCACATTGGAGGCCCCGCGTATTGCTGGATAGAGCCTGAAAATCCAGAAGACGTCTTAGAAGCGATTAATTTTACAGAGAGCAAAAATAAAAAATTTATCATAGTAGGCAATGGCACAAATCTGTTAGTTAAAGATGAAGGCTTTGACGGCGTAGCAATACGCCTGGCCAGGGGTTTTGAAAAAATAGAAACAGAAAAAGAAGTTATAGTAAAGATAGGCGCTGGGCTCAGCGTAGGGAAGCTAGTGAAATATGCTTTTGATAATAGCCTGGCAGGTTGTGAGTTTCTAGCTGACATACCTGGGAATCTCGGCGGCGCGATTTTTATGAACGCAGGCGTCCGGAGCCTGGAAAACCCGGACGTATTTATTGAAATAAAAGATATTATCCTGGATGTAGAAATTTTAGATTTAAAAGATAAAAAGATAAAGGTTTTGAGAAGGGAAGATATAAATTTTAAATACCGAGCCTCAGGCTTGGACGGAAAAATTGTTTTAGGAGCCAGGTTAAAGCTTGAAAAAAACAACAAAGAGGGCATTAAAAATAAAATAAAAGCTTTTAATAAAAAACGCGACTGGTTCTCTAAGATAGGTTTTCCAAATGCGGGCAGTATATTTAAAAATCCCGGCCCTGATAAATCAGCCGGAATGCTGATAGAGTCCTGCGGCCTGAAAGGCAAAAGAATAGGGGATGCGGAGATTTCCAAAGTTCACGCGAATATTATAGTGAACCTGGGCAAAGCAACGGCAAATGATGTTCTTGGCCTGATAGATTTAGCCAGGACAAGCGTTAAACAAAAATTCGACATAGATTTAGTATTAGAATTAAGGATAATATAAAGGAACCAGGGTAAATACAATATGAAAATAAGGCATGTTGGCGTATTAATGGGCGGGCCTTCTTCGGAAAGAGATATCTCTATAAAATCCGGCAAAGCAGTCTGTAAGGCACTTGAGGCGAGGCATGTAGATTATGTGCCTGTAGAGCTTATGGCAGGGCCCAATATAAACGGTTATAAAGAATTAGCGGCTGATTTGATCCGCCGGATGAAAATAGATGTGGCGTTTGTGGCGCTTCACGGCGAATTCGGAGAAGATGGCGTTGCACAGGAACTTCTTGAGAAAATGAATATTCCCCATACAGGAAGCCTGTCCGCTCCATCCAGAGTAGCGATGAATAAAATTTCTGCAAAAGAGGTCTTTAGATTAAACTTTATACCAATTGCCAGGCATGAAATCCTGACTAAGGATAATTTTGATAAAGGAATTGACATGAAGGCGTATTTTAAAAATCTAGGGCCTAGCCTTGTTGTCAAACCTTCTAACGGCGGTTCCAGTATAGGCCTGAATATAGCAGGCAATGAACAGGAGCTAAAAGACGCGATCCGTGACGCGTTTAAGTATGACGACAAATTGGTAATCGAAGAATATATTTCCGGGAGAGAAATTACAGTAGGCGTTATAGAAGACAGGGCGTTGCCTATCGTTGAGATTGTGCCCAAAAGAAAATTTTTTGACTTTACCGCGAAGTATGAAAAAGGCCTGACTGAATATATTGTGCCTGCTGAAATAGAAAAGTCTATTTACAAAAAATGCCAGGATATGGGCTTAAGAGCTCATAAAGCGCTTTCGGCAAGGTCATTTTCGCGCGTGGATATTATATTGAATGAAAAAATAGGTCCCGTGGTGCTTGAGGTAAATACTATCCCGGGCCTTACAGAAACAAGCCTTCTTCCGAAGGCCGCTAAAGCTGTAGGTATTTGCTTTGAAGACCTTTGCGTTAAAATTTTAGAATCAGCGGTATAATAAAAAAAACCGCGTCCCGATCGGCGATCGGGATATGGTTAAGGCGGTTTAGAGTGGTAAGAATAAAAAGGCAAAAGATTCAGCCGCATAAAAAAAAGAAAGAAACTGAGCCAAGGGCGAAGCGTAATTTTAAAGGCGTTTTTAAGATTGTTTTATGGACAGTCCTCGTAGCTTGTATAGGCGCGGGCATTGTGGCGTTTCAATATATGTTTGTGGATTCGGATCTGTTTAATGTAAAAGGCCTGGATGTCAGATTCTATGATGATAAAAATGTATTGCGGAGAGAACCTTCCAGCGGGATTGAGGATAAACATGTTTTAGGAGCCAATATATTCTTGGTAGATCTGAATGATCTTAAAAAAAGAATAGAAGCTAACCACCCTGAATTAAGAGATATTGTTGTGAGGCGGGCGTTGCCGGATAGATTGATTGTTCAGGCAAGGCAAAGGCTGGCCGTAGCTCAAGTTTACGGCGACAGGCTATATTGCATAGATAAAGACGGCGTTTTTCTCCCTTACGCAAATAATCCTGTAGAAGGGAATATTCCTCTTATTTCAGGTATTAGGGTAGCTGGCCCTGCCAGGAGCAGCGCAGCCCAGAAAGAAAAAATTAAAAAGGCTTTATTTCTTATAGACGCGTTGTCGGCGAATAAGAAGCTTTTAAGATGCCAGATAAAAACAGTAGATATTACTGACATCCGCAATATATCTTTTTTTCTTTCAGCTAAGGATGCTGAAAAAGTTGAGATAAAAATAGGCGATGGAGAATTCAATAAAAGATTGGATGTCCTGGCTACGATACTGGAACAACTGGGGCAGGATATAGAAAGAGTAAAATATATTGATTTACGTTTTGAGGACCCGATAGTAGGGCCGAGATAAACATTTGTTCCGTTCCCGTTCGCCGATCGGGAGTACGGTCCCGATCGGCGAACGGGAACGGAATTAAGGCGAGGTAACTATCATGCGTTCAGAAATTATTTGCGGTTTAGATATAGGCGCTTCTAATATCCGGGCGCTAGTTGCAAATGCCGAGGGGAATATACTTGGATTTGGCCAGGTTCCCACAAGAGGGTTTTCAAAAAGCGTGGTTTCGAACCTTAGCTTACTCTCGGACGCAATAGAGTCCAGCGTTATGAAAGCGGAAGAGGCGGCAAAATGCAGGGTGCGGAAAGTTATAGCCAATGTTTCAGGCGCGCATATAAGGACATTCAAGAGCCGGGGGTCTGTACATATCTCTGACAGGCCGAGCGAGATTACAAAGGATGATGTAAAAAGGTGTATAGAATCTGCCAAGATCATAGCCATGTCTTTGGACAGAGAAGCGGTGCATCTGGTGCCGGTCAGGTTTTTCATAGACGACAAGATGGAAATCAATGATCCTCTTGGACTATTCGGCTCAAAGCTTGACGTGGAGCTTAATATAATCACATCCCTTGTCACTGTTTTGCAGAACATTACGAAGGCGATAAATCTGGCAGGCTATGAAGCGGACGAGCTGATAGTTTCAGGCGCCGGCACAGGGCTTAGCGTTTTTGAAGAAGAAGAGCTTATGAATGGGGCTGTCCTTATAGACGCTGGAAAAGAAACCACAGAGGCGGCGCTTTTTATAGACGGAAAGATATTGGACTCTTTTACTTTCCCGTTCGGCGGAGACGACCTTACTCAGATTTTGCAGGACAATATGAAAATTATGTTTGACGAAGCGGAAGAACTGAAAATAAAATACGGGCTTGCTGCGAAAAGCGAAATCACAAACCTTTTATTGCCGAAGGTAGAAACAGTGCTGGAAGATATGCATAAAAAACTGGAGCCGTTCCTTAAGAATAAAAAGAGCCTGCCGCGTGTAGTCGTGGTAGGAGGCGTCGCGAAGATGGACGGCTTTATTGAAGCGGTGGAAAAGGTATTTAAGATGCCTGTAGAAATGGGCAATCTTAAATCTGGAGGCGCTCTAAGCGATATAACGTTCGCATGTTCGCTTGGCCTGGTGAAATATGGCGCTAAAAAAATAATTGCCGCAAGACCCGGAGGATCCCTGTCTGAGCCAATGGGGCTGGCAGGCAGATTTATAACAAAAATAAAATCTGTCGTATCGGAATATTTTTAAGAGGTATAAAATGATAAGTATAATCGGCGCGGGCAATATGGGAATGGCAATAGCGTCGCGCATTAAGGGTAGAGTCCTTTTAAGCGACAAGAATAAGCGCATCTCTGACAATATTACTGTCGCAAGGCGTTCGAATATTATTATCCTGGCTGTAAAACCGCAGGATATAGGAGAAGTTTTAAAAGAAATAAAACCTTATGTAAAAGAAAAGCTGATAATCTCCATAGCCGCGGGCGTGACCACGTTCTCCATAGAAAAGGCTTTGCCAGGGGCAAGGGTAATCAGGGTAATGCCTAATATGCCTGCCATGGTAGGCAAAGGTATTTCCGCTGTCAGTCGCGGCAGATTCGCCGCCAGGCGGGATTTAAAAATAGTTTTCAGGATTTTTTCAAATCTTGGAGAGGCAATAGAGGTTAAAGAGAAAATGATGGACGCTGTCACTGCTGTGAGCGGCAGCGGCCCTGCGTATTATTTCTTATTCACGCATCTATTGGCCAAAGCAGCTGAGGTAAGCGGCTTAGAAAAAACCATTGCTTTAAAATTGGCCAGGGCTACATTTATAGGCGCCGCGGAAGTTATTAAATCAAGCAAGCTATCCACGGAGGAGCTGGTAAAAAAAGTTGCCTCCAAAGGCGGCACTACTGAAGCCGCCCTGAAAGTATTTAAACAGGAAAAACTGGAAGCGATCATAAAAAAGGCAGTCAAACAAGCCGCCCATCGCTCCAAAAACTTGACACTCTGACAATGTAAGTTTTGTCAAGTTTACGTCGTCATAATCTTGACATTTTAACAATCAGGCTGTGT
>Ga0066641_10001193_pt1 | contig 11909 bp, 15 predicted proteins | sample CryGeyCG2114_065_FD_59509 | JGI IMG/M metagenome (GOLD analysis project Ga0066641, IMG submission 59509) | Groundwater microbial communities from aquifer - Crystal Geyser CG12_big_fil_rev_8/21/14_0.65 | ecosystem: Environmental > Aquatic > Deep subsurface > Groundwater | place: USA: Utah: Grand... | reverse complement strand
ATAGTTAATAATTAATTCCAAATATCTTTAAATTATGGCAAAACGGCGGAAAAAATCATATCAGGCCAACTGTGAAAAACTTGCTCTGACAAGAAGAATCCGTCGTATTTTGCAGCGCTCCTATAAACTCACCTTTTTGGGATTCATATTCATTGTCGGTTTGATTGGATTTTGGCTGAATGAGGATGATGGCTCGGAAACCGTGATGGATGTCATATCCGAGCAAGTCTATAACCTCACCGCAAAAGCTGGGCTAAAGCTTGATTTGGTAACTTTCAAAGGCGATAAATATATCGGGCAAGCGCAATTGGTTGAAGAGTTGGGGCTTTTTGACGGCATTCCGATCTTGGCGCTCAATTTGGAAGAATTACGCAATGAAATTAAAACAAAGAACTGGGTCAAAGAAGCGCAAATCCGCCGTGAGCTTCCATCGAAATTGCAGATTAAAATTGTTGAACGCACACCGATTGCCATCTGGCAATATAAGCATGAATTGAATTTGATAGACGAAGAAGGCAAAGTTTTGACCAAGTTAGATTCGGCTGACGGCCTGCCCTTCCCGCTTATTGTCGGCGAAGGTGCAAATATAAAAGCCACTGAGATTTTCTCACTATTAGAAACTGAAAAATTGCTCTATGACCGCGTATATGCCGCAGTGCGCCTTAGTGATAGACGCTGGAATGTAATGTTCATCAATGGCATTGAGGTTATGCTGCCGGAAGAAAATATGCAGGATGCGTGGAAAAAGCTTGCCCGCATGCAATTGGAAAAACAGGTTCTCGACAGGAAAATAAAAACCATTGATTTGCGTATGCCGGACAGGGTTTATATCCAAGCGCCAGGTGGCAAAGATGCATTAACATCCGGGAGAAAAAGTGCCTAGGATTCGCTCAGGAGTAATTGCCGTATTGGATATTGGTTCATCAAAGATTTGCTGCTTCATTGCGCAAGTCACTGCTGACAATTCTTTGCGCGTCATCGGTATCGGGCACCAGCTTTCGCAAGGCATCAGAGCCGGTTCAATCGCCGATATCAAGCAAGCCGAGCATTCGATTATTGCCGCAGTTAGCGCTGCCGAGAAAATGGCAGATGAAACGATTGATAAAGTTGTGCTATGCACCTCCGGCGGCGGCCCAAGCTCAACCAAAATCACCGCAGAGGTAGAAATTCACAATCCGCAAGTTTCCCCGCGCGATATAAAACGCGCCATCATTCAGGCCAAAGAAGCTTTTGCCGATGAAAACAGGCGGATTATCCACGCCGTTCCGGTTTCCTTTGCAGTTGACGATATTCGCGGTGTTGATGATCCGGTTGGTATGGCAGGAAAGAAACTCACTGCCGAAATTCACCTTATTACCGTTTCAGAAAGCGCCATCCGCAATATCGCCAATTGCGTGACAAATTGCGAGTTGGAGATTCAGGATTATGTCGTTTCCTCACATGCAGCAGGGCTAACCTGCCTCACCGAAGATGAGCGTGAGCTTGGTGTTACGCTAATTGAAATGGGCGGCGGCACAACCGGAATCTCGGTTTTTATGCATGGCAAGAACATCCTGACCGACTCGATACCATACGGGGGTATAAATGTTACTTCCGATATCGCGCGTGGATTTGCCACAACCAAGGAATATTCCGAAAGAATCAAGAATTTATATGGCGGAGCAATCAGCTCGGGCACAGATGGCGATACATTGATTGACATCCAGCAATTAAGCGAGGAAACCGGAGATTATACCGAAGAAGTCGCCGTGCCAAAATCTGACCTTGTGAATATCATCCAACCGCGCATGGAAGAAATCTTCGAGATGATAAAGAAAAAACTCGCCAACACCGGAACAACACAAATCGCCGGACAGCATTATGTATTATCGGGCGGGGCGAGCCAGCTTGTTGGCGTGCGTGAGCTTGCAAGCAAAACCCTTGGCGGGCATGTGCGCCTCGGCAGGCCTGACCTGATTGAAGGCATGGCAGATTCCACCGCAAATCCGGCATTCTCGGCTTGTGCCGGGTTGATAAATTATATCTCAATGAATTATCACGTGTATGACAAAGTTGTTCCGGTTGACCGCTATATCCAGAATACAAGATTTGTCGGCGGCGGCAGCCTTGTTGATAATGTTGTGGGTTGGATAAAGAAGAATTTTTAGGGTGGTTAATATGAAATCATCGAAAAAGATGGGGTTTGAGAAAATCATTGAATAGGAAAGGATTCACATTAGTTGAGCTATCTATCGTCCTCGTCATCATCGGGCTGCTGATTGGTGGGATTTTGGTCGCACAAAGCATGATTGATAGCTCGAAAGTTAGCTCCCAAGTGAGCCAATTCCAGCAATTTGATGCAGCCGTGATGGGTTTTAAGGATAGATACCTCTATTTACCCGGTGATTCACCAAGGCACTCCCCAGTGGGGAACGGGGATAATTTACTTAGCATGATCTCACCCAAATGGCTGACTGCTTATACCTGTGAAATAGCAAACTTCTGGGGTCATCTTTTTCCTGATCAATATGCCACCTCAGCATGTGCTCCACCTGGGGTTGCGCCAACAACATCCGGTGCTAGCAAAAATGTACCAGCAGCAAAAATGGGAATTAATAATGCTTTTATTGTTGCCAGCACTATAAGCTCTACAAATGCAGCCACATCTGGAGACTATAACTATTATGCAATTTTACATCCTAGCCAAGCACAAACTATTACAACAAGCTGGTATAGATACTCTTCAACAAATAACACAAATTCTGCAGTTCAACCCGCGCAATTACTCAGTTTAGACAAGAAGTTAGATGATGGGATAGCCAATTCTGGTCATGTAATTTCTGGTGATGTTGGTACTGATTACTTGCGCAATGTAGCCGAAGTAGGTTGCAGTTCCGGCGCAGATTATACTGTGTCTAGCTCCGATTATATATGCACGCCACTAATCCGCATTGGCGCACAAGTGGGGAATCCTCAATAAACTATCTCCCCATGCCCATCATGCTCTGGCTCATGCTGTTCAGGATAGTGTTCACCTTTGCCGCATCTCCAAGTTTTTCCATCAAAATCGGCCCCAGAACCTCGGAAATTTGCCCCATATTCGTAGAAATTATATCATTCCCTTTTTCATGCCCTGATTCCTCAACCAGTTCGCCCCAAGTTTTTTCGTTTATTTACTCTATTTGAGAATTATCAATCCCTGCTAAATCGAGAATTGGTCGCAAGCTGCGTGACAATTGCTTTTGCGTAACAGTCATTGGCTCCGGAAAGGCTGGCCTGTCACCATCATCCCCCGCACGGTTTCTATCCCGAATTCTGCTCAAAACAGCCATCATATTCGGCTGGGGCGGGACTGCATAAGCCTTGTCATCGTCATCACCATCACCAATACCGTCAGCTTCCGCAGCTTCCAACTCTTCAATTCTCAACTTAAGCTTACTTTGAATTCTCGTAGCATCCGCTTTCATTTCCGCCATCCCTTCATCCTTTTCAGGTGAAATTATATTCTCCCAGAATTTGTGCGGCTCATCAGCAATTTCAGATAATAATAGCTTTAGTAACTCAGCATCTTGGTTGGTATTTATGTATTTTGCGCCATTTTCCATTGAAACATATCTGCCATCAACGAGTTTAGCGTTAATCATTGCAGTCTGGGTGATTATGCAAGTAGCAGTTTCACTACTTCTATCATGCAACTTATACAAAACACCCAGCCCCTCGCTCAAATAGCTCGTCACCTCCTCGACAATATGTTTGCGAATTGGCAGCGGCATATTTTCAGAAAATTGGATAATGATTTTCTCAGGCCATTCTTTTTGCAAACTCACAGTTGCAGGCTCTGCGCTATCATCAGAATAATCCAGCGTATATGTAAAAATTTCAGGGGGCTTCTCTGCAGGTGCATTGCCCCTTATCCCAAAGGCACTCTTAATCCCATCTATGATACCTCTTATACTTGGCATAATCCTCAACCCGCTAATATTTAAGATATATTAACAGAGTGGGCTGGTTATGCAATCAGCTTTATGTTAAATAATTATTACAAACCCATGCCAATCAATATGTTACGCGCTTCGCACAGGGGCAAGCCAATCACATTTGTATGCGAGCCATTGATGGATTTGATGAATCCCGCACCCGCGCCCATCAATGTGAAACTGCCGGATTTCCCTTCCCATTCACCAATATCGAGATAATCATTGATTTCCTGCGCTGTCATGCGCTTGAATTTCACCTTGGTGCAGATAAGCTTGTCTGCGGATTGCACGATTTCACCGCCCTGCTTTTTGATAATTTTCATCGCAGTATAAACACGGTGGCTGCGCCCCTGCATCAGCGATAAATCACGCAATGCTTGCTCCCGATTTTCTGCCTTGCCGATTATACGTGTGCCAACAGCGACAATTGTATCCGCAGCAAGAATCACCCCCTCTGCATGTTTTGCAGCAACTTGCGCCATTTTCTCAGCCACTATGCGCTTTGCATAAACCTCTGGATTTTCACGTTTTTCTGGAGTTTCGTCAATCTCCGGCGGGTCGATAATATCCGGCGCAAAACCGATTTGTGTGAGTAAATCTTTACGGCGTGGCGAGCCTGATGCAAGTATCAATTTCATTATTTCATGCGGGTTTTGATGCGGCCTTTTGTAAGGTCATACGGTGTCATTTCCACCAGCACCTTGTCACCATTTAGAACCTTAATATGATGCTTGCGCATTTTGCCGGAAATATGAGCCAAAACTATATGGCCGTTTTCCAGTTCTACACGGAACATCGAGCTTGGTAATATCTCAATCACCTTGCCTTCAAACTCAATTAAATCTTCTTTTGCCATAATTATCCGTTGATTAAAAAAAATGCAGGCTTTGCTCTAACATCTTACGTTTGTTATTGCAAGAATATTGATAAATCATAAAATATCAGCTGTCGTCAACCAAGGAGAATTCTTATGTCGGAAGTTCAGGAAATTGATAAATTAAAGCAGCTAACTATGGTTGTGTATATTCTGCACGCAGCCTCTTTTCTATTAGGGTTCACCTCAATTATCGCGGTGGTTATCAACTATATTAAGCGTGATGAAGTACGCGGAACATGGCTTGAATCGCATTTTAACTGGCAAATCAAAACCTTCTGGATAATGCTGATAGTCGGCTTTGTCGGCTTCCTTTTATCTTTTGTCTTAATCGGTATCCCTATCCTGATCGGTCTTACCATCTGGTATATATATCGCATCGTAAAAGGCTTCTTGGCACTAAATGACGGAAAACCCGTTGGTCTGCCCGCTTAAGACTTTATTAAGAAACCCTCGGTAGAATAATACTATGAAAAAGGGCTTCACACTTGTTGAGCTATCTATTGTGCTGGTGATAATCGGCCTGCTTATCGGCGGGATTCTGGTTGGGCAAAGCATGATTGAAAGCAGCAAAATCAACAAAACCGTTTCCGAGCTAAGACAATATGAAATTCTCGCAAAGCAGTTTAAGGATGTATATCACTATTTTCCCGGTGATGTTAGTAATTCTGATGGCAAGTTTGGCTCTGGCGTTAGCAATGGGAATCAGGATGGAACTGTGAGATATGGGCATTTGGAAATGCCCGGCTCTTGGGAACAGCTAAATCGCGCCGGATTTGTCGACACTGCATATGACGGCAGCAGCGTTAATGGCGTGGGCGGGGTTAAAATTGGAGTAAACGTTCCTGCAACCCCTTTAGACAAGAAAAAAACCGCTTTTATATTCGAGTCGCATCATACCGCCAACTCGGTTTGGAATGTGGCTGAATACACAAGAACTTGGATACAAATAGTCGCTGCACCAACAGCCTTTGGCGGAGCAAGCTATCCAACTGATTATGCAGCCATGACAACGGCGAGAGCAATGGCAATGGATGAAAAAATGGATGACGGCAAGCCCGCCACGGGAAAATTAATTGCGTACTCATACTCCACACAATGTGTAAACACTTCTTGGACTTCCACAGGCGACCCATCACTGGTGCAATGGAAGCCCAATAGCGGCTATCCCTGCTATGGCATCAGATATTATATCGATAGAGATTAATTTATCGCTGCGCCTTTCTAGGCTTGCCTAAATTCGGCGAATCTCATATAAAACTGCTATGAGTAATAATTTTCAGAATCTAATCCTCAAACTCCAGCATTTCTGGGCGGAACAAGGCTGCCTGATTTTGCAACCGCTTGATATGGAAGTTGGCGCAGGCACATTTCACCCTGCCACAACTTTGCGCGCACTAGGTTCTGAACCATGGAAAGCTGCATATGTGCAACCCTCCCGCCGTCCCAAAGATGGCCGCTATGGCGAAAATCCAAATCGTCTTGGGCATTACTACCAATTTCAGGTGATTTTGAAGCCTTCACCAGACAATATCCAAGAATTATACCTTGAAAGCCTATATCATTTGGGAATCGACAAGAAAAACCATGATATACGCTTTGTTGAGGATGACTGGGAAAGCCCCACTCTCGGCGCATGGGGTTTGGGCTGGGAAGTGTGGTGTGATGGCATGGAAGTTTCGCAATTCACCTATTTCCAGCAAGTTGGCGGGATAGAGTGCAAACCCGTTTCTGGAGAATTGACTTATGGCTTGGAACGCTTAGCCATGTATATTCAGGGCGTGGAAAATGTTTATGATTTGCAATATTCGGATGATGTAACATACGGCGAAGTTTTTTTGCGGCAGGAGCGCGAACATTCCGCATATAACCTAGAATTCGCCAATACTGATATGCTGCTCAAACATTTTGAAGATGCCGAAGCCGAGTGCAAAGCGTGCTTAACAAATAATCTTGCCCTGCCCGCCTATGAGCAATGTATCAAAGCGTCGCATATCTTCAACCTGCTGGATGCACGCGGCGTGATTGGCGTTACCGAACGCGCAAACTATATATTACGCGTGCGCGAATTGGCAAAGGCAAGTTGCGAAAAATATGTGGAGGATATAAAATAAACCATGACCCACGATCCACTAATTACGATGATGAAAGGCAAAATCCACCGCGCGACGGTGACAAAGGCTGATTTGCATTATGAAGGTTCAATCACGGTTGATACCGCCCTGCTGGAGGCAAGCGGCATTTTGCCCTATGAGCAGGTGGATGTGTTGAACATCACCAATGGCAATCGCTTCACCACCTACACAATTGAAGGCGGCGCGGGTGAAATTCAAATCAACGGCGCAGCAGCCCATCTTGCCAAGGAGGGTGATTTAGTAATCATCGTCGCCTATCAGCAAATGACTGAATCAGACGCAAAAAGCTGGCAACCGAAAGTGGTTTTGGTTGATGGGGAGAATAGGGTGAAATCTTAAATGGAACTTAAAATATTAATATCTCTAATTGTCTTTATTTTTTGTGTTCTATTAGGTGGTTATAAAATGCTATCTCTAGCAAAACTGAAGAAAAACGGCACGACCATTGCAGCAAAAATTCTAGAAGTCACCAAAACTAAGACTAAGAATCCCGCAAATTCGCTAAACTACAGCTTTAGCCCTATGAATTCGGAAAGAATCACTCAAAAACGGATTCTCGTGCAGTCATATTGTAAGCATGAGATTTTTGAGAACATGCTTAAGGATATTAAAGTGGGGGATGAAATCAAGATTTCCTACTTACAAAACAACCCAAAAAATAACTTTCCAACCGTTGCATTAGACAATGAAATCAAAATGTATAGAAACATTCTGTTAATTGGATTACTAATGTCAGCAACAATTTTAATTTTGTAAATGACTGAACTATTACTAGAACTATACTCCGAAGAAATTCCGGCGCGGATGCAAGAGCTGGCGGCGCGTGCGTTTGCGGAAAGCATTGATAAGGATGCCGAATATTTTTATTCGCCACATCATATTATTGTGAAAGCAGATTTGCCCGATAAACAACAGGATGAGAATATCGAGCGCAAGGGCCCGAAAATCGGCGCGCCCGAACAGGCAATAAACGGATTTGCAAAATCCTGCGGCGTTGCTGGTGTGGATGAGCTTGAACAGCGCGAGGGATATTATTTCTTTGCCAAACAATCCAAAGGTGAAAACACAAAAGATTATCTAGCAAAGAAAATTCCTGAAATTTTGGGTGGATATAGCTGGCCGAAATCCATGCGCTGGGGTAATCACGAAATCCGCTGGGTACGCCCACTCCATTCTATCTCCTGCACATTTGGCGGTGAAGTTGTGCCTTTCAAATTTGGACATTTGGAATCAGCAATCATCAGCCAGCCCGCAAACATCAATCAAACTGAGCGTAAAAATTTGATTGCCGAAGGTGCAAAAAAACTGGCTGGAGGAGTGGAGCTTGATGAGAAATTGCTCGATGAAGTGACAAATCTGGTGGAAAATCCCGTGCCGATGTTGGGAGAATTCCCCACAGAGTTTCTGCAAGTCCCGCAAGAATGTTTGGTTTCCAGCATGAAATCGCATCAGAAATATTTTCCGGTTTATGATGGCCAGAAGCTAAGCAGCAAGTTCATATTTGTTGCAAATCTGGAAGCAGAAGATGGCGGCAAGAAGATTCGTGCGGGAAATGAGCGCGTTCTGAAGGCACGGCTGTCGGATGCTAAGTTCTTTTGGGAACAGGATAGGAAACACAAGCTCGAAGCTTTCCTCCCCAAATTAAAACAAGTTACCTTCCATAATAAAATCGGCAATATGCTGGAAAAAGCCGAGCGCATTTCCGCGCTGGCGGAGTTCATCGCTGAAAAAATCGGAGCAGATGCAGAAAAAGCCAAACGCGCAGGATTGCTATGTAAGGCGGATTTAGTTTCGGAAATGGTTGGTGAATTTGCCGAGTTGCAAGGAATAATGGGCGGATATTATGCTGATGACAAAGAAATTGGCGAAGCAATAAAGCTGCATTACGGCGAGCCGAAAAATAATAAGCTGGCAATTGCCGTGGCGCTTGCCGATAAATTTGATTCACTAGTGCAATTATGGCTAGCAGGTGAGAAACCCACCGGAAGCCGTGACCCGTTTGGCTTGCGCCGCGCTGCTTTGGGCATCATCCGCATAATTCTTGAGAATAATCTGAAGCTCAACTTGCGTGAATTTGCCAAAAATGATGAAATATTTGCCTTTTTCATCGAGCGCCTGAAATATCTGCTAAAATCTCAAGAAATTCGCCATGATATTGTTGATGCCGTGCTTGGGCAAGGGGATGACTTACTGATAATCCACAACAAGGCACAAAGCCTAAGCGAATTTTTGCACAGTGACAGGGGTACAAAGCTGATGGAGTGCTATAACCGCGCTGTAAATATCCTAACCGCTGAAGAGAAAAAGGATGGGATTAGCTATGAATCAAACCCGCAAGAAGCATTGCTAAGTAGCGCTGAGGAAAAGAGCTTATACGAAGAAATGCAGCAGAAAGAAGCGATAATCTCGGAAGCAATAGCAGGTGAAGATTTTGGCAAGGCAATGGGACAGCTTGCTCAGTTACAGCAAAACATCAATGCATTTTTCGATAATGTGATGGTAAATGCCGAAAACCCGCAAATCCGGGAAAACCGCTTAAAGCTGCTCGCCAAAATCCGCTCATTTATGGATAAAATCGCCGATTTCAGCAAAATTGAGGGTTAATCCTTAATTAACGATTCCCGCTTAGAATATAGCTATGAAAAAGGGATTCACACTTGTTGAACTTGGAATAGTGCTGGTTGTCATCGGGCTATTGACCGGCGCGGTTATTGTCGCCCAAAATCTCACTGAAACCGCAAAATTACAATCAGTCATTGCCCAGCTTCTGAAATACAAGGATTCCGCGCATCAGTTTAAGGATAAATATGGCGGTTGGCCGGGAGATATGCCCAACGCCTCATCCTTTTGGGATGTGGATGCAAGCGGAAGCGGCACACATGATGGCAATGGTGACGGCGATATAAGAGATGCAATAGCTTCCACCCCTGCAAGCGATGAGCGCGTAGTATTCTGGCAGCATTTGTCAAAAGCCGGCTATTTGGCGCAGGATTATACTGGGACTTGGTACGTAGAAAATGGACAATTTACTCATGCAGGCATTAACGTTCCAGCAATGAGCTATGGAAAAGGCCCACATGCTAAATTACGCAATTTTATACAAATTACATGGGTTACTGCATACACAGCTTATAGTCCAAATTTTCTGGCAATGGCGAGCGGGTTTGTTTTTACCGCTGACGATGCAAGATATATTGACTACAAAATTGATGATGGTAAACCAATTTCAGGTGACGTGCTGGTTGCCTCAACAAGTTCGTGCGCTACCGCCACTAGCAACCCAAGCGATTATGATATATACAGCACAACAGAGCAATGCGCAGTCCTATTCAATGCGCATCTGGAAGATTAAATTTAGCCTTAATCTTTTATTTACCAATGAGATTTATACTCTAGACCATGCGCAAAGGCTTTACCCTTATTGAACTTTCTATAGTCTTCCTGATTATCGGGTTTTTAGTGGCGGCACTATCTGTGGGAAATGAACTTGTGCGCACAGCAACTATGCAGTCTATAATCAGCGATTTGCGTGAATTTGAGTCATATAGCAAAGAATTCCGCACAAAATATTATTACTGGCCGGGAGATATGCCCAACGCTTCCAGCTTTTGGTCAATTGATGCTACCACTGCCGGAGAACATGACGGAAATGGCGACCATGACGTTGATGATGTTATCGGCTCTGTGCCTTCTACTTATGAAGGCGAGGCATTCTGGCAGCATTTATATAAAGCCGGATTTTTTGAAACTGTATATAGCGGTATCGCCACAGCAACCCATACAAACTCCCCGCTAGCCCCAATTGATAGTAGCAGATATATCACCAATGATGCCGACAAAGTTGTGGATGCAAAACTCCATATTACCCTATCCACAGGCAATGCCAGCGCATATGAAAGCATGACCACACAGCAAGCATTCTTCATTGACAATAAAATGGATAATGGTGAAGCAACTACGGGTATTATCCTCGGCGGCGAAGATGTTGGAGATTGCTATACCGGAATTGCGTATAATGTTGATGATGACTCTCCAGACCAATGCTGGATAACTTTTATAATCGAGGAATAAATGAGAAAAGGCTTCACATTCATAGAAATTTCATTCGTTGTCGTCATCATAGGGATTCTTATTGGCGGAATGGTATTTGGCAGCGAATTGGTCAAAACCTCCAGATTGCAGGGGATTATCGTTGAATCGCAGGATTATATTAGAAAAGTTCGTGAATTTAACGATAAATATGGCTATTACCCCGGAGACATGCCCAATGCCTCATCTTTTTGGGATGTGGACGCAGCAACCTTAGGCGAACATAACGGCAATGGCGATGGCGTTGTTGATGATTTAATAACCGCCCCCGAACCTGATGCCTATGAACGCTTCATGTTCTGGCAGCATCTCAACAAAGCCGGATATATTGATGATACAATGAGCGGCGCTGGCTCAAGCGTAAGCGTCGGCGTAAATGTGCCGGAATCAAATTATCCTAAGGGAATATACGATATTGCGCCATCCACCGGAGATTATATGATACTGCAAAGTAGCGGCACTAACTCACAATTGCTCGAACCACAAGCTGCATTTTATATTGATGATAAAATGGATGATGGAATAGCCACGACAGGGCTTGTTCATGGATTTGGCGATGGCGGCTCGCTAAATTGCTATCTCACAACAGTATATGAAATCGCTTCCACTGATGTGGAATGCTATTTAGGATTTTATATATTTGATGTTGAGGGCTGATTTCTCGCCTTATATGGCGGATTTGTATCGTGTGAGAGAATCAAAAAAGTCTAGACGAAGGACAGTAATAAGCCACAAATTTTTGCGTATATTCGCAGAATCTAAGACGAATCAAAGATTAACCACGAAATACTCTTAAAAGGAGGTAATCCAGCCGCAGGTTCCCCTACGGCTACCTTGTTACGACTTCACCCCAGT
>Ga0066641_10001192_pt1 | contig 11916 bp, 11 predicted proteins | sample CryGeyCG2114_065_FD_59509 | JGI IMG/M metagenome (GOLD analysis project Ga0066641, IMG submission 59509) | Groundwater microbial communities from aquifer - Crystal Geyser CG12_big_fil_rev_8/21/14_0.65 | ecosystem: Environmental > Aquatic > Deep subsurface > Groundwater | place: USA: Utah: Grand... | reverse complement strand
TTGTCATATCATGACAGTTTATTATTTGTAAATTTTTAGCTTTATTGAGAATTTTTGATAGATTTAGCGCTGTTATATTACTATGTAGTAAATTAATATTTTTCAATGATTCTAAATTTATATCATCTAAAATTTCATCAGTAATATTTTTACAACCACACAAATCCAATTTTTTTAAGTTTTTTGTATTTTTAAGAATTTTAGAGAAATTTTGTGCTGTTATTTGACTATAGCTTAAATTAACATTCTCCAATGACTCTAAATTTATATCATCTAAAATTTCATCAGTTATCTTTTCAAAAGAAGATAAATCTAATGTTTTTAAGTTTTTTGCATTTTTAAGTATTTCAGATAAATCTTTCACTGTCATATTGTTTCTGGATAAATAAATCTCCTCCAATGATTCTAAATTTAAATCATTTAAAATTTCACCGTTAATATTTCTACAACTCTCTATAGCTAACATTTTTAAGTTTTTTGCATTTTTAAGAATTTTAGATAAATTTTGGGAGTTTATATTACTACTGCTTAAAGAAACAACTTCCAATAGCTCTAAATTTAAATCATTTAAAATTTCATCGTTAATAAATCGACAATGAAAAAAACTCAATACTTTTAAGTTTTTTGCATTTTTAAGAATTTTATCCAAATTTTTTGCTGTTATTGCGTTATCTATAACATCAATTCTTTCTATAAATTCTAAATTCAAATCATATTCCATTAACATTTTGCTTGTATCAGAATATAAATTTAGTTGATTTGTTTTTTTTGCCTTTTCAATGATTTTAGATACATTTTCTGGTAATTGCGACAAATCATTTTCAATCAAATTAGAAGTTTTTTTAAGCATTTCTATAACTCCTGCTTAATACATTTAAATTTCTTTGGTGAATAATTACTTATATATTAAATGAGTAACATTAAATTAAATATCATTAATTATGTAGATAATAAGGTAAAAACAATTAATTATAAATTAATTGTTTTTAACACTTTTTAAATCAGTGATTTTTATTTTTTTCTTTGAAAAATTACTGCTTTTAATACTAGATTTATTATCAAATTTTATATTTTCTATAATATTTTTACTAATAGTATTAAATATAGTTATACCATTAAGATCTGAAATATATACTTTATTTGGCTCATTTTTATTAAAACTTATATTAGTTATATATTGATCTTCTTTTATAGGTATAAATATATCTAAGCTATTATCAGATTCAGTTATCTTAATTACACCCATTCCAGAAATATAACCTTTTTTATCTAAAACATAAGTAGAAGCAAACTTTTCTCCTGTTTCATTATTTTGAAATATGCCGAATATTTTTACATCGGTATTAATTTTAGTAAAAGTATGAGCTCCATCTGTACTTTTTTCTAACTCATAATTTTTATTAGTTAAATAAAAAGTACCATCATTATTAATATCTTTTATAATATCTTCAAAATCATTTCGGCTATTGACTAAAGACCAATTCTTTCCATAATTATTAGATTCATATAAACCATAATCTGTTGTAATCGTTAAATGATTAGTTTTCTTAGGATGTACAAATAAATTTTTAACTTTAGTAGAAAAAAAATAACCATCTAAAGATTTGGTTATATTTTTAAAATTTTGTCCACCATCATTTGAACTATATATTTTACCATTTACAGTTTTTATATAAATTTTATTAAAGTTATATGGATCAATATCTATATCAATATAATAAGATGGATAATAGTCATATTGATTTTTAACGTGTAATTCTGACCAAGACATACCTTCGTTAATAGAATAATAAAAGCCTCCTTGAATTCCAGCTATAGAAGCGTACATTTCTTTTGGGTTCACAGGATTAACATACACATTATTATAATTTGTCCCATTTGGATTAAACTTAGTTTTTCCTGTTAAACTTATAGAAACATTTTTTATTGTTTTATGATCAGGAGCTATAACCATAAAGTTATTATCATTACTTAAAAGCTTACCTGAAATTATAGAATCATCATCCAAAACTTGTAGAGTGGTTATATAATTTGAAGCTTTAATTGAAATTATTTGTAAAATAAGAAAAATGAAAACTATAACTTTATACATACACTGCCTTTAAAAACTAATTTAAGGCAGAATTATAGCATTTTGCTTAATAAAAAGCCATAATAATAACTAACTTTATTTCATAGGCTCCTCTTGTTTACCCAGCTCTTCAATTAACTCCATTTCCATTTGACTTAAGTTACAAGAACTTTTGATTTCATCTGAGTTTGCACCCATTTGATTCAACTGTTTTGCTTGTTTATACATTTTTTGATCTTTTTGAGAATCCAGTGTATTTAATTGACTTTTGCTTGTCGTCTGCACTAAAGATGCATAATTATAGGATAAATCTTTTGTTTTTTGATTTAGATTAAAATTACCATCCATTAAAACATCTAAATTAACCTGAAAAGATCTTATTTTATTTTTGTTTAGATCGATTGATAAAAAAGCCTTGTGAATAAAATAGGCAATAACTGAAAAACAGATTAGGTTAAAAAAACCAAAGATAATTATTAGTAAAGTATTGTCCATAAATTTTAGTTTCCATTATTATTATTTTTATCATTCTTGCCATTCCTGCATTCTAGATTTTAACCTCAACATGGCTTGGCTATGCAGTTGACATACCCTTGATTCAGAAACATTTAAAACTTGACCTATTTCTTTTAAATTAAGTTCTTTATCATAATAAAGCTCAAGTAAGACTCTCTCTCTTTCAGGTAGCTCTGCAATATTTTGCGCTAATTCTTTTTTAAATTCTGACTTTTCAGCTTCAGAAAAAGGCTCTTCCCTATCATCTCTTAAATTATCAGAGATATATTCACCAGTAACACCTAGCTCGTCTATACTAAATAATCTTGTACCATTAGAATTTAATAAAATTTTATGATATTCAGATAACGAAATATTTAAATATTTACAGACATCAGTATCTTTGACATCTTTTCCATATTTATTTTCTAAAACTTTTATTGCATCAGCAACCATTCTGGCATTTTTATAAACTGACCTTGGAATCCAATCTTCTTTTCTCAATTCATCAATGATAGTTCCTCTAATCCTAATACTAGCGTAAGTCTCAAACTTAGCACCTTTATCTGGATTATAATTTTTAGCAGCTTCCATTAACCCAATCATACCTGTTTGGATAATATCTTCTATCTGCACGGTATCAGGAAGTCTTAGCATCATGTGATATGCAATCTGCTTAACCATTCCGCCATACTTTTTTATGACATCTTCTATTTTTTCACATTGTAATTCAGTATACATAATCTTTAAATAAATATTCTTAATGAAACTTTTTTATTCCTAATATTAATATTAGCAAATAATTCTAAAGTTTACCTTACGTTTTTAAAAATAGCTTAATCAGCTATCTTGTTATATGAAGAATTAGTTAAAAATAATAAAGTTTCAATAAGATGATCTTTTGTAACTCTATGTAAACTTTGAGGAATTTTTATACCATCTGAGTAATAAGTTAAAGGTATATTATGATAGATTAAATCAGATAAAATAACACCTAAATCTGTAACTGAATCAAACATGGTTAAAATAGATGATTTAATATCTAATACTTTGAATTTTTTGATTAAATTTCTATAAACTTTATTTTGATAAATTACTGGAATTACTAAATGATTATCAACAATTGATTCATTTAAACCTAGCTTAATTGCAAATTCTGTAAAATTAAGCGGTCTATTTGCATCTAAGGTCTCATTTAGAGAAAATCCAGGTGTATCTAATAAAATTATTTTATCTCTATTTAATTCATAAATTTTTAATAAGTCTTTTTTATTATCAACAAAATAATTTTCTATCTCTAAAATATTTGCCATTTTAGTTAGACCATCACTTGCCCCAACCTTTTGGGTATCGGAAGATAAAATTACAACATCTTTACTACCCTGCTTTAAAACCATGTCAGCTGCTAATTTACAGACCATTGTAGTTTTACCTACTCCATTAGTTCCAACAAGAGCAATAATTCTATTTTTATTTAATATATTAGTTTCTTTTACCTGAATATGTTCTTTTAGACTATAAACTATATCTTTATAAACTTGGGTTAAATCAAGCTCGGTAATATCATCACTTAACCCTTTATATTTTAGATTCTTATATATTTTATCAATCATTTCATCTGATAACGAGAATTCTTTTCCATATTCAAAAATCGCCGCTTTCACAGGGTCTTTTTTATATTTTTCTGAAAGTAATTGATGTCCTAAAAGTTGCTTAAAACTTCTAATTTCAGCATGCATTTTTTGTAAAACCGGATCATGAGAAGTGTCATTATCTATTATATGTTTTTTTATATTTTTATCGGTTATTTTTTCATCAGATGCTTGATAAAATCTTTCAGGATTTTCTTGGTTGTTATTTATCTCTGTTTCTTTTAATTTTGAAGATTTTTTTTCTTTAGCTGCTATTATTTCTATACCATGCTGGACTTTTTTATTTGATAGTATTATTGCATCATCACCAAAGCAATCCCTCACCTTTTGTATAGCGCTTTTAGCATCCTTTGCAAAAAACTTTTTAACGTCCATATCTTATCAGTTTATCCTATATAATTATGCCAATTCATTAACTTTTATATTAATTTTATTAATAATATTTACTGTTATATCTCTTGGCAACTCCGCATGGGACATTACATATACACCATTAATATAATTACCCAAATACTCTGCAAATATAGCTCTAGTTTCATTTGGAGTTATTATAATAATTGGCAATTTATTGTTATTATTATTTATTATATTATTCAACTCTTCCTTAATGTAATTTATAACTCCTCTAAACTTAGTATAGTCAGTATTTAAATATTTAGCATATTGGATAACTTCATTATCTAAATATATCGCATTTATTTCTTTATTATTTGGGTTATCAAAGTGATAAATGTTTTGTAGAATAAATTTCCCTAACAATACCCTTACTTTAGCCAATATCTCTTCATATTTAACATTATCATGATAACTACTAATTATTACTTGAAAAATTGATCTTGAGTCTTTTATTGATACTTTTTCTTTTAGTAAGCCTTTAAATACATTTGTTATAGTTGCTATTGGTATATTATTAAATACATTGCTTTGCAAAGTATTACTACTTTGTTTCTTATATTTTATTAAAATTTCTTCAGCTTCTTTATATCCAAAAATATCATGTGCATTTGCAATAATATTTTTCCCTAGATTGTTTAATATTTCTATTTGATTATTAGATCCTTTTGCCCTTACAATATTTCCAGAAAAAACATTAATACCATTTATGTATATTTGATAGTTGTTATAAGATAGATTAAGATTATCTTTTATTTTAATTGCAGGTATTAAAAAACCTAAATCATTTGATAATTTTTTTCTTAAATTTGTTAATTTATTAATGAAATTATTATGATCTTTTTTGATTACACTTAAAGCATTAAAACTTAGATCTACTCTGATGACTTCAAGATCATCTATATCTTCCCAAGAAAATTCTTTAGTTTCTTGAATATTTGAATCTTCATTAGATGCATCTAAACTTTTATTTTTATCAGCTATTTTTGAATTTTCTTTCTGATTTTTATTACTAAAAAAGTAACTGTAGCCAAATAAAAATAAACTACCTGTCCAGAAAGATATCTTTGGCATTCCTGGGATTAAACCTAAGAATAATAAAACACCTGCTGTAATATTTATAGCTTTAGAACTATCGGTAATTTGTGAAAAAAAGCTATTGGATAACTCTTCATCTTTACTAACTCTAGTAACCATTATTGCAGCCGCTATAGACAATAAAAGAGCAGGAATTTGTGCAACTAACCCATCACCAATTGTCAGTAAACTATAAGTTTTAATAGCTTCTGTCAAAGGGAGATTAAATTGTAATACTCCTATTAAAATACCGGCAAATAAGTTTACAAAAAGAATTAGTATCCCTGCAACAGCATCACCTCTTACAAACTTACTAGCACCATCCATTGCACCAAAAAATTCAGACTCAGTATTAAGATCTTGTCTTTTTTGTATAGCTTCTGATTTAGTTAATAATCCTGAACTTAAGTCTGCATCAATAGATATTTGTTTTCCAGGAAGAGCATCTAAAGTAAACCTTGCGCTAACTTCTGAAATTCTTGTTGCACCTTTAGTTATTACCGCAAAATTAATTATTATTAATATAGCAAAAATAGCAAAACCAACGGCATAGTTTCCATCTATTAAAACAGAACCAAAAGCTTCGATTACCTGCCCTGCAGCAGCTCCACCATCATGGCCATTTAACAACACTACTCTGGTTGACGCTACATTTAATGATAATCTTAATAATGTTGCAAATAATAAAATAGTTGGAAAAACACTAAAATCAATTGCTCTTTTTGACGTTATAGCAGCAAGAATAATTAACATTGAAAATGCTATGTTAAATGTAAACAATAAATCTAGCATAAATGCTGACATAGGAATTAATAACATCCCTAATAAGATAATCAATAAAACCGGTATACTATATGATTGTATTTTTGATGTATTCATCTTTATTATTTACTTTTTTTCTTTCTCATTAATTTTTTATAAGCTGTTTTTCTTGCACTTTTAACTTCAGCCCTACCTTCATTATTTTTTTGTTCTTCTTTAACCTCTTCATATGTCATTTCAATTTCTTTATTGAATTTATACCTTCTATACGGAACATCAAACAAACTAATGACTAATAGTAACATTACTAAATATAATCCAGTAATTAATATATAGTATATAGAATTTATAATACTAGTATTTACATTATAAATACTAAGATTAACTATATAATTTTTAAACAAAAAATAGTAACCAACTATTGCTGATAACATGAAAATTACTTTTAATATCAAGATAATTACTTCTAACAAATTTTTTGGCGCAAAAACTCGAGCAATACCCTTTGCTAAATTGATTCTATCAGTTTTAAATTTTAAAGAATCAATACTAAAATTAAATCCTCCTGGGACTATATGAGCAATTACTGTAATAATAATCATTATTAAAAAATAAGGGATTAATGACTTTAAAATTAAAATTACAGAAAGTTTTAAGTGTTCTATTAGTTTATAATTATCAAATAATATATCTCTATTAAATTGAAAATTAAAATTAGCTATTTTATAAAAATCCTGACTAAAATAAAAATAAACTAACATACATAATACGCCACATAATAAAACACCAAAGTTGCTAAAATCATAGGATTTAGCACTATAGCCTTGTTTTTTTACTTGTTGTAATTTTTTCTGTGATGCTGGAGCTATTTTTTCTTGGGTGTTGTCAGTCATGTTTTATTTAAATATATTTTCAATCACATTCAGCAAATCTCCAGAATATCTAATAAAATAATCAGATACTCCTCCCAATGAAATTAATAAAATTATCAAACCTATAATCAACATTGCAGGAAAACCTACGGCAAATAAGTTTAATTGTGGAGCAACCTTTGTAATCACCCCCAAAGTAATATTTACTATTAAAAGAGCTATTACAGCAGGTATAGCAAGCAATAATCCTCCTGCAAAAATATAATATCCAAAAGAAACTATTTTCCAAAAGATACTTTGATCGAGCGTTAAACCTGCAACGTTTATCATATTAAAACTTGATTGCAGAATATTTATTAATAACAAATGACCATCAAGAGCTAAATAAATTAAATAGACCATGATTAGATATATTTGTCCAAATAAAGACATGCTATTACCTGATCCCCCTCCTGCACTACTAGCATCATTTACTTCTGCAAAACCTAAAAAGGCTGCTGTTGCTGTAACTTTGCCGCCAAAAACAAATAATTGAAAAAACATTTGCATTATAAAACCAAGACTTAATCCAACGGTAAACTCTAAGGCTAAAAGTATATAACTTTTATATGAAAATAATTCTGTAGTATTTTGATAAGTCAGACCTAAAATAGGCGCCAAGGCAAAAGTAATAACTAAAGCTAAGCCAATTTTTACTTTATTATAAATATTAGTAAAATTTAAAATTGGAGCAGTTAAAAAAAAACCTAAAACTCTAAAAAAAGGATAAATGAAACTATTTATATATGATAAGAACTCACCCAGGTCTATATTCATAACAAACAATCATCCAATAAGGTATGGTATATTGGTAATTAAATCTACAGAGTAATTTACTAAATTTCCTAATAACCAATTTCCAGTTAAAATCAAAACGATAAATAAAGTTAGTAATTTTGGAATAAAAGATAAGGTCATTTCATTAATCTGAGTTGCAGCTTGAAATACAGAAATAATTAATCCTACTATTAAACTTGGTATTAATATCACACTAACGGTTAGAATTACGACCATTATCGCACTATAAAATATTTCAACAACGGTATCAGGTGTCATAAATTATATTCCAAAACTATTTGCTAAAGTACCAATTACTAATGTCCAGCCATCTACTAGAACGAAAAGCATTATTTTAAATGGCAATGATATTATTACTGGAGACAACATCATCATTCCCATGGCCATAAGAACACTTGCTATTACTAAATCTATTATCAAAAAAGGAATATATAAAATAAATCCTATTTGAAAAGATGTCTTTAATTCGCTAGTCACAAAAGCAGGTATAATTACAGAAAGGGATAAATCTTTTGGATTTGTAATTTTTTCTGTTCCTGATAACTTTTGAAATAATGCAAGATCATTAGTTCTTACCTGATTTAACATAAAATTACTTAAAGGCTCTTTTGCTTTATCTAATGCCTCTGTAAATTCAATTTTTTCATCTAAAAAAGGTGTTAAGGCTTTTTCATTAATTTGATTTATAACTGGCATCATAATAAAAATACTTAAAAAAATTGCTATTCCTATTATTATTTTATTAGTAGGCGCCTGAGGTAAACCGATTGCTTGTCTTAAAATGGCTAATACGATAAAAATTCTAGTAAAAGATGTCATCATCATTATTACTGCTGGAACAAAAGATATTAGCGTCATCATTGCTAATACTTGAAATGTTACTGAATATGTTTGAGTACCATTTGCATTATTAGTAAGTGTTAATGCTTCTAAATTTGGAGAAGCTGTAATATTAGAGCTAATAAATATAATTGCTAATGAAATTAATATATTTTTTATATTTATATTTTTCATTTTATTGCCTCAGATGATTTATTATCATTCGCAGCATTTTCTAAAATATCAATTTTAGTTATAACATCTTGAGTTAACCCTAAAAGATATTTTTTATTTTCAACATTAACTAAAAGTAATTTGCTTTTATTAGATAAAGGCAAAACTGCTTCAACAGATAATTTATTATTTGTAAACTTATTAAAAAAACCTAACCTTTTATTAAAATACGCCCCAGCAAATATGATTATTAATACAAATCCTAGTGCCAGGGCTAGTTGAGGAATAATATCAGATAAAATTGAACGATGAATTCCTACTGCTTTACTAGCTACACTTACTTCTTTATCACTTAAGTTTGTTATGACTTTACTTGAAAACGAAGGATTATTAACGGAACTCGTATTAGCTAAACAAAAAGATGTTGCAAAAAGACTTAGTACTATAAGTACTGCTTGTAACATCCTTGTTCTTAAGAACCCCATTAATTATTCCTTTAATCAATCAGTTATAACGCAATAAACTAGCTCCATTAAAAATAAATTCATTGTTATTATTATATTTTATTATTGTTATAAGTATCTTAAATAATAAAGCCTAATTTATTTAAACTCTTATTTATAAATATAAGCAATAATTTTGAATTATGGAAATGTCTTTTTCTTATTTTATGATGAGAAAATGACTATTTATAAGCATAATGTAGCTCTATGACCAAATTACTACTATAGCCATAATAGCAAAACCAATTAGAACAAAGAGATATTCTTTTAAATTACAACATTTTTCGATAAGCACAGAGCGATTTAGGCCATGAAGAGTACCAATATATAAAAAAGTACCAGCAGCTAATGAACCAAAAACAGGCTCTAGAATATGATAATTAAACCCTGAATCTTGAATCATACTTCCAAATAATATACCTACAGGCGTCATCAAAATATAAAGCACAAATAGCAAAAGCCCAAAAGTTTTTGTGATTTGATTTTTAGTTATTTGTAACCCCAGCGAAAAACTTTCAACCCACTTATGAGCAATAATAGCAACAAAGACGATTATAGCTAATGACATTTTTTCTCTTAAGCCTAAAGCTATACCCTCAAATAAAGCATGAAATGACATCATGCCAACAGCTATTATTACAAATAAAACACTTCGAACTCCATTATGCTCACTAATTTCTCTGGCTATATGTTCAAGTGATAATAAAAATAAAAAAACTATTCCTGCTAACAAATAAGCAAATGGGTACTGATAACCCATACTTACAAATTCTTGATTAGCCTCATTAAGCATATGTAATAAAGCAGCACCTAAGAAAAAACCACTTGCTAATGCTTCAGCTACCGAAAACTCTATATGCTTGCTTTTTGTAAAGTAATGTTTTAAGGGAATAATACCTGCTACTAAAGAAGTAATTAAGATAATAAAGGCACTTGCCAGCTTAAAAGTAACTAAGGTATCTAAATTCATATAGAGTAACTTTTTAATTCAATAAGATATGCTAATATACAAACTAATTCTTGATATGTAAATAGTGCTAAATTTTAAAAACAGGGTTATCGTACTAAAATCCTTTAATAATTGAAAATTAAATATATAATATTGAATTCATGAATTAATAAATGGAGAAGGACATCAATGTCACTTGCTAGTAAAAATTTCAAATTTACATCAGAGTCTGTATCTGAAGGACACCCTGATAAAATAGCTGATCAAATTTCAGACGCTATATTAGATGCTATTTTAGAACAAGATAAATACTCTAGAGTTGCATGTGAAACCTATGTTAAAACAGGTATGGTTCTTGTCGGTGGTGAAATTACCACCAAAGCTTGGGTAGATATCGAAGAATTGTCTAGAAATGTCATAAAAGATATAGGTTACGATAACCCTCATATGGGTTTTGATTGGGAATCTTGTGCTGTTTTAACTGCAATTGGTAAGCAGTCTCCTGATATTGCTCAAGGTGTTGATGAATTTGATAACCATGCTCAAGGTGCTGGTGATCAAGGTATTATGTTTGGTTATGCTACTAATGAAACTGATGTATTAATGCCGGCACCAATATACTATTCTCATAAACTAGTTCAAAAACAAGCAGAACTTAGAAAAGCTAATAAATTACCATGGTTAAGACCAGATGCTAAAAGTCAGGTTACCTTCAATTATGAAAATGGCACCCCTATTTCTGTTGATACTGTATTAATATCTACTCAACATGATCCTGAAGTTACTCACAATACAATCACAGAAGCCGTTATTGAAGAAATTATTAAAAAAACTATTCCTACTAATTTATTAACTGAAAATACCAAATATTTAGTTAACCCTACTGGACGATTCGTTATTGGCGGCCCACAAGGTGATTGCGGATTAACTGGTAGAAAAATTATTGTTGATACTTATGGTGGTATGGCGCACCACGGTGGTGGAGCTTTTTCTGGAAAAGATCCATCAAAAGTTGATAGATCGGCGGCTTACGTTTGCCGATACATTGCCAAAAATATAGTAGCTGCAAAACTTGCTGATAAATGTGAAATTCAATTATCTTATGCAATTGGTGTTGCTGAACCTACTTCTATTTATATTAATACTTTCGGAACTGGTAAAGTTGAAGAGTCTGAAATTATTAAGCTTATTAGAGATAATTTAGATTTAACACCTAAAGGAATTATTAAGAAGTTAGATTTATTAAGACCTATATATAAGAAAACTGCAGCTTATGGCCATTTTGGTCGTAATGAGCCTGAATTCACTTGGG
>Ga0066641_10001154_pt1 | contig 12070 bp, 14 predicted proteins | sample CryGeyCG2114_065_FD_59509 | JGI IMG/M metagenome (GOLD analysis project Ga0066641, IMG submission 59509) | Groundwater microbial communities from aquifer - Crystal Geyser CG12_big_fil_rev_8/21/14_0.65 | ecosystem: Environmental > Aquatic > Deep subsurface > Groundwater | place: USA: Utah: Grand... | reverse complement strand
TTGTGAATGTTGGCGGGGTGGCGAATGTAACATGGATTCGCGGTAATGGCGAGATGCTGGCCTTTGATACAGGGCCCGGAAATGCGATGATAAATGACATTATGAAAAAATATTTCGATAAAGATTTTGATGATGGCGGAAAAATTGCAGCGAGCGGAATCGTGGATGAGGAAGTTTTATCGAGCTATGTTGATGATGAATATTTCAAAATCAAACCACCAAAATCACTCGATAGAAACCATTTTTCGCTGGATAAGGTAGCGCATTTAAAACCCGAAGATGCGGTGGCGACATTAACGGCTTTTACCGCGATTAGCATTATGATGAGCAACTCATATTTTGATAATCCTGTTGATAAATTTTATATCACTGGCGGTGGGAGGCATAATAAGCGGTTGATGGAAACGCTGGGGAATAAGGCAGAGCCGATTGAGGCAATTGGGCATAATGGTGATGCGTTTGAGGCGCAGGCATTCGCATATCTGGCAGTGCGTGCGAAATATGGATTGCCAATTACATTTGCCAGCACGACGGGTTGCAAGGAGCTTGTTACTGAGAATCTCGCTAGTTTTTATCAGCCAAGCCTTTAAGCAACAACTGATTCATCGTCCATTTCCTCAGCGGCAATTGCAGCTTTAGAGCGGCGCTTGCGGTCAGGTTTTGTCGGACGTTTATAAACCGCATTTGCAAGGCGATCCTTAACATAGGAATCAACTTCTTCCATCAACTCATCAAGCTTTGTGCGGTAATAATGGTCAGCACCGCCGATGAGTTTATAATCAATGTCAACACCGCGTTGCTTATTTAGCTTTTCTGCCAGACGGGCAACAACTTCTTCCGGAACAACGCTGTCTAAATCACCTTGTGTGACAAGACCGGAAGCCGGACAAGGGCTTAGGAATGAGAAATCATACATATTCGCAGGTGGTGAAACGCAAACAAATCCTTCAATCTCAGGTCTTCTCATCATTAATTGCAGGGAAATCCATGCGCCGAAAGAAAAACCGACAATCCAGCAACCGCGCGCATCAGGGTTTTGCAATTGAATCCAATCGAGAGCAGATGCGGCATCGGCAAGTTCGCCGATTCCATTGTCATATTTACCTTGGCTGCGCCCAACGCCACGGAAGTTCATGCGTAAAACCGAAAAGCCGTTACTGGCAAAATTATGGTGAAGATTATAGACCACTTTATTATTCATTGTGCCGCCATAAAGCGGATGCGGGTGCAAAACTAGTGCTATCGGTGCAGTTGGGTCAGCTGATTGATTGTATCTTCCTTCGAGCCTACCTTCGGGTCCATTGAAAAAAATCTCTGCCATTGCACTTCCTGTTTTGCTTATATCTTATTTAGTAGCATAAATACCGAACGCAAGTTAACGTGTGGTAACAGGAATTGCAAGGTTTTTTGCTAGATATTGACTGTAAGGCTAGTATATTATAGGTTTGCGTGATGTTTGAGAGATTGAAAAGTGAGATAAAAAGTTTTCAGGAACGCGATCCGGCAGCAAAATCGGCGCTGGATGTGATATTTTCCTATCCGGGATTTCATGCTTTATTGTTTTATCGCTTAGGCAATTGGTTATGGCGCAAGGGGTTTCATTTTCTGGCGCGCTGGGTTTCGCAAATCTCCAGATTTCTTAGCGGTATTGAGATTCACCCCGGTGCGAATATCGGAAATAATTTATTTATCGACCATGGTATGGGCGTGGTTATCGGTGAAACTGCGACTATTGGTGATAATGTCACTATATATCACGGAGTTACATTGGGCGGGGTTTCTGCAAAGCCGGGAATTCGCCATCCACAGATAGGTGATAATGTGATTATCGGCAGTGGCGCGGCATTGCTCGGCCCGATTAATGTTGGACACGGGGCGCGTATTGGCTCAAATGCGGTTGTTGTAAAAGATGTGCCTGCCGGTGCAACGATGGTTGGCGTTCCGGCGCGCAATGTTTCCAAAGATTGCGCGAAACATAAAGATGATGAATTCACTGCTTATGGTGTGGCGTCAGATGAATTGCCCGATATAGTGATGAGGAATTTTGAGAAAATGGAAAAACGCCTGAAGCAATTGGAAGAAGAATTGGCGCAAACGGCAACTGGCTGGGATACTAAAAAAACCTCTGCAAAACGGAAAGTGAAGAATGCAGCTAACAACTAAAGCAAGATATGCGGTGATGGCAATGGTGGATATTGCCGTGCTCGAAAAGGAATTCGGCGGGAAGCCGGTGAAGCTTTCGCAAGTGGCAGAACGGCAGGGGATTGCGCTAAATTATCTTGAGCAAATCTTCGCTAAGCTCAAAAAATGCGGGATTGTTAGTGCCGTAAAAGGTCCGGGCGGTGGATATCAAATTGCCAATGGCGCAAATAGCACGAGGATTCTGGATATTATTGAAGCGGTGGAAGAGAGCCTAAAAATGACTGCGTGCAGCCCGACCTCTAACATTTGCAGTCCTGATAGAGCAAAATGCATCACCCATGATTTATGGAAGGGATTAACGCTGAATATCAAAGATTATCTCGGCTCTAAGACTTTAGAAGATGTCGTTGGAAAGAAATGATTTATCTCGATTATAACGCAACTGCGCCACTTCACCCACAAGTGAAAAAAGCGATGGACGAGGTGGCGGATTTACCGCTTAATCCTTCATCCATACATGCGGCGGGCAGAGAGGCGCGGAAACTCAAAGAAAAAGCGCGCAGCAAGATTCTGGATTTTGTCGGGGCGGAGGCGTTGGTTTTTTGCGGCTCGGCAACTGAGGCGAATAATTTGGCTTTAAATCAGAGTCGAGAGTTGAGCGGTGAGAGTCGAGTGATAATTTCTTCCGTTGAACATGAATCGGTTTTTAAAGCAGCAGCAAATGCAACAATAATTGATGTTGATAAAAACGGGCTTTTGAAGATTGAAGAATTGGAAAAAAAGCTTTCAATGGTCAATGGTCAATGCTCATTGGTCAGTATTATTTTAGCTAATAATGAAACCGGAGTGATTCAGGATATAAAATCCATTGCCGCGCTGGCGCATAAATATGGCGCATTAATTCATATTGATGCGGTACAGGCATTTGGCAAAATCCCGCTAAATTTTGCGGATATGGGTGTGGATATGATGACAATTTCCGCGCATAAAATCGGTGGAGCAGTGGGCGCGGCGGCGCTGGTGCATAAAAAAGATTTGGAACTAAAGCCACTGATGTTTGGTGGCGGGCAGGAACATAATAAACGCCCCGGAACGGAGAATATTGTCGGGATTGTTGGTTTTGCTGCTAGCTGTGAAGTTTTTACCTCCCCTAGCCCCTCCTATGAGGAGGCTAACCTGCGAGATTATTTGGAAGCTGAGATTTTGAAAGTTGCGCCGGATACAATTATACATGGAAGCGGGGCAAAAAGATTGCCAAACACAACAAATATCTCAATGCCGAATTTGCAAGCGGCAACGCAATTAATTCACTTCGATTCTAAAGGGATTTGTGTGTCAAGTGGCTCGGCATGTTCGAGTGGAAAAGTTGAGGAGTCGCGGGTTTTAAAAGCGATGGATGTGCCGTTGCGCAAAAATGCAATCAGGATTTCGCTGGGCTGGGGAACAACGAAAGCTGAGATTGATGTGTTTGTGAAAGAATGGAAAGAGCTGTATGAGAGGAGAGAATGATGAAGAGGTTATTCTTAATATTTATGTTAGTAATGCCCAATGCGGCAAATTCGGAAGGCTTGGTCTTGGGCAACATATACGAGTGCGCCATAGATTCCATTTTCTTTGAAGAAGAATGTGAGGGTGATGATGCCAGATGGAAATATTCCATGTGCCCAGATGAGTGTGTAAAAGAAATTGTTTGGCCTAGGGTTATTGATGAGCAGGCAATGCCGTATGATAAAATTTGCGTACCTGATAGCGAGACCCCGACTCAGGAAATGTTAAAATTTATTGAGTGGTATCATGGTGTTGGAGGAAAAGAATATCACGATAAACTTTACTCTTACGGTGTTTATCAATTTAAGATAGATATATACCCTTGCGCAGAATAGTTGACTAATCCACTAAGTTACTTATATAATATACGCCCCTAACAAGAGGAATTATGACATTGAAATTACCGATTTATCTGGATTACCAAGCGACAACACCGCTTGACCCGCGCGTGTTCGAAGCAATGACCCCATATTTTATGGAGAAATTCGGCAATCCGCATTCACGTTCACATGCATATGGCTGGGAAGCTGAGGAGGCGACTGAAATTGCGCGTGAGCAAGTGGCGGATTTAATCGGTGCGACCTCAAAAGAAATTATATTCACCAGCGGTGCCACGGAAAGTAATAATCTCGCGCTAAAAGGTATTATGCATTTTTATGGCGGGAAGAAGAACCATATTATCACCCTCGTGACCGAGCATAAATGCGTGCTGGATTCTGCGCGTCATTTGGAGCAGGAAGGTTTTAAGGTGACATATCTTCCGGTTCAGCAAAATGGATTGGTTGATTTGGAATTGCTAAAAAATGCGATTACCGAGCAAACTGCTTTGGTGAGTATTATGGCAGTTAATAATGAAATCGGAGTGATTCAACCACTCAAGGAAATCGGTGAGATTTGTCGCGCACGAGGTGCATTTTTTCATACTGATGCGGCGCAGGCTTTCGGCAAAATCCCGCTCAATGTTGATGAAATGAAAATTGATTTGATGAGTATTTCCGGTCATAAAATTTATGGGCCAAAGGGCATTGGTGCTTTGTATGTTCGCCGTAAAAATCCGCGCGTGCGCTTGGATGCAATCATTGACGGTGGCGGACAGGAACGCGGAATGCGTAGCGGTACATTGCCGACTCCGCTGGTTGTAGGCATTGGTGAAGCTGCGAAAATTGCAAAGGCGGAAATGGCTGCCGAAAATGAAAGGCTACATTCTCTGGCAGAAAAATTCAAAAAAGAAGTGATGCACGGAATTCCGGATGTTTTTTTGAACGGTGATGAGGAGCAGCGTATCCCCGGTAATCTGAATTTGAGCTTTGCCTATATCGAAGGTGAAAGCATGGTGATGGCGATAAAGGATTTGGCGGTTTCCAGCGGTTCTGCCTGCACTTCTGCCTCGCTTGAGCCATCTTATGTGCTGCGTGCACTCGGTGTGGATGAAGAATTAGCACATACTTCAATCAGGTTTGGGTTTGGTAGGTTCACCAGCGAGGAAGAGGTGGATTTTGCGATTGAAACCGTGAAAAAACACGTGCAAAGATTGCGCGATTTGTCCCCGCTTTGGGAAATGGCGCAGGAAGGAATTGATTTGAAGAGTATTGAATGGTCGGGTCACTAATACTTGACTAAATTACTAAGTTATTATATAATTGCTTGATATAGCTGGGTAAAACGGCTAAAAGCTAATGACTAAAAGCTAACAACTAAGGACTAGAAAAATGGCATATACCGCAGAAGTTTTAGATCACTATGAAAACCCGCGCAATGTGGGCAGCATGGATAAGAACTCCGCTAATGTCGGTACGGGTCTTGTTGGCGCGCCCGCATGTGGCGATGTGATGAAATTGCAAATTGAAGTGAGTGAAGATGGAGTGATTCAGGATGCAAAATTCAAAACATTTGGCTGTGGCTCAGCAATTGCCTCCAGCTCGTTGATTACTGAATGGGTGAAAGGCAAGAATATCGCAGAAGCCGAGCAAATTAAGAATAATGAAATTGCCGAGCATCTATCATTGCCACCAGTAAAAATTCATTGTTCAGTTTTGGCTGAAGATGCAATCAAAGCTGCCGTAGCAGATTATCGTCATAAAAAAGCTGCCGTAAGTGCAGAAGATGCTGAAAGCGCAACTGCATAGGAGATTCCATGCAAGCAATTCAAGTTACAGATATCGCACGGCGACAAGCGAGAATTTTGCTTTCTCAGCGCGGTAAGCCGTCTGCCGGGATCAAGGTGGGAGTGCGTACGCGTGGTTGCTCAGGGCTTTCCTACACTCTGGAATATGCTGACGAGATTTCTGATTTTGATGAAGTTGTGAATGTTGAAGACGAGGAAGGCGGCTTCAAAATCCTAATTGACCCGAAAGCAATTATGTTTCTGCTGGGAACAACAATGGATTATCAGGAAGATAAGTTCAAAAGCGGGTTTGAATTCGTCAATCCGAATGAAAAAGGCCGTTGTGGTTGCGGTGAAAGCTTCCACGTTTAGTTGGTTGCGGGTTATCTTGCTGCCGGCTCTTTCAAATTATCATTCGCGTTTACTTTCAGGTCTTGCGGTTTAACCCCTTCTTCCAGCAAATTCCAGCCATTGCCGATAATAAATTCTATATTATCAACATTGCCATCATCATTTAAGTCCAGCTCCTTGACAAAATCTTGGGCAGTGGCGGTTTTAAACTCAGCCGGATTATGGTTTGTCATTTCGCTCACCGGCTCTGAAAGTAATTTCTGTACCGCCTCGCGGGTAAGCTCCGTATCCATCAAATTATAGCCACGAATTACGGAAAGGGCATTTAGCGCGTCATTCCACAGCGTATATTCATCACTTTTTTCACCATATTCAGCTTTTGCTTTTGCGCGCAAATCATATAGCGCCGATAATTCCGATTGATTAAATTTTCTATCATTAAACCCTTCTCTGGGTGTTGCAGGGACCTTGCTAGCTTCTTCTTCAGTGAGGCCTTGAGTTGTCTCGCTCGGTGATGTGAGTAATGCGGTATCAACAAGATGCAATGTATCTAAGACATAGTTCGTAGCTAACTCAAGTGCTGCTTTATTTACTGTTCCCATTTTATTTATCCCCCAATAATTCAAGTAGAGAGCTTATATCAGAATAGTTAACAGAAATCAACACTTTTATATTATTGCTTCTTAGACTCATTTTGCTAGAATATTGCGACTTTTTTAAATTATTTATATAACCAAATCAAATATGTCGGCACAGAAAGAGGTTCTTGAAAATATTAGGGATGTGTTATCCGGTAAGCAAGGCGTGCCCGAAAACGGAGAAGAGAAAATGAGTGAAGATGATGATGTTTTGGAGCTAACTTCGCAAGTAAATGCGGATGGTTCTGTGACCGAAATTGCCCCAAAAGAGGAAGATAAATCCACAGAGGAAGTTAAGGTGGCGGAAGTTGCAGAAGAAGCTGATTCTGACGATGATATATTGAGTGAAATTGATAAAACTCTTGCCGAACTTGATGATACTGAACCACAAAATGCGGATAATTCCGAGGAAAAACCCGCAGAAGCGGCTGAAATTGAGGATTCTGTTGACGTTAGCGAAGAAACTCCAAAGAATGACGAGGCAAATGAAGTTCCAAAGGATGTGGAGCTTGAACTAAGCGAAGCGGAAGCAAAAAGAATGGCAGAAGAAAAGAAAAAGGCTGAAGAGGCGGCGGCGGCTGAGGCTGAGGCTGAGGAAAAAGAAGAGGCTGTAGCTGAAGAAGCTGAAGAAGCGCAAGAATTTGAAGAAGTGGCGAGTGAGGCGGTTGTAGAGCAGTCATCCGATGATTCTGAGATTATTTCTGATAAAACTGCGGCAACGGCAAAATCTTCAATTGAAAGCCTTGTCAGCCAGTTGGCCAATGATACTGATACTGACCCCGGCGCACCTTTTAGGTCGGGAGAAACTGTGGAAGACCTTGTAAAAGAGATGTTGAAACCTATGTTAAAAACATGGCTAGACGCAAATCTGCCCGAGCTGGTTGAGGCAATTGTTCAGAAAGAAATTAAGAAAATTATCCCAAGGGATTAGGCTTTATTCCGATGATTAGGATATTCGTATTTATATTTACCGTGCTTTTTGCCGCTAATTCTTGGGCGACAATTACCAGTCAGGAAGTGCAAACTGCGCGCACCACATATGTGCGCCATTGTATGTTCAAAGGCGGAAAAAAGGAAATATGCCTCTGTGCATTTGAAAAATCCTTAAAATCCATGGGTTATGAAGGGATTACGACTCTCACCACGCAGTTAATTGCAGAAACGGCAACCAATCAGAGCTTGGTGGATGAGCTGACTAATCATACTACGGCATGCGTGCGTGAAACAGATGGTTCAAAGCAGGTTCTGGAAGAATTTATGTATGGTTCGGAGCTGCCTGCCCCGCCAACTCCTACTGAAGAGCTGCAAACAAATACTCTGGTGCTTCCTGTTCCTCCACCTCCGCCGGGAACAGATGACGAAAAGGCGGCTGAAACTATAGATTCGAAAGAGGCTGAGAAGGATTATATTGCCGAACTTAAAAAGAAGCCCGCACCTTCTGCCGAGAAAAAGCCGCAAGATGAGCCGCTAAAGGAAAATGAGTCAGTTACGGTTGAAAAGCTCCGGCAAGGTAAGGGAAATCCGGCAAATGGCCATTTACCGGCATATTACGGCGAATATAATCGTATGTTCTTTCATTCTGCGGCAAATGGTGATTTGAAGGGTTTGAAAGCGCTCAGCCAGAAAATCAAAGATGTTGATATCATCAATGAAGAAGGAAACACGCCGCTGATGGTTTCAGCTTTGCACGGGCAGTATGTTTCAGCGCAATATCTGCTTTCTTCCGGTGCAAAAGTGGATGTAACAAATCTTAAAGGGCAAACAGCCCTGCATTTCGCGAGTTTCAACGGGCGTAGCGATATAGCGCAATTGCTCCTCAAGAAAAAGGCTGATGTAAATAAAGCTTATGGCACTGGTTTTACGCCATTGATTTTGGCGGTAATGAATCAGAATTTTGATACAGCTAAGCTTTTCCTCTCATCCGGTGCGGATATTTCACTAGCCATGCAGGACGGAAATACGGCGCTGCATTTGGCAGCAACAAACGATAATGCGGCAATGATAACACTCTTGCTGCAATATAAGGCAGATCCTAACGCGTATAATGTTGGCGGTCTGACTCCACTGATGATTGCCGCGCAGGAAAATAAGCCGCTTGCTGCGCAAACTTTGCTAAATTATGGCGCAAACCCAAATGCGGTGGATTATTACGGCAGAAATGCGTCTGCAATTGCTGGCAGCCTGAATAATCGCGAAGTACTGAATGTTTTCCTGACTTATAATGAAAAAATGCGCATGCGCCAGAATGGTTACACGCGATAATTTATTGCCAAACCCGCACTTTACCGCTAGTTTTCTTTCAAAATAACCAAAGAAATAAGCCATGCCAAAGAAATTTGATAAATCAAAGCTTCCGTCACGCCACGTAACAGAAGGAGCGGAGCGTGCTCCGCATCGCTCATATTTATATGCGATGGGATTGGATAAAGAGCGCATCCATCAGCCGTTAATCGGTGTGGTGTCCACTTGGAATGAGGCTGCGCCATGCAATATTTCGCTTATGCGCCAAGCGCAAGTGGCAAAAAAAGGCGTGGCATCAGCAGGCGGAACTCCGCGCGAGTTCGCGACAATTACGGTGACAGACGGCATAGCAATGGGGCATCAGGGTATGAAAGCCTCGCTGGTTTCCCGTGAAGTTATTGCCGATTCAGTCGAGCTAACCATGCGTGGGCATTGTTATGATGCAATTGTGGGCTTGGCTGGTTGTGATAAATCCCTACCCGGTTTGATGATGGCAATGGTGCGCCTGAACGTGCCAAGCGTGTTTATTTATGGCGGCTCTATCTTGCCCGGTACATATAAAGGCAAGGATGTTACGGTTGTTGATGTGTTTGAAGGCGTTGGACAACATGCTGCCGGAAATATGAGTGTCGAGGAGTTGGAGGAGCTGGAAGCGGTTGCTTGCCCAAGTGCAGGGAGCTGTGGCGGGCAATTTACTGCGAATACTATGGCTTGCGTTTCCGAGGCAATAGGGTTGGCATTGCCTGGCTCATCAGGTGCGCCCGCACCATATGAAAGTCGCGACCAATATTGCTTCCAAAGCGGTGAGGCGGTAATGAATCTGCTTGAGAAAAATATTTTGCCGCGTGATATCGTGACCAAAAAAGCTCTAGAAAATGCTGCGGCAGTCGTGGCTGCAACCGGAGGCTCAACTAACGGAGCGTTGCATTTGCCTGCTATCGCGCATGAATGCGGAATTGAGTTTGATATCCATGATGTTGGTGAGATTTTCAAAAAAACCCCGTATATAGCCGATTTGAAACCGGGCGGGAAATATGTCGCCAAGGATTTATATGAAGTTGGCGGTGTGCAAATTGTTATGAAAACATTGCTTGAAAACGGCTATTTACATGGTGACTGCTTAACGGTAACCGGCAAAACTATTGCGGAAAACCTTGCTGATGTTCAATTTCCGGTAGGGCAGGATGTGGTTTATCCTGCCAATAATCCAATCACAAAAACCGGAGGAGTTGTGGTTCTGCGCGGCAATTTAGCGCCAGAAGGGGCAATTGTGAAGGTTGCGGGGATGAAAAACCTGCAATTTACGGGCAAAGCGCGCTGTTTTGACTGCGAAGAAGAGGCTTTTGCTGCGGTTGAAAATCGTAAATATAATGAAGGTGATATTATAGTTATCCGCTATGAAGGGCCAAAAGGCGGCCCCGGAATGCGTGAGATGCTCTCCACTACAGCAGCAATTTATGGTCAAGGAATGGGCGAAAAAGTCGCGCTTATTACTGACGGGCGTTTTTCTGGCGGAACACGTGGTTTTTGCGTTGGTCATGTGGGGCCGGAAGCGGCGGAAGGTGGTGCTATCGGTTTGCTTCAGGATGGTGATGAAATAGTTATTGATGCTATAAATGGCACAATAAATGTGAATCTGGCTGATGATGTGCTGGAAGATCGCAAGAAATCATGGAAACCGAGGGAGCATGATTATCAATCGGGTACACTTTGGAAATATGCGCAAACTGTTGGTAGCGCTGAGAAAGGTGCAGTGACTCATCCCGGTGCAAAAGGCGAAAAGCATATTTATGGCGATATTTAACTTTTTCTAACGAAAATTATAGACAAGATGGTTAAAATATGATATATTCTTAAACAATTGTTAACTATTTATCTGCAAGCAAGGGGAAAAGATGAAAAAATTATTCAAAAATGATGATGGTGCAACCGCAATTGAATATGCGCTTATTGCTGCTTTGATAGCGGTGGTAATAGTAGTTGCGCTGACTTTTACCGGACAAGGTGTAAAGGATGATTTTGATTCCGTTGCCAAGCAAGTTGGTGATGCGATGAATGCAACCGAACCTGCGGGTGGCAGTCCTTCGACTCCCGCGACTCCTCCGGTTGCGAGCGGTCCTAGACCACAATAAAATCTCCTATACTGCCATAAAGCTAAGTAATTATTGCTATTACAGATTCCTGTGATATCTTTTTTCTATGGCTATTAATCATAATCGTAAACTTCTCAAAAATAATAAAGGCGCAACGCTGATTGAGTATGGATTGCTTGCAGCCCTGTTCGCGGTCATAGTGATTGCGGCTTACACCTATCTTGGTGAAGAGGTGGATAGTATATTCAACGAATTGGCAGATACTGTAGAAGTATCGGAATAACATCGCCCTTTACTAATTGCTCCGTCTAATTTACAAATTAATCCTCAATCAAATAGAAGAGGTGTCGTATGTCCAAAATTGTAATCGTATCAGCTTTAAGAACCGCAGTCGGCAATTTTCTGGGTAGTTTTGCTACAACTCCGGCGCATTTGCTGGGCGCAGAAGTTATTAAAGCGACGCTGGAAAAAAGCGGGGTTAAACCGGAGGAGATATCTGAAGTTATTTTGGGGCAGGTTTTAAGCGCAGCGCAAGGGCAGAATCCGGCTCGGCAAGCGGTGATTGCGGCAGGTTTGCCAAATGAAGTACCCGCGTGGGGTATCAACCAAGTTTGCGGTTCAGGTTTGCGAGCTGTGGCATTGGCAGCGCAGGCAATCGCGCAAGGTGATTCGGAGATAATTATCGCAGGTGGGCAGGAGAATATGAGCCTTGCCCCGCATGCTAGCTATATTCGCCAAGGGGTGAAGATGGGCAATAGTGCGCTGGTGGATACTATGGTGCATGATGGTTTGTGGGATATATTCAATGATTATCACATGGGAATAACCGCAGAAAATGTCGCTGAAAAATTCAAGATATCGCGCGAAGAGCAGGATGAATTTGCCGCTGGCAGCCAACAAAAAGCCGAGGCGGCAATAAATGACGGGAAATTCAAAGATGAAATTGTGCCGAT
>Ga0066641_10001148_pt1 | contig 12108 bp, 4 predicted proteins | sample CryGeyCG2114_065_FD_59509 | JGI IMG/M metagenome (GOLD analysis project Ga0066641, IMG submission 59509) | Groundwater microbial communities from aquifer - Crystal Geyser CG12_big_fil_rev_8/21/14_0.65 | ecosystem: Environmental > Aquatic > Deep subsurface > Groundwater | place: USA: Utah: Grand... | reverse complement strand
TGCCTTCCAGAGTGACAACCAGGCCTGGAACGTACTGATGGAGTTCCGGCTTCCCCTTGACGGGGGCGTCGGCTCACGGAGCGAGTTGAAAGCGGCGAAGCTCAGGAAGAAGCGTTCCCTCCATCAGATCAAAGCCATCGAGGTCGAGCTCGCCAATTCCGTGTTTACCGCCATACGAAACGTCGAAGGCGCAAGATATCGTATCGACCGACATCGAGAGGTTGCCGCGAAGAGCAAGACCCTGCTCGAATCGGAACTGCAGAATCTCGAACTGGGTTTGAGCACCATCCGCCTCGTTCTTCAGCGTGAACAAGACCTGAACCGATCCCAGCAACTGGAGATCGAAGCGCTTCTCGTACACAAGCGGGCACTGCTCAATCTTGAGCTCACGCGGGGAACCTTGCTCGAAACCCACGGCGTGGAAGTCTCGAGCCAAATCCCCCGCGAGATCACGCAGCAGCCAAGGAAATCAGCCTCTCGCAAACTATGGTAGGCAGCCGCCCGCAAATCAGGAACTCTCTCGGAGTCTTACTTTTCGCGGTCATGGTAGCGGCATGCTCTCTTTCGCTCGCTGCGGGTGCAGTCGCCGCCGATGATGTCGTGATCGAAGGCAAAACGGAACCGTACCGGAATCTGCTTATCAAATCTGCCGGAAAGCGAAACCCACCCTGGTCGTCACTCGTAGCCAAGATCCTCGTAGAAGAAGGCGACGAAGTAAAGAAAGATCAAATTCTGCTGGAATTCGAACGACAAGCTGAAGAACTCGACGTTGAGATGCGTCAAAAGATCGCCGACGAGATGGAATCCATCGAGAACGCCAAACAACGGGAACTCGCCCTCAAGGATCTCTGGGAAGACGCAAAAAACGCCTTCAAGAGCACCAAGACCCTCAGTCGCGAGGAAGTCCGTCGTCGCGAGATCAGCTATCTCACCACCATAGCAGACAGGATACGTCTCGAAATCACCAAGCAGCGGGAACTCATCGAGCTGAAACTTGCCCAGGTCGCTCTCGAAAACCAGATCATCCGGTCCCCGATCGACGGTCGAGTACTCCAGATATTTCTCCGCGAAGGTGAAACCGCGGGAACTGGCGATTCGCTTCTGAGACTCGTCGATACCCGTCGGGGTTTTCTGGTCGGGGATGTCGAAGAACCGATCGGAAGGGCCATGGAGCGCGGTCAGATCGTGCCGATCCAGGTACAAACTGGAGCTACGGTGCTAAGAACAAAAGGGACGATCGTTTTCGTATCCCCCATTGTGGATCCGGCAAGCGGATTGATGCCCGTAAAAGTGGAGTTCATGAATGAGGAAGGGCTGATCCGCCCCGGGATTTCGGGCTCCATCCTGCTGAACGCAGATATAGAGCCATGAGCGCGGATCATCTCCAGGACGCCACCTCGAAGATCATCTCCGAGCTCAATGGCCTGCGTCGGTATCGGGGGACAACCCAGGACTTCTGGACCCTCTACGTCTCGGCTGTGAGCCGACTGACTCTGGCCCGCATCTGTCTCGTCGCAGTTCAGACGGAAGAAGATGGCGTCTGGACAGCAATGATGGTTCAACCACAGGGCTCCTTGAATCGGGAGGAAGCAACCGAGAAACTCGTGAAGTACAGAGACCTCGCAGAAGAAGCCCTGCAATTTGGTTATTCCGTCAACCTCGATCCAGGCCCTGATCCGTCCGACCGGGGATGGATCGGCGTGCAGATCGAGACAGGAGAGGGTCATCAGGGAGCCGTCCTCTTTCTTCAGATCACCGACGCACCCGTCGAGCAGCTCCAGGCGTCGGCCGTTACCCTCCGCATGGTCGCGGATGTTCCCGCAACATTTCAGACAGAACGGGCACTCAACCGTGCAGCCGAGGACGTCGTGCGATTTGGCGAGGCCCTGGAAATCATGGCGCTCTTGAACAGTGACAATCGATACATCAAAACCGTCATGACTTTGTGTAACGAACTGGCGGCACGGTATCGATGCAGTCGCGTGAGCGTCGGGTGGCAAGATGGCGATTACATCATCATGCAGGCTCTCAGTCACATGGAGAACTTCGAGAAGAGGACCACTGCGATTCAGACACTCGAAGCCTGCATGCAAGAGTCTCTGGACCAGGACGAGGAAATCCTCTGGCCAGTACCTCAGGAAAGTACCTCCGTCGCGAGAGCCCATGAGGAGTACACGCGAAAGTTCGGAACTGGAGCACTCATTTCGCTTCCAATAAGGGTCGACGGTCAACCTCTCGGGGTTCTGACCTGCGAACGTGCTGACCACCCGACCCGATCGGATCCCGCGACCCCGTCGGCCCCTCAACCTCAGATCGATACTCGACCCTTCAATCCGCAAGAAGTTCTTGGCTTGCGACTGGTCTGTGACCAGGCAGCACGTCGACTCTGTGACCTGAAAGCCACGGACCGATGGTTCGGCGCTCGACTCTGGTCCGGATTCATCAAATCTGCCGGCTGGTTTCTGGGCGTCGAGAATACTCTGGAGAAGCTGGGGGGCATTCTCCTGGCAATCTTGATGTGGTTCTTCGTCTTTGGAACCTGGACCTACCGAGTCGAGGGGTCTTTTGTTCTCAAGACCGACGATATCCGAGTCGTTCCGGCACCGTTCACCAGCTATCTTGAGGATGTGCATTTCAAAGTGGGGGATGCAGTAAATGAGGGCGATATTCTTGCGAGGCTCGACACCCGGGAGTTACTTCAAGACGAGTCGGCGGCCGAGGCCGAAGTCGAGCGCTTCTCCCGAGAAGCCGAGAAATCACAGGCCAAGCGCGCCCTTTCCGAAATGAAGATATCCCAGGCGCTCGAGGCTCAGGCTCAGGCCAGACTGGACAAGGTGCGGTTCGAGCTCGACAGCGCCCTGATCAAGGCACCCATCTCCGGAATCATCGTGGAGGGAGATCTGGAAAGAATGCTGGGCGCGCCTGTCCGCACGGGAGACATGCTTTTTCAGATTGCTCAAATCACCACGATGTACATAGCGGCCGACGTAAACGAAGAGGACATTCATGACGTCCAGCTTGGGCAATCAGGAGAAGCCGCATTTGTGAGTCGCCCCAATGTGACCTGCAATCTCTCCGTGGTACGGATCGACCCGACGGCGCATCCCAAACAGGCACAAAACAACTTTGCCGTTCGATGTTCGCTCGAGGGTAAACCGGAGGAGTGGTTCAGACCCGGAATGAGTGGAATCGTGAAGCTCAACTGCGGTGATCGGCCGATCTGGTGGATCGCAGCCCACCGGACGATCGACTTCCTGAGCCTTTACTTCTGGATGTAGCGCGACGACGAAGCCTCATTGAAGACCAGTCAACACTGGTTCGGACGCAAATGCAGAAAAGCAGAACATTCAGTGAAAATTGGCATCGCGTTGCAACGATGCGCGTAAGCCTCAAAGCAACCGTCAGTGTTCGGAAGCAAATTTTCCGAGGTGAGATCTGGTACCTCATCTACGATCCGTTCAACAACAGCTTCTTTCGCAGCCGACCCGAAGCCTATCAGTTCATCGCGAGACTGCGCTCGAACAAGACCGTCGAGCAAGTCTGGGAGGAATGCCTGAACAAATTTCCGGACTCGGCGCCGGGCCAGGAAGACGCGATCAGCATCCTGACGCAGCTGCATCACCAGAATCTCTTGAAGTATGACGGTTCGACGGACAGCGCGCGGGTATTCGAACGATACGAGAAGCGTAGACAGGCAGAGATTCGTTCCCGTCTGATGAACATCATGTTCCCCCGTTTCCATCTGTTCGATCCGAACCCCATGTTGAACCGGATCGAAACTCTGATCCGGTGGCTGACGAGCCCGTTGAGTATCTTGATCTGGGTGACGACTCTCGGATATGGGACCAAAGTTCTTCTGGACCACTTCGACACCCTCTATTCAAATGCTGAGGGAGTTCTCGCCCCCGGAAACTGGCCACTCCTCTACATCGGCATCGTGTTGATAAAAGTCATGCATGAATCCGGACATGCGATACTCTGCAAGAAGTTCGGGGGAGACGTCCATTCGGTTGGATTGGGGTTGATTATATTCACCCCCCTTCCATTCGTCGATGCGACCTCGAGCTGGGGATTTCGCAGTCGATGGCATCGGGCTCTCGTGGGTTGTGGTGGAATGATCGTCGAGGTGTTTCTCGCATCACTCGCCGCCATCGTTTGGGCCCGCACCGGCGAAGGAACCGTTCACGCCGTAGCGTACAATATAATGTGGATAGCCTCTATTTCGACGGTTTTCTTCAACATGAATCCTCTCGTGCGCTTTGACGGCTACTACATTGTCTCGGACATCTTCGATATTCCTAATCTCCAGGGACGTTCGCGCCAACAGTTGATCCACATCATCGAATTCTATCTGTTCGGAAATCAAGATTCCGAGAGCCCGGCTCTTTCCAGATTCGAGGCCTTCTGGCTCGCCATGTATGGTGTTGCCAGCATGTGTTACAGATTCATCCTTTTTGTCGCCATCATTTCCTTCGTCGCTGACAAATTTCTGATCGTCGGCCTCATCCTGGTAGTCGCCTGTGTCGTCACGTGGTTCGTCATCCCGTTTTGGGAAGGCCTCACCTACATGGTCACGAGCCCTCGCCTCGCCCGTAGCCGGGCCAGAGCTATATCCGTAACTTTTCTCATCTTGGGCACCACCCTGTCGGTACTTTCGTTCTGGCCCGCACCAAGACGAATCAGAGCACCAGGTATCTTGCAGCCGCTGAATCAGATCGATGTGGTCTCTGAATCCTCCGGAATCATCACGGACCTCCTCACCCCATCGGGATCCATGGTCACCACGGGTACGCCTCTCGTCCAACTCAAGAGTCCAGACCTCGATTTTGCCATTCGCGAGATTCGTGCTGAGATCGTTGAGGTCCAGGCCCAGACCCAGGAGAGGAAGGTCGCGAACAGTGGCGATCTGGATGCCGTGCGAAAGCGCATGGCGTTCATCCAAACGCGACTTGCGACGCTCCTTGCACGACGATCGAAACTCAAGGTCACCGCCCGCCTTACCGGGAAGTGGATCGATGATGGTCTGCTCGGGATCATCGGCGCGCATATCGCCCGTGGCTCATTCTTGGGTCGAATCACCGACGAGACAGAGTACAGATTCGCCGCGATTGTTACCCAGGACGAGGCATCGAACCTCTTCTTCGATGGGGTGACCCGGAAGGATGTTGAGGTCAAGATCTCCGGACAGGGTCATCTTGATGCCCCCGTGATGTCCTTCACAGTTCTCGGTTACCAGCAATATACTCTCCCTTCGGTAGCTCTCGGCTGGATGGGGGGTGGCCCGGTTCCGGTCATCATGTCCGATTCGACTGGCCTGAAGACCCAGGAACCTTTTTTCGAGATGCGTTCCCGCGTCCAATTGACACCCCAACTCCAGTATTTGGCCGGACGTCGAGGAATCATGCGCCTGACCCTTGGCAAGGAACCATTGCTCTGGCAGTGGTGGAGACAGTTGAGGCAAACCGTCCAGCGGAGATATCAGATTTGATCGTACCGAGTCGTGACCATCACCGCGCCTTCGTGCGGGTACCTCCCCCGGTCCACGAGGGGCTCGACCACCACCTTCATTCCCTTGTCGGGAGATCGAAACGACACCCCGCCGCCAGTCTCATGTATTGGCGACAGGCCAAACAGATTCTGGAGCGCAGCGACAAGCTCCATTTGCTCGCCCAACACGATCTCGATGAGGTCAGAAGCCAGCTCCAGACAGAGTTTCGAGCTCAATCCGGCAAATCGAAGACTCTAGTCAAAGAAGCTCTGGCCGTCACGACGACGATGGCGCGTCGGTACCTCGGCCTGACCCCTCATCCTTGCCAGATCATGGGAGCCCTGGCGATGCACGAGGGTTACGTCATCGAGATGGCCACCGGCGAAGGGAAAAGCCTCACAGCATCGTTGGTCGGTCCGCTCGCAGGATGGACAGGGCGGCCCTGTCACGTGGTCACGGTGAATGACTATCTGGCCAGCCGAGATGCGAAGGAAATGGCTATCTACTACAGCGCTTGTGGAACCACCGTGGGATGCGTGACCGGGGAGATGGAGCCTCCCGAGAGGCGGGAAAATCACTCCCGATCCGTGGTCTATACGACGAGCCAGCAACTCCTGGCCGATTTCCTGCGCGATCGGTTGAGAATGGGAACGCTCCAGCATCCGCAACAGAGACTGGTGCGGCACGCGATCGAGCACCGGCCCCATGGGGCGGAAGGCCTCGTACTCCGGGGGTTGCATTTCGCCCTCGTAGACGAGGCCGACAGCGTCCTGGTCGATGAGGCGGTGACTCCGCTGATCATCTCGAAAACGAGCGACAACCGACCCCTCATCGAAGCCACGGATGCGGCTGTCCGGATTGCCAGTCAGCTCGAGCTTGACACACACTATGAGATCAGTTCACGGTACCGAGAAATCAAGATCACCAACGCAGGTTTCCGGAAAATTGAGCAAGAGTCTCATAATCTGGGAGGAGTCTGGCGAGGTTCCCCCCGGCGAACCGAATTGATCACACAGGCGCTCATGGCCCGCGATCTTTACCAGCAGGGTAAACACTATGTGATCCAGGATGGAAAGGTCGTGATCGTCGACGAGTTCACGGGTCGCTTGATGCCTGATCGCAACTGGAGTCACGGTCTCCACCAGGCCGTTGAAGCGAAGGAAGGCGTCGAAGTCACAAGCCCGACGGAAACCATGGCCCGGCTGAGTTTCCAGCGATTCTTCCGACTTTTTGATCGACTCTGTGGCATGTCGGGCACCATTGAAGAGTCGGCTCCTGAGCTCTGGCACATCTACGAGTTGCCCACCATGCCCATTCCGACCCATCAACCGTGTCGCCGGGACGAAATGCGGGACCGGGTATTCAGGGACCAAAAAGGCAAAGTCGCCGCCATCATCGACGATGTCGTTCGCCAGCAAGCAAGTGGACGACCTGTCCTGGTGGGAACACGGAGCGTCCTTGCCAGCGAGGAAATTGCAGCAGCTCTTGAGCAGCGGGGAATTCCCGTCAGCGTGCTCAATGCAGTCCGTCACCGGGAAGAAGCCGCGATCATCGCGCAGGCTGGGGAGTCCGGTCGTGTGACAATTGCGACGAACATGGCCGGCCGCGGGACGGATATCAAGCTGGGTTCTGGTGTGAGCGAACGGGGCGGTCTCCATGTCATCGCAACCGAACGTAACGAATCACGCCGGATCGATCGCCAGCTCTTCGGCCGATGCGCACGACAGGGCGACCCCGGTAGCTCTCAGGCTTACGTCTGCCCGTCGGACGAGCTCATCAAGCGCTTCATCCTCCCCACCTTCGCGAGTAGCCTGGAGAAGGCCCTGACGCTGGGTCTACCCGGTTCAGGCATCCTGACTCGACTGACCATGAGGCGCGCACAAAACAGCGCCCAGCGCATGTCTTACAAGCGGCGCCAGCAAGTCCTCATGACCGATGAGTGGCTCGAGGAAGCCCTTTCGTTTGCGACCCGCAAGGGCCTTTAGGGCCAGTCTTGAGTCCGGAGTCCGGAGTCCGGAGTCCGGGATCTCCGCCGACTCAATTCAACTCACTGGTCGCTGGGATCCGATCCCCGGCTCCCCGTGCTGAAACCGTAACCTGATCCTTGCCCTGGGCGTCGGTGGTCCGGGTAACCCGGATGACGCCTTGCTTGTCGAGACTCTCCAGGAGCTTCTCGAAATCGGCCTGACTCAGGACGTCCATCCCACGACTCTCGCAGAGCTGTCGGTAGACCTTGTAAATGACGCTGGCAGATACGCCCGTCTTGCCACTGGCCAGAACCCGATAGATCGCCTGGGTGGCAACACCCTTCTCGGCTGCAGTGAATACGCGAGGTTGATCGCTGCTGGCATCCCCGGATTCGGCAGCCGGCTTGGTCTCACCCTCGGTGGCGGTGTCATCGGGAGTACCCTGGTTGACCACAGTTCCCGCAGGCGTTCCCCGCGTCTCACGGCCCGTGGTGTCCTGGACTGGATTCGCGGTTTGGCCGCCTGTTGACTGCTGCTCCTGCGACGCCAACCTCAACCTCGACAGAGGTGATCCGGAAGAAGCCGTCTCACCCGACGCCTGTGCCGTTCCCGTGCCCTCGGCGGACGCCTGACCGATGCCTTTTACCAGGAAGGACAGGGGTGCCGCACCTGGATTGAACAGATTCTCGGCAACGCTCGGATTGTTCGAGAGCGTGTTCACGGCCCGGTTGGCTTCGGCGCTGGCGTAGGGTCCGCTGGTCGACGGGTCAACAACCGTATTGCTGAAAAGAACGCTGCCAGCTGGATTGGTAATCGTGGCTGATCCCGACCCGCCCCCGGACTGGATATTCGTGCTGGTTAAACCTCCGACGTTCTGGACAGTAATTCCACCGGTACCGGTAATCGCGTTCAGACTCTGAACATTCGTCTGCAGGGCGAGTCCACCCTGCCCCGTGGATCCGATCGAGGTTCCCGCATACAGCGAGAGTCCGGACCCGGAGATGTTGGAAACACCGCCGCTTCCCAGACCGGTCGCACCCGATGCGTTCGTGATCGAACCACTTTGAGCCGTGACCGAAACATTGCCACCCGTGTTGATCGAGGACACTCCCACGTTGTCCAGACCCGTGTAGAAGATCGATCCGGTACCCGTCTGTGTGAACGATCCCGTCCCCATTCCGATCGAACCACCGGAGGCTGTCACGTTGACATTGCCGGACCCGGAAGTCTGGAAGGCACCGCCTTGATTGATTGTGCTTCCTGTCACATTTATCGATCCACCACCTGACTGAACCGTACCGGTGCTCTGCTGGTTCACCGTTCCACCCACGTTCAAGTTCACGTCTCCTTGCCCGTTGGTCATCACGACACCTTGCAACTCGAGGCCCCCTCCCACGATGGTCAGGTTCACACTGCCGTTTCCTCCCAGCACTTCGACGCTGTTCGGAGGAATAATGAGATCGCCGGTCTGGTGGATGAAGATGTCCCCACTCACCAGCGTGTACGCCTTGAGCTGGGATACTTCGGTGAAGATCTGTCCGTTGCCCGGCGCCCCGATCCCGGTATTGGCGGTCAGGGTGGCCAGTCCTCCGGTCTTCAGGTTCGCGTCCTGACTCGACCGGTTGTTGGTGATGGCTCCCGTCGTGCCCGGAGCCTTGCCTGCGGTGACGATCAACCCGCCCGTCGTGCTTTCGAGCCTGGACAGAGCCACATCGCTGGTGGCTTCCACGGTGAGGCCTCCCGTTCCCGTCGAAGCGGCGGTACCGTCGGCCATGGTCACGGAGCCGTTGAGAGCCCGCATGGTGAGGGCCCCCGAACCGGTCGTGGAAACGTCGCCGTTGAGATGCAGCGCCTGCCCCGCTTGCAGGGTGACGTCGAACCCATCAGAGCTCACCGGTCCATTGACGGTCAGGTCAGCAGATCCGGTCGCGCTTACCTGTCCACCCGTTGCGGATACAGCGCCACCGAGAAGGGCGTTCCCGATCGAGGACACGATGACCTGGCCTGAGGTGGCCTGAAGCGTATCGCTCGTCGTCAAGGTTCCACCGGATGTGACATTGATATTGCCCGTTGTGGCTTTGACCTTTCCTGTGAGATTGGTGTTCCCGCCGGCATCAATCGAGACGTTTCCACCGGAAGCCTCGAGCTTGCCTGTCGCCTGGAGCGTCCCGACCGCATCGAGATCAACAGATCCCGTGACTGCTGTCACATTGGCCAACACCTGCAGGTTTCCACCGGCGTTCAGGACAGCGTTTGCCTGATTGACGGAGATCGCGTTGTTCACGGTGATGTCGGCCGCTGCCGCGACATCCACATTCTGCCCGGTCGCGCTGAGGTCACCAGACACCACGACACTCGACCCTGCCAGGTGGATTCCGCTCGCACTGGCGGTAACGCCGGCCTGGACGCTCACCTGGCCGGTCGCATCCATGGTGACCTGGCCACCTGAGGTGGTCACGAGTTGCTGGGTCTTGATGGTTCCGGTGCTGTCCAGGTCCACGTTGCCTGTCGCAGACATGGCACCCGTGGTGGTGATCTCACCCGAGTCGATGGCCAGGTTCCCTCCCGTGACATTCACGGCACCGCCCACCTGGACAGTTCCGGTGGTATTCGCCGTGAAGTTCCCTGTCGTAACCGTGACCTGAGCCACGGTCACGTCCGCGGTTCCGTCAAGGTCCACATCGCCCCCGCTCGCCGACAGGCTCCCCGTCGCGACGATTCCAGCGGCGTTGATCGCCAGGCGACCCCCGCTGGCGCTGGCCGCTGCATTCACCTGAACGTTGCCCGCTGTATCGATCTCAATATTTCCGCCGGTGCTGCTCACCATCTGGTTGAGAACGACGCCCTGGGTCAGGTTCAGATCGACCTTGCCACCTGTCGCGGACAAGGAACCGCCTGCCGCCAGACTGAGCGCGTTCACGACGAGAGAGCCCATCGTGGTCGAGACCGACTGGTTCAATCGGGCTTCGCCGACGGCCACTAACGTCAGTCCGGACCCCCGGATGGTTCCATCTGTCTGCAAATCCGCCGCGCTGGTCAACGAGACCATTCCGTTCGTCGCTTGAACGCCACCGGATCCGACGATCAGGTTACCGGCGGCCGTGGACACGTCGATGGCACCGTTCGCCGTCGTCGAAACCCCCGGCAACGCCGCATCGGCTACCGCACTCGTCGATCCGTCTCCGGCCACCCGATTGACGCTGGTCGCGACCGAACCCACGGTCAAGGCTTGACTCTGATCAATGTGAATTCCACCCGACCCGGCCTGGCCACTCAAAGTATCGACCGTCGTCTGGAGAGCCGTGCCTCCGACGACACCTACGCCGGTGCCGGCCAGGAACCTCAACTGGGACGCAACGATGTCCTGATGGGTATTGCCACCGTGGAGAATACTTCCGGTGTCTGCGATCAGACCCACCTTGCCGGCACCCGCGTTCACACCGGTGACCGTGAGGATGGACTGGGCGCTCAAGCGAATGTCACCGCCGCCCGTCAGGGCCTGTGCTCCATCTTGAATTGCGAGAGTTCCCCCGGTCGCTCCCATCAGAAGAGTTCCGGCGCCACCGGTCTGAACGACGCCCACATTGTGACTCAGGGACCCGGAGGCTTCGACCGTGATGCTGCCTGTGCTGGAAGTCACAGACCCATTCAGGCTGATGTCCCGTCCCGTCCCGCTCGTCGCAAGCAGAACGTTTCCGGCGCCTGAGGCGACAACCCCGTTACCCGATCCGTCCGGCGAAACGGTCAAGTTGCCATCGGCGACCTGAACGCGAAGGTGCCCCCCCGCCCCGGCGACCGCACCGGTCGTGGCCGCATCCTGAACCGTGGTCACGGATCCATCGGACTGAACCTGGAACACCTGAGCCGAAACTCCCGCCAGGGTCAGGGCCCCACTCAGCCGCGCGTCGATTCCTCCCGCAGAGGCCTCGAAGCTCAAGCTGCTGGTCGTGGTCTGAACAGCACTGGTATCGCTGCTCAGGGCTATGGCACCTGCGGACACCAGTCGCAGGCTCTGCGCCTGAAGATCGATCTGGGAATCTCCACCCTGGCTGATGACCCCCGTCGTCGCGATCAGACTCGCGACCCCGGTCGTACTCTGGACTCCGGTCACGACGATATTCTTCTGAGCCTGCATCCGGATATGGCCGCTCGTGGTGAGAATTCGAGCACCGTCACTCATGGTGACTGCGCCAGACTGGGCCGTCACACTGACGGTCCCCGCACCGGAGGTCTGAACCGATCCGCTGCTGTGAATCACGTCGTGACCAGCAATGAGACTCACCGCACCTGATGTGGTGCGCACGTTTCCACCGATCGTGAGATCGCTGGTGGCGCCGTCAGCCACGAGTCGGATCCGCCCACTCAACCCCGTGACCACGCTGTCGCCGCTCCCGTCACCGTCGAGAGTCAGATGACCTCCGATAGTTTCGAGAACGATGTTTCCGGTGGTTGATCCGAGTCCTGCGGACGTCGCTGTCGTCGAAGACATCGCGACACCTGTCGTCTGAACGTCATCCACATCGACGTCGATAGACTCAACGGTCAGGTTTCCCTGATTGCGAATGTTGATCCCGCCGGCGCCGGACCGGGCATTCAGAGAATCCACGGTCACATCGAGAGGATTGGCCGTCCCACTCAGCACGCCGATGGCCG
>Ga0066641_10001115_pt1 | contig 12299 bp, 12 predicted proteins | sample CryGeyCG2114_065_FD_59509 | JGI IMG/M metagenome (GOLD analysis project Ga0066641, IMG submission 59509) | Groundwater microbial communities from aquifer - Crystal Geyser CG12_big_fil_rev_8/21/14_0.65 | ecosystem: Environmental > Aquatic > Deep subsurface > Groundwater | place: USA: Utah: Grand... | reverse complement strand
CTTCGAAAAAGTGTTGAGGTTCTCGCAAGGTGATCATTCCCGGAAATTTGAGTAAATCCATGTTGACTCCGCTTCCGGTCAAATATTTGACCAGAGCGGGCCCTGCCTTATATGTGTACAGGTGGTTAAGGATCAATATCGTAATAAACGCTCCCAGGAGTTTGATACTCTCACGACTTTTGACAAAGAACGTATAAATTCCCAGAAAAACCAAAGTCATCCCTAGTATAAAAACACCCTGTCTATCAAATAAAGTTCCAGCAAACCCCAATCCTACAAGAGCAAACCATGTCATCGGTTTTATGCGGTAATTGGGGTCGTCCGAGGCATTTTGGATGCTACGATAAACTAAAACGAAAATGATCGTGATGACCAGTGAGAGTCCTATCTTGGAGGTCCTGTAATAGACACTCCAAAGAAAGGCGGAGGGGGTCGTCCAAAACAACAGCACCAGGCAGGTCGATGTGATGGTGTCCAACTTCAAATCTTTTTGAAAAAATCTCCAAGCGATCACGCCAATGAGAACTGAAAAAAAATAATGGGTGAATGATAAGAAATGTGGGAAGCCTAGTTTTACCGAGAGCAATATGAAATGACAATCAAGATTGTCAAAAAGGTAGCCCAATTGTCGCGCTTGCCAAAGACCCCAGCCAAGAATGTCTTCATTAAAAATTATGTTCAGAATCGGGCGGTCTGAGAGATGGGTGTGGAGATAGCCACCATTTGCAAAGGCACCGGGCAAGCCCGTTTTCTCTGGTGGAAAGCCGATTCCTTCTGAATGAGACATGACGCTGGCAGTCGTCCACACGGAAGATGCAATGAATGCCAGCGGGAATATGACAATAATATACGGACGGCGTAAAAAATCAGATATTATCGAAAAAAAGTTCTCTGAATAGAGAGTAATTTTTTTATACATGCTTTAATTGCCAGGTCTCGCGATTTAAAGGTACAAACAAAAGTGTGTGCCGAGCGATAGAAAAGTTAAGGAATCAAGTGACGAAATGGAACGGTTTATGGGGTTCACTTTACTTTAGACCAAACTTCTATTTCATTGAGGTGGAGATGTTCCTTTTCGGAAATTTGCAACCGAACATAGCGGGCATGGGTGTTGGACAAACTAACTTTTAAATAATCCTCAGGATTTACGGCTCCATCAAAAATCTTCCCGTCATTAGCAAAAACTTCGGTCCAGTTAGAAGCATCATTAGACAGAAATATTTTGAGAGTCCTTGCTCGATGTGGGGACAGGTTGCTGTTAAAAACCCTGATTTCCGAGATATCTCTAACGGACTCAAGGTCAACTTGCCACCAGGGATAAGGGTTTTCGGTATTGACTGTGATGAATCCCCAGCCATTTTTCGGATTGGATTTGATCCCGTCAACACCAGCGGAGGCCTTCGTATTATAGGATGTTAAGTTACTACTCATTGTCGCGGGTTTTCCTAGAGCAACATTCCTTAATCCTTTTTCATTCATGCTAACGGAATTATGGAGCAAATTTACTTGGATTTTGAGATCTTCAAAACCGGTGGTTACGGTTTCCAGACCACCTTCTACGGCTCGTAAAAATTTGGAGGATATTACGAAAGAAGTGACCAAACCGAATATCATCAGTGCGACAACAATGATTTCAAAAGCGCGAAATTGATGAAAGACATTCGATTGCGGCATGGGAGGCGGATAGTCCATCTCGGCAAAATCCTGCAAAACGTTGTTTTTCTTTTCTATGAGTTTGCGATGCGCTCCTTCCAGAGTGTCATCCTCGGCGAAAACTCCCAGCTCTGGAATGCATAAGGTAAACCGACCGTTTTTAGATTTGATGATTGCGGTATAACCATCTAGACCTGCATCCTTCATGGTTCTCTCCCAATTTGAATAGAAGGTAGTGAATAACAAACTTTCCGTTTGATGTCATCTTTGGCTCATTCAATAAACCACAGCGTTGTTCCATCAAGACTCAAAAAGCTTTCTGATAGGCTGATGTGCCCTTTAGTCTGCGAGAACAATCAGGATTGTGGCTGTTGAACCATTGATGTGAAAACTTTTTTTGAATTGCCAGCTAAAGATATTTTTGGAGAATTTCTCATGAATCGAGTGCCCCACTGTTTGACTGGCCCGATCGATTGTATCCTGGGGAAATCATCCTACTCCAGATTTGCTCATCATTTATCAAATTCACTTACTTTCCCAAGGATAGCTTTCTTTAGAAAAATTATGATATTGGATATGGCCAGCATAGTGGGATTATTGATAAAGTATCTACCTTCTTTTAAATGGATTTGCCCCTTACTCAACAGTCGTCCCATTCGCAATCCTAAAATTTCACGAGCGTTGTAGCGTTGGAGTATCTCTTCTTTTGTGAGCCCGTTTGGAGAATCGTAGATCTCCCTGATAATTCTGATTCTTCGAGCGGTTTCGCCCAAGTTGACAAAATGGAAATAATTATAAGATAAGCAGGCATAAATCAGTGCGTTGCAAATCAGGTAGCCCCAAAAATCGGGTCCTTGAAAGGCGACATTAAAAAAACGCCAGCCTTCAAACATAAATATTAAAATCCATCCCAGGCCAAATCCTAAAAACAGAGAATACAAGCGCCCTCTATTGAGGTTCAAGCGTGCCGAGACAAGCTGGACTGTAACATTCAGTACAAACCCCAAGATAGGACTCAACAGATTAGATATGCCTTGCTCTAGAATATCAGCCTCCTTTTGGTGCTTTCATCAGCGAACGGTAGAAGATAAACAGGCGAGCCATTATCCGACCTTTTTGAGTTAAACGTAATGTTGAGCCATCAAGGTAAGCCATTTGATCTGTGAGCAAGTCCTCAATTCTGGGTGAGACAAGAATGTCGTCGTTCAGCTTTTTTTCGAGCGACAATTGCTCCAGTCCTTTTGGGCCGGCACTTTGAATTGCATCGACAATTACAAGAGTAGGGCTGTCGGCCTCAATTCCAGGGTAGGTATTCATATAAGAAAGCACAATCACCAGAGTCAAGAGGCTTATATGGATAAATTCCCAATAGGTGTGGGGCAATAAAGCATTGTCGGGAAAAGTAATCCCTAACCCTATCAGGCTTATTAGAGATAGGAACCATACCCCCGCAAATATCTGCATGAATGTTTTAACTTGTCTTTTGGGGAGGCGAATCTTCCAAACCAAAATATGTATGGCAAAGCCAAATATAAAAATCATGATTCCCCAAAGCAAGACGGCCATATTTAATTGATTCCTTTTATCTTGGTGGTGGGGATCATTTATTCTACAAATTGGTACGGTGGGATGAAACGGTGTCCTTAGACAAAGGACTTTGTTTGATTTTGCGCGAGAGGCTCAATTCTTTGGTCAGTCTCAAATATCCCTTGATGACTTCCACGAGGGAAGGAAAGGACAATGCTTTGGATTCACCGGATTCGCGAATATCCAGTCTTTGTGGAACTTCTGCGAATAAATAGCCCCGTCGTATCAGTCGTATCAATACATCTGTTTGAAAGAAAAAACTATGGCTTCGATAGTCGAGCTCACTCAACACGGCTTTTCTATATAAGACGGTTCCATTCGTGTAATTCAAATTAGTGCCGAAGGTTGTGTTGACAATCAATCGATATAAAAAGGAAAGGACATTCCGGTAGAAAGGTCTGACTGATTTATTGAATACAAAAGGGATTACGATGTCCACATGCTCAAGAAGATTGACGTAGCGCAGTATTTCCCAAGGATCATTTTCGTTGTCGCCGGGCAGGCAGACCACGCATTTGCCCTCCGCATGATCGACTCCATCCCAAAAGGATCCACCGAAACCGTGTGGCGAATCGTGTTTCAATCCACGAACACGGGGGTCCCGTTTGGAATATTCTTCAATGATTTTTTGTGTTTGATCGGTGCTACCGTCGTTAACAACGACGATCTCGCCATTAATATCAAACTCATCAAAAACACTTAAAGAGGCTTGAATTGCGTTGCCTACGTTTTCTTCTTCGTTTAACGCTGGCATTATAACGCTTATCTGAGGCATTTATTTTGTGACCTGATCATCCGAAGGGTTAGGATTAGCCAGATATTTTTTAAGTATACTCAGGCTGATGGGGTGCTGGCGTAACTTAAACACCTCTTCTGGGAAAAAGAAATCGGCTTGTTGGCCTTCGTTGCACCTTAAATTTTTCTCTAGTGATCTGAGTTGCGCTGAAAAAATATAATATTTCCCTGGAAACTTATTTTTCAACTCAAAGCCTGTTAAAAGCTGAACGTTATCAATTTCAATTTCAAATTCTTCCCGCATTTCTCGGATTGCCGCATCCGCCGGGAACTCGCCTGCCTCGACGGTACCACCGGGGGAACAAGTCCAAAGCCCTGGAAAGATTATTTCCGGAATGTCGTCGCGCAATTGACAAAGAATTTTACCTTCCTGTGAAGCGACTACGACACCTACAAATTCTTTCATGTGTAAGGTCTGCGGGTCCCTTTGATCGATTAGATGAAGTTCACGTGTTCCGGGGAGTTATTCAGATCCCAAAGGAATTTGTTTACGTAATCCTGTCTACAGCCGATCGCGCAGTCTTTATGCACATCAACCGATTCAACAACGTCTTTATGTACGCTCCAGTAGTGATCGCCCATAACCAGGTCGTAAAACGAATCGGTGTGCAGATCCCCTATGTAAAATCGTTCTTTATTAAAGAACGGTCCGCAAGGATATATTTTCCCGTTACCGGAAATTTGCAGAAGGAAGGGTGTTCCGTGACAAACATCGTATTTCCTGTATCCATCTTTGTACAAGTCGGACTCACCAGCAACCAGAATTTTATTCCACTTGGCTTGAACACTATAAGTATCGCTTGAGTAACTTTCAGCTTCTCTGAGAATATCGCCCACAGTTAGATAACTTTTATAGTCGATGCCGATTTCTTTGTATTCAGAGTCCGAGCATTGTTTGATAACAAAGTAGTCGACTCCAAGCTCGGCTCCTAATTTAGCTTCGGGAATGACTTCTTCATAACATTCCGGGATCAATACCATTTGCAAGCCAAGAGTACATTGATAGTTGTACTCTTTTTTGATTCTCACGAGTTCCTTGATTTTATCCATCAGCATGTGAAAATTGGGCTCTGTGGACTGATGGACTCTGCGAAATCCTTCGGGTGTGCCTGCCGACAAGTTGAATCGAATCCAGGTCATATTAGCGAGTAGATCGTGAGCGCGATCCATGTCAAGTGATATTCCGTTGGTAGCCATAGCGGTATCAACGCCGACCTTTTTGGCTAGAACGGTTGCGTCGTAAACGGCTGGATTCAGAGTGGGCTCACCATCTCCAATGAAACCGAGAGATCGCACGCCGAGCTTGCCGCAATCTTCAACGTAGCGTAGCAATGCCTCTCTTCCAATCATGGCTCCTTTGGTCATGTTTTGCACGACGGCATAACAATAAATGCAGGCGGTATCGCAAAATTTGGTGAGGCCCATATCGATATGGATAGGCGCGAATCTTTCGCCTTTTTGCCAGGCGGCTACTCGATCAAGATGGTGCATCATCTTGTGCCCGTCAAAGCGGAAACGTTCTGTTTTATTACGGTGGCTGGGGCCGGTAAACATATTGGGAACTTCTTTATTTTCATCTTCGTCTGCGGCTTTCCGGATAACCCCAACCTGGTCGTCGTACTCGACGTATTCGAATTTCTGGTCTTCTGGTTTCTCTATTTTTTTGGAATCGAGCAAACGATTTGCAAGCATTTCCTTTTCTTGAGCGGCTAAAACTTTGCGGTCAACAACGACGTTGGATGTTCGAAGCTTATGACCAGAAGTTTTAGCTATTGGGGCATTATCAGGAATATTGGTAACTGCATCTTTGCCAAATCGGTTTTTATCGTTCGTAGGTTTTTTCATTATAAGTGCCCTTAAAGGGGAAAGAATATATGGGTAATCAATTCAAGATTTAATCGAATGACCCCTTAAACCTTGAGAAGTTTGTTAAAAAGGTCCTGCAAATTTTGAATGTTCGCCGGAATGAACTCGGGCATCATCTGCCAGTACTTCGGAGCCCATGAGTTCTTTTGCGGCTTGAACGATATCGGAAACACCCGGGTAAAATTCTTTTTCAAGATTTGAACTGCAGGGTGTGTTTTTGTCTGGAAGAGCGATCCTTTTAACGGGTGCTTTCAACGCATAAAAGCATTGCTCGAAAATTCTGGCGCATACTTCTGCGGACACTCCAAATTGTGCCCAACTGGTATCGGCAACGATGACCTTCCCTGTTTTTTCGACAGAGCTTGCTATCAAATCCATGTCCAGTGGCGAAACGGTCCGAGGGTCAATCACTTCGACGCTTATTCCCTCTTTTTCAAGCTGGTCGGCGGCTTCCAGCGATTCTTTAACCATATAGGAAAAGGCGACGATCGTGAGATCCTTACCTTTTCTTTTCACATCACCTTTTCCTAACGGAATTTCATAGGTCCCTTCGGGAGTGGGTGATTCGTTTTCATATAACAGGCGGTGCTCAATACAAATAACGGTTTCATCGTCTTTCAGACCAGACAAGATCAACCCTTTGGCATCGTAGGCAGTCGATGGAAGTATGACTTTAACGCCGGGGAAATGTGCAAATATAGATTGCAGACTTTGCGAATGCTGAGCGGCTTGTCCCCAACCTCTACCGACGACGGCTCTAACAAACAAAGGGGCCTTCAAGCGGTTGCCACTCATGATTTTCCATTTGGCGGCGTGGTTGATGATTTGATCCATCGCCAAAAATAGAAAGTCGTTACGAGCGTGAACGATGACGGGACGCATTCCTGTGATCGCACTACCCACACCGATGCCGGCGATTGCGTTTTCGGCTAAAGGGGTATCCATCACACGGGTTTTCCCAAATTTCAGAAAAGCTTCTCGTGTTGTATTGAAAATCCCTCCTTCGTCGTCAACACCGCACCCCATGATGAAAACAGATGGATCGTTTTCCATAGCCACAGTCAGGGCTTCACTGATCGCTTCCCGATATTTTAAAGTGCGTTTGTTGTTCATATCCATTCTGAAATCAATGCGGCTTGTGCATTTTCAAAGGCAGTTTCTATTTCGGTTTGAACTTCTTTTTTCAAGCTAACGAGATCAGCCTGAGACAAGATTTTTTCTTGCAGAACGTGTTGTTCGAAGGCTTTGATCGGACAGGAGGAAGGTGATACGTTTTGGGGCAGGTTAGAGTTCCCATTTTCGTCTGCATAAAACTGTCCTTCCTCGGGGCCAACATGCTTTCTCCTTCTCAGGGTGCGCGCTTCAATCAAACTGGGGCCATCTCCCTTTCGGGCGCGATCAACAGCTTTTTGGGCCGAATTCCTGACTGCAAAAAAATCGTTTCCATCGACTGCCTCGCCAGGAACCCCGAAGGGACCGCCGTGCATCGAGACATTGTCGAGGGGTTTGCGTGAAGAAAGTGATGAAGATGTTGCCAGAAAATTATTTTCACATACAAAAATTACGGGTAATTTGTGGAGAGCCGCAAAATTCATACTCTCATAAAATACGCCTTCTTCTGCCGCGCCATCCCCGAAAAATGCCACCGCGACATTGGGTTTGTTCTGCATTTTGATTGTTAAAGCCGCGCCGACCGCGAGGGGGATGCTTCCACCGACAATTGCAGATGAACCTAACATGCCAACCCGATCGTCAATCAAATGCATGGAACCACCCAGCCCTTTAGCGCAACCGGTACGCTTGCCGTAGAGCTCGTGAATCATATCATTGAGGTCTCCACCTTTTGCCAGATAGTGACTGTGACAGCGATGCGTGCTAAAAATCACGTCTTCTTTTTCCAGGCATTGAGAAACTCCTACCGCAACCGCCTCTTGACCAATGGACAAATGAACGGGACAACGCATTTCCTGCTCTTTGTATCGATCTGCGATGGTTTCTTCCGTTAGCCGGATTTTGATCAACCCGTAGTAAGCTGAAAGTGCTTGATTGCGATCGCTCATATAAAATTAACGTGATCCGTAGGATTTTTTAATTTATTTAAATATTGATTCACCGACCACATTCGACAATTATGCCGACACTCTTCTATGTTTAATTCATGTTGAACGAAATGATGGTTTTGTTTTCGTTTGTTTCCTTCCCAAATTTCCTCAAAGGACTCGTCTGCGATATTCCCATAACAGAAACGCTCATCCTCAAGATAGGCACTACAGCCATAGACCTCTCCATTTGCCATAATATAGGCCCAGAAGAAGGGGGTTGCCTGACAAACTTTGAATTCAAAATCCTTTTCAATGGTTCTTTCCATCGTTGCATTGCGAAAGACTACGGAGAAGTTGTCATCGCTCAATGATTCTAATTCATTTTTGAGATTGACATAATTGCTGTAATCAATCGATTCGTATTGACGGGTGACGCTGGAATTGTGTTGGGAATAGGGCTTGACGACCAGGTAGTCGACACCAATTTTTCTGAGTTTTTCTGCTAATTCGGGAATTTCATCTGCATTCTCAGGCAACAGGACGATTTGCCCTCCAATCGTGCAAGAAGACTTGATGTTCTTACGAGTTTCTACAGCCATTGCAAAATTATCCAGCACTCGGTTGAAGTCATCGGGCTTGCATTGATGAATTTGAGCGTAGGTTTCAGCGGTTCCGGCATTGATACTGGTCTTTATCCATTTACAATTTCTCACGAAAGACTCAACATTGCTGGCGGTAAATGGGACCATGTTGGTGGTCAACGATGTGTCTATGCCAACGGCTGTGCAGTGATCCAAAATTTCCGGTAAGGCCTTATACAGCGTGGGTTCACCTTCCCCCGCAAACATTACGCTTTTGATGCCCAGTTTCGCCATCTCGCCGAGACGTGATTTGAGAAGTTCTGCTTCAATACTGCGGGTCTTGTAACCAATATAATCCACGGCGCAAAAGGTGCAACGGTGATTGCAACCTCCAATGGGTGCGATTTCAACATAAATCGGGTAGATGGATTTCGCCTGATCCCAGGATTCACTCCCTTGAGTCCATTGCGCAACTCGCTCAGGATGGTAAATCAATTTATGTCCGTCTATTTGGTGTTTGTCTGCCATACGCTACTTTTGAGGGAGGAAAGGAGGTTACTAGAGCCACCGACCGTAAACTTGACTTGCGAAATATTAGTGGCTCGTAAGTACCGGTTTTTTAATTTTGAGCTTCCTGGCTATGAACTTTGGATTGAGATATGATGATTGCGTCGATGATGCAGTGACAAATGGATAGATGTATGATCTCAACGGGCCCATAACCCTCGGAAGGGACATAGAAATTATAATTTCCCAATTCTTTCAGTGGGTTGTTGTCTTTAAATCCAGAAAATGTTACGACCTGACACCCTTTATTTCTTGCGGCAGCTACACCACGCAGGATGTTCTCCGATTTGCCTGAACTACTGATAGCGAAAAGAATATCTCCTTCATCAGCAAACATTTCAATAGGCTTTTCGAAAACATGGACATAGCCGTAGTCATTGCTGATACACGTTAGAAGAGAGCTGTCATTAAAAGCTACAGCTCTCAAGCCGCCATTTTTCCAATAATCGGTGGCCATGTGACTGGAAATAGCCGCACTTGCGCCATTACCGATGAACATCAATTTGTTTTTTCCAACAAGAGCTTTCTCTTTGGCGAGATTCCCGACCAACTCGATGCCCTGATAAATATCCAATGCGCGCCCTTGCTGGTCTGAGACGGAAATGGAACCGAGCAGGGCATTTAAATCATTATAATATTGTTTTGCGATGGATCTCATTTAATAGAGGTTTTTTAAAATTGAAGGTAAGGCCTCTCAAGTGAGGCCCTTGACTATTGAATTTTAACAAAGGCTATGCTTAAAATCATTAAAATACTTTTTATTGATAATACGATAAGTAACAAATTGGCCGTTTGATCAATGTTTTTCGCAACCGAATCGAGCTTTGGAATAAACTTTTAACAGCTTATTTCCCAAATTTATATAAGTGCAACTGTATTCAAAATTATTATTCGTCAATTCTGTGCATTGAGTTCCTTATCGGCCGATAATAGTGGAGACTTGATGTCAAAACGGCTTCAGAATCGACCTGCACAGCACCCCGCTTTTTTCGTTTGCCCTGTCTCAACATTTATCGAGGGATGGGAGCTGATAGCACTTCCACAATCAGGAAAAGGAAGCCAGTTTCAATGAGAATCATCCTCTGAACTAATCTGTAACTGTGGCGAGTTATTTCAATAAAGCATTCACAAACTCAAGTAACTCGGATTTTTCTACAGCCTTTTTGTTTCCCATGATTTGCACCGCCAGGGCTCCCACAGCATTGCCTATAAAGGACACAAAATCGAGAGGCATTTTTTGAGCAAAGCAGGGTGCCGTATAGGCAAAAAATGCGTCACCCGCACCCACCGTATCAATGACCCGGGTTGAGAAAATAGGAGTTCGATTGAATTGGTTTTCGCGATTGACTCCGATGGATCCCTTCTTCCCCTGAGTGGTGATGAGATAGTCTGCATTCAGCCGTTCTCTTATGGACGATGCAACTTCGTCTATATTCTGATACTTCGCCTGTGCCGCAAGTCTCACCTCAGGTTCATCCAGACAGGCATAATTGGGATTATGATATTTAGTGATGAGATTGTAGCCCGTATTTGCACCGTTGGTTTGAGCATTGATAGCAAGGATTTTCGCGTGCTTTTCTATGGCGTCGTAAATTGGGGGACTGATGAAACCGTGCCCAAAGTCTGAAACCAATACAAGATCAAACTTGGGAAGATGGGTTGAAAGATATTTAATGATCTTCTTCTCAAGCTTCTCATTCACAGGTTGATCGTTCAGATAGTTGATCTCGTGTAGTTTCTGATTGAGATATTTGTGAATGTAGCGTTTCTTTATGACGGTAGGCCCATCCGACCGTGAGAAGAGTTGTGCTTTCACATTGGGTTTTAAATTATTTCGGATAAATTCTTCCCTCGAATCTTCTTCTCCCAGCAAACTGACAAGCTGTACTTTCTCGCAAATACTGGCAACATGGTTTGCGATTGCAAAAGCACCCCCGGCAAAAATCTCGTGATCGACATATTTGCTGACCACCAGGTTAGACTTTGCAGATTTCCCCATGGGTTCGCAATAATGGTATTCATCAATGATTCCATCGCCAATGAGCACCACTTTTAATTTTTTTAACTGGTTCAGGCGATCGACGATATTATTGAAAGAATATTTTTCTGAAAAATCCTTTAAAAACTCTCTGACTTCGGGGGAATAGTTTTCAGTGAAGTTGTTGATGAACTGTGAGGAGCTGTATGAAAAAACCCCTGTTTCAAATAATTTGCTTTTACCAAAATACAATTCTTTTTCTTGTTTGAAAATTTTTTCATGAATTTTGTGGTCGCGCTCGTTTTGGGACTGACCACGAGCAAAGACATCGGGTTTTAGAATACGAACACATTCGAAAGGGGTTTCATCGTCCACCAAAGTGACATAATCGACCAGGTTCAACGCGGCAAGATTTTCAGCTCGGAGAGTTTCGTTGAAAATGGGACGACCCGGACCGCGCCGCACATCTTTGTCTTTGATGACCGTTGCAACACAGATATCACCCTGCTTTCTTGCAAGTGCGAGATGCTGTGTGATTCCGGGATGTATCAGATCAAAAACCCCGTGGGTCTGCACCACGACTTTCCCTTGTTTTTTTAGTTGATCCACTTTTTCGACAAGGCGGTCGAACAGAAGAACTTTTTTCCTAATCAGTTGATCCATGGTTTTCCATTCACTTTGATTTGAACTTTAAAGTAGAAATCGAATCATTTGAGATATTTGTTGATCAGTTCTGTCGATGAAAATACGATTTCATGCGTGAAGCGCATTTCAATGCCCAGACGTTTTGTTACCTCAAATTCTTTTTGAATTTTCCCGGTTTTATCTTCCAGCTTTTCAAATTCCTGACCTTTGACGTAGTAATCAGGAAGCAGTTTTTCCAGGGTCGTTTCTGCGGTGAGCCACTCGTTGATGGCTACGAAATTGACACACTCCAGTGCGGCAATGGATTCTGCACGTAAATTTTGATTGAACACAGGCCTTCCCGGTCCTTTATCAACAAAACGATCGGGGGTTATGGTGACAGCGAGCGCATCTCCCATTTGACGTGCGGATTGAAAATATTTGATATGACCCGGGTGCATGAGATCGAAGCATCCGTGGCAGAGGCCGACTTTTTTTCCCTGTTTTTTTAAGTCGGCAATGGCTTCGGCCATGGCATCAATAGTAAGGATTTTCATCTGAGTCATAGCGCGATTTTAGCGGTTATTTTTTTCAAGGTTGTCAATG
>Ga0066641_10001103_pt1 | contig 12384 bp, 11 predicted proteins | sample CryGeyCG2114_065_FD_59509 | JGI IMG/M metagenome (GOLD analysis project Ga0066641, IMG submission 59509) | Groundwater microbial communities from aquifer - Crystal Geyser CG12_big_fil_rev_8/21/14_0.65 | ecosystem: Environmental > Aquatic > Deep subsurface > Groundwater | place: USA: Utah: Grand... | reverse complement strand
CAAATTCACCTTCTTACAAGGCCAAATAACAAATGATGTAGAACTGCTAAAAAAGGAAAAGTCTATAGGGACTGTATATTGCAATATCAAAGGCCGAATAATCGGCGTATTTTTCTTACATCTAATAATTATAGATGGCGTTGAAATTATCATCTTAATTAACCCAGGTGATAATGGTGTAAATATTTTAAAAAGCTTAAAAAAATACAGCTTATTTTCAAAAGTAAAAATAGAAAAAGCAACTGATGATTTTGACTTATTTCTAACAGAAGATAAATCAGATGCTATTAATATAAAACTTAATGATAAAGAGTTAAATTTTAAATTAATACCAAAAGAGATTGATCAAGAAGAAAAATCTGATAGTTCTGTTTGGAAATTATTTTTTATAAACGCAAAATTTCCAATAATTTCACAAAATCAAAATGAAGAGTTTTTATCTCATAATTTAGAGTTACCAAAACTTGGAATAATAAACTTTAAAAAAGGGTGTTATTTAGGTCAGGAAATTATTGCCAGAACGGAATATAAAGCAAAGCTCAAAAAGTCTTGTGTTATTTTAACTGGTGATTTAGATAATGACATTGATAATATAGATAATTATGTTTTGCAAAATATAGAAAATAAAAAAATAGGGGAAATTATAAATTATGAGATTTATAACAACAAAGTTTTCTTGTTAACCTCTATTGATAAGCAATATTTGGATAAAGAAATAATACTTAACCAAAGCTAAGCTATAATAAAAATAAAATTATGATTTAATACCTTTATGAAATTTGATGAAATACTTTCTTTAAGTACTATACAGCAAACAACAAATTCAGCTCATATAAGCCAAGGAGATATAGAAGGCGTATCAACAGTAGTAGGAAAAATGTTAGCCGGAAGAGCTGCGGTATTATTTTTAATAATCGCGCTTCTTTTCATATCTATTTTAACAAAAGTTCGCCCTATTTTTATTATTTTTATTGTTGTTATTTTAGCTGGGGTGTTTCATCAGGAGTTATTTAAAATTTATTTATCTGTAGAAGGATATTTCAGACCCTAGTTTCATCACTAGGGTCTTAATCCTTATTTCTTACAAGATATTGTTTTTTTACTCTCCATTGCATTTAATATTACATCAGAATCTTTAGACTCATCTGATTGATAAGTTATACCAAACTTAGTATGCTTTCCTTCATTTTTGATTTCAGTCAGTTTTTTTTTGAATGTATCTACATTTTTACATTCAATTAAACTAAGGAAAGATTTTTTATCTGAATCAGACGTTTTAAGTTTGATATTTTTATTTCTATTATTAATAAAGTCAAGAGCTAACCTTATAACATCATCGTCATATCGGTTATCTATTTCTCTAGGGGTATAATTAGCCATAGCATTACCTGCAGCTTGAACTACGGCACTTTTTTTAGCTTTATTTAAATTTTCAAATAGCTTAGTTCTAGAGGTTATCTTTTCACCTTTTTCATCTAAAAAAACATTACAAAATTCTTTAAATGAACTAGATTCACCTCTAATGTAAGCAGTGTACATATAATATAGCTCTTTATCTGCTACCTTTTCTAAATTATATGAATTGAATAATGCCGTATTAGTACCTGGTTTATGACCTTCTGTTTCTATAGAAGAAATACTTTCATTTGAAGGACTTGAGTTAATGCTCGCATTAGATTCGACCATAATGTAACTTTTCCAATTGTTACTCAATTTTTCAGATAATTTGCTAACAATATCATTAGCCGATTTTCTTTTTAAATCACTTTTACAATAAGTATCAATTAAGTTGCAAATATTTTCTTTCTGTTTTTCTGGTAAAAAGTTACAACAAGATTTTGCTATATTTTGAATTTGGTTTTTAATGTCCTCACCTAAAAATGAATCTTCCTTAGGTGATTTAGTTAATGCAACCTCACTTTTATTAAAAGCATTACAAAAACTTGTATAAAATTCTATTAATTCCTTAATGTCTGTTTGATTATCAAATGAACCAGATAATATCAAATTCGCTAATGTCTCATAAACTTTATTTGAAACCTCATCATCCCCCATATCATTTTTAGATTTAAATAACGAGCAAATTAAAAATAACCTGTGATCTTTAATTTTATTTATGATATCCCTTTTTTCATTATAGTTTTTAGGTGGCATGCCTTCATTTAAATCGCCAAAAAGATTTTCAATATAAGAAAAACCATTTGGTAAATTATACATTTTTAATGTTTCTGATAAAGATTCTTTATTTTTTTTAATATCCTTATAAATATTATACTTAGCCTGATATGCTAATGTTCTATTAATATGTTCCAACGTTTTTATAGCTGGTTTAGATCCTAATTTCTTTTCTCTTTCTAATTTTTGAATTACTTCATCCATGGAATTTAGAAATAAAGCACCAAATATGCCTTGAGCCATGAAGAAGTTTCCCGCAGCTTCTTTTTTGTAATAACCTTTTAACTTTTCAACGGTAAGGACTGGAACTTCAGGTAAATAAATATTTTTATTTTGTCTAGAGGCATTCACTGACTCATCATTTAAAATTGTTGCCTCAATTAATCCCAAAACTTTATAAGCAACATTTGTTAAATTAGTTTTTTTCCCCTCCACCAATTTATCAATATCTTGTTTTTCCATTGCATATATATCATTTTTTCCTATCTTTTCACAATATGATATAGAGGATTCAGTTAAGACTGAATACACATTCCTAACTGAAATAATTTTTAAATCAATTTCCTTTGCTTCATCAACTTTAGTACTCAACTGTTCAACAAAATTTTTTCGAAAATTTATTGCTGCATCAGTATCATTTGACCTAGCTAGTTCTTTATTTATTTCTGCTAAAAGTCGATTTTTGACTGATAGCAAGTAATAGCTTTCACCTTTATGCTTAAATTCTTTTTCGACTAAATTTAAAAGCTCTGTTTTTATTTTTTCTTTAAGCTTGTATAAAATTACCGAACTTATCTCTGAGGCACTAGGAGTTATTTTATGAGGAATTAATTTTAAAATATCTTCACCTAAAGATAAGAGGCTTATGTTATATGTTTTTTTCTCTTTGTTATTATCTTCATACTCAAATGTTATATTATTATCAACTATGTAAACTTCATCGCTTTCAACTATATTTTTAATGAAGGGATAAATTTTTCTCTTTTCATCATTATCTATTTCATAGGTATCGCTAATAAATCTCTCAAGCAAAATTCCAAGAAATTCTTTTTTCCCTTCTTCAGTTAATGACTCAAATTTGAATATAGAATATTCACTTTTTACAAACTCTCCCTGTTCACTTTTATAACCAAAGTATTTTAAGAAAAAGCTTGTGCCTTTTTGAGGGCTACTTGTCACATTATATAAAGAGTTATATAACTCATCCTGTATTCCAGCATTGGGGAATCTAATAGGACGTAAGTTATTCATAACTTCTTTTAATTTTTGCTTTTTATCATCTAAACTACCTGTAACTTGTTTATTTTGGTTCATTACTTTTTACCACTGTATAAAAAAATTTATTCACTATTCTATAGTTACAAATTTAAATTAAGTTTTTATTAATTTTTATAATTGTCGATTATTTATTAATTTAAATTTAATTAACTAATTAAAATAATTAGTACTTCCTTAGACTAGTAGGTGTTAAAATAAGTTTTATTTTTGATGAATTTGAAGTCATATTTTTATAACTCATTAATTTAAAAGGACTTAAATTCAATATGCCGGATTCTCAAATCACAATTACTCAAAATATTTATTGCAAAAATATTGAAGAAATTAATAATTCAATTGATAGTTAAAATTGAGGCTTATGAAAAAGCTATTCTTTCATTAACAAAATTACGGAATGCTTTGGATATTTTTGCAAAAAATATATATAAACGTTTGCAAGAAGACCCAATTCATACTGAATATTATTATAATAGATATGAGCATCTATCTGATTTTATTACAGAAATTCTTAAGTGTGAAAATTCTGAAGATTTAAATGAAATATTTATACAAAATTCTAATTGTCCTTATTATTTTCATCAGATAATAATTACGCTATGCAATTAACACTTGAAAAAATTGGAGCAAATCTATTTTCATTAGCTGCTATAGCACAATATATTGCAGTATGTGCATCTTTATCTTTTGGCGTGTTATATTTAATGAATCAAGCAATAAATGCTACAACAAGTTCTTTATATTATACAAATGGCATGTCTGGTGAAATTAGTGATGATAACTCTGAGTTCTTACCTATCAAACCAATTGCTCAAGAAATTATTAAAGATGTTATTGATTCACTTAAAAATATTTCGTATATATGTATTACTGAATATTCAATTCCAAGGGCAAATAATAACTAATATACCGCTCAGTAAAAAAATTTAAAAAACTTTAGTTTAATGACATAATTATACCGAACGGTACATTATAGTAACTAATATGAAATAAAAAATATTTAACTCTAAAGAGCTTGGACAGATAATAAGAAACAAACGAAAAGAACAAGGATTAACTCAAGAAGACTTAGCAGGAATAACTTGTACAGGTATTAGATTTATCAGTGAGTTAGAGAGAGGAAAGGAAACTGCTCAACTTGGTAAGGTTATTCATGTAATTAGCTCCTTGGGCCTTGTTTTGACTATTTCTAGCGAGTGGTAAGCTAAAATCTTTGCATAATATTCTATCCCCTGTAGGGTGTATTATATTTCTTATACCTTAAAAGGTATAATATTGACAGTATACCCTGAAAGGTATATAATGTAAATATTAAAGCAAATAATATAATTTAAGGTTTATGATAATCAACTCTCCAAAAAACTTAGCATCAGTAATTACTTATCATAGAAAAAATAAAAAATTATCTCAAACAGAAGTTGGGGGTTTGGTAAATCTTAAGCAAAAAACAATATCTGCCATAGAAAACACTCCAGAAAGCTCGAAAATTGAAACTTTATTTCGAGTCCTATCTGCTTTAAATTTAGATTTGATAATAAAACCTAAAGACGAAGATAATAACGATTGGAAAGAAGAGTGGTAATGAATAATAAATCATATAATACTTTATATGTTTTTATGAATGGAGAACTTATAGGTAAACTTTATAAGAGCCATAAAGGTTCTCTGATTTTTATATACACAGATAGCTGGATAAATACCCCTAGTGCAAGACCAATATCATTATCTATGCCATTAGTAGATAGAGAGTTTTCAGGTGATGTTGTTTATAATTATTTTGATAATTTACTTCCTGATAATAAAAACATAAGAGACAAGATACAAAAAAAGTTTCAAATAAAAACTAGCCATCCTTTTGATTTATTAGCTAATATAGGAAGGGACTGCATTGGAGCAATACAAATAGTTCCTGAAAACCATGAAGATTTTAAAAAAGAAATTATAGCTAGACCATTACAACATACTGAAATAGCCAAAATTTTAAAAGGCTATCAAGATTATCCATTAGGCATGGTTAATATAGAAGATGATTTTAGAATCTCAATTGCTGGAGCTCAAGAAAAAACAGCTTTTTTATATGAGCAAGGACAATGGTGTCTGCCACTTTCTACAACACCAACAACTCACATTTTTAAATTACCTATTGGCTTTATAAATAACTTTAGACAACAAATGGATTTGACTGATAGCTGTGAAAATGAATGGTTATGTTCCAAAATAGCTGAAAATTTTGGAATACCTGTTGCACCATGTGAAATACTATATTTTGAAGATGTTAAAGTTTTATCTATAAGACGATTTGATCGTCGAAAGTCAAAAGATAACTCCTGGATTGTAAGGCTTCCTCAAGAAGATATTTGTCAGGCTCTTGGGTTTTCACCTAATTTAAAATATCAAGCTGATGGAGGTCCTGGAATAAAAGAAATAATGAACCTACTTTTAGGATCTTCAGCCCCGAACTCTAATAGAGATTTATTTTATAAATCACAGGTGCTTTTTTGGCTACTTGCAGCAATTGATGGGCATGCTAAAAATTTTAGTATATTCATACAACCACAAGGAAAATATAATCTCACTCCTTTGTATGACATTATGTCAGCCTTTCCCCTAATGGCAAAAAAACAATTAAATGAAAATAAAATTAAAATGGCTATGTGCCTTAAAGGGAAAAAAAATTATTACAACTGGCATAACATGCAAAGAAGATATTTTATCGAAACAGCAAAATCCTCCAAATATTCTTTACAAAAATCTGAAAAAATAATTGATGAAATGCTTAAAAAAGTTAACCATGTTATAGAAGCCGTGTCGAAAGAATTACCAAGAGACTTCCCTAATATTATTTCAGATTCTATTTTTGAGGGCTTATATAAAGCAAGTCTAGAGTTAAAATAACATTATCTTTTAGAACTCTTCCTATGCGCAATCATCCTTTGGCGTTTTTTAATCTGTCTTGCATTAAGCTCAGAAGGTCTATCTTTATAAGGATTTTCCCCTTGCCTAAACTCAATAACAACTGGACTTCCTGTAATATCTAAAGCTTGTTGATAGCAGTTAATCAAATATTTTTTATAACTTTTTGGTAAGCTTAGAACTTGGTTTCCGTGGATTACTATTTTAACTGGTTGTGTACCACCTAGATGAGCATATTTTAATTTTACTCTATGCCTTCCAACAACTGGAGGATTGTGAGCTGCAACTGCTTTTTCTAAAATTTTATTAAGAATAGATGTTCCATATTCTTTTTTAGAGTTTTCTACTGTTTTGTTAATATCTTTGATTAACTCACCAACACCTGTTCCATGAAGAGCAGAAATAAAGTGTACTTTAACATAAGGAGCAAATACTAATCTTCTATCTAATTCTCTTTTAATCCATTCTTTTTGATCTAATGCTAAGTTATCCCATTTATTACATGCAACTATAATACTTTTACCATATTGAATAGCATAGCTTAATAAATGTAAATCCTGCTCTGTAAGGCTTTCTTGCGAATTAATTAACAATACTGCACAATCAGCTTCTTTTATAGATTGTAATGATTTACATACTGAAAACTTTTCAATAGTCTCATCAATACGACCTCTTTTTCTAACTCCAGCAGTATCAATGATTACATAATCTTTATCATTTTTATTAAACGGTATATAAACACTATCTCTTGTTGTACCAGGTAAATCATATACAACAACTCTTTCTTCACCTAATATTCTATTAACTAATGTAGATTTACCAACATTAGGTCTACCAATTATTGCAAATTTGGTTGCCTCATTTTTATCTGGCAAAGCCTCTAAAGCATTAAGGTCTTTTTGTTTAATATTTTTATAGTGTTGCTCTAAAGCATCTGTAATTAATAAAATAATTCCCCTTCTATGAGCTGCCGCAATTGGATAAATTTTATCAAAACCTAAGCTATAAAAATCTGATAAAACTAAATCAGAATTTTCACCTTCAGTCTTATTAACAGCCAAATAGACCTTTTTACTAAGTGAGCGTAGTTTTTTTGCTACTTCCACATCTTCTGCTAATAACCCATCTTTAGCACTTACCATGAAAATTACTATATCAGCTTCTTTAATAACCTCTACAGCTTGATCTGTAATATATTTTTCTAAATATAGTTTATCTTGACGATCTTTATTTTTATTATAAATATTTTCTTTTTTTGAAAAAGTTGAATTAGATTTGATAGATCTTGCATCGGCAACAATACCACCTGTATCAACTAAAATAAAAGGCTTTTCATCAACAACAGCATTACCATATATTACATCACGAGTAACGCCTGGCATATCATAAACTAAAGCATCTTTTGTTTTAGTTAACGCATTAAATAAAGTAGATTTACCTACATTAGGACGACCTACAACTGCTATTACTGGAGTGATATAAGACATAAATTAACTTCTTGGATAAAATGTAATATTTAAAAGGTATAAAAATAACTTGATATTATATACATTGTCCTCTTAAGGAGCAATGTATATTTTTAAGGTATGAAAGAATTACTAACCAATTTTAAGAGCTGAAAGCCCTCCATCATTGTTTAAAGAATAAACAATACCACTATATATATTAGGAGCTACTCTTAAGCCTCTGCTTCCGACACGAGTTCTGCCAATTATATGGCCATTTTCCCCATCAAGAACATGTAAGTATCCTTGATAATCGCCAACAACTACTTTATCTCCAGAAACGCTCTCAAACGCCTCAGGTGCAGAAACATCTCTAGCTAATAGATCATTATTATTCCATAAAATATGTCCATCTCTTCTATCAATAGCGGTTACTTCACCATTTGAACGAGTTACATATAATGAATTATTTAAAATCGCCATATCAGAATATGATGATATTGGCTTTTGCCATAATTTACGACCTGTAATTAAATCAACAGCAATTAAATTTCCTTGGTAACTTACAGCATAAACAATATTTTTATAAACTAATGGACTTGCATCTATATCAACCATTCTTTGTAATGTTGAGCGACCTTTTGAATAAGCAGTTGTCCTTTCCCATTCAATTGCACCTGTATTAACATTAAATGCAATTAAACGCCCATTGGCAAATCCTGCTATAACTAAATCTCTCCAAACTGCAGGTTTACTAGATCCATACAAACTTAACTCTGGCATATTTGCTCTATAGCTCCATTCAAGTTTGCCATTTTTTGAGTTTAAAGCATATAAAATACCATCAGAAGTTTGAGTAAAAACTTTTTCTGCACTATATATACTGCTATTAAGTACTGGTTGCTTAAAATCATGAGTCCATAAAATAGCTCCATCTTGAAGTCCTAATGCAAATAATTTACCTTTATCATCTGTTACGTATAATGAATCAGGTCCGCCACTAATGCCTGCGGAAATAGCAGTATTTAAAGGGCTTTGCCAAAGCAACCTTCCAGACACTAAATCTCTAGACTCAACTAAACCTTTTGCATCAACTGTGTAAACATAAGGTGTTTTAACGTAAGACTTTAATTTTAAATATTGCTTAGCATCTCCAACTCCTGTTTTGGCGCTCCACATCGTTTTAAATGTAGTTGTTTTTTCCGGTTCATTGTTTACCAAAGGCTTTAAAGGTTTTGGTGGCATACTATTATCTTTATCAAAACCTAAATATGAACAACCTGATAAGACAAACAGAGCGTACATACTAAGAAGTTTTAACTTTCTTATATTTTTCATGATTATTTACATCCTTTTAGTACATCTTATTTATTATTGTAATTGATTCTTTTTCAACATGATAAAATCATAATAAGGCTTTATAGTTTGTATCAACATTGGATTTGCTTCTATCTGCCCTAAAGTTTTTTCATAAGCTTTAATTGCGTTGTCTTTTTGATTTAATTTAGAGTAAACATCACCTTCTAAATTACCAAATAAAACAGGATATTCTTTTATGAGCTTATTTTCTTTTTGTAATTTATCTAATGCTTCTTGTGCATTGCCTTGAGCTAATAATGCCCTCATCCAATTTTCAAAAGCCATTGCTTTTAGCTGTTCCCAATCAGAGCTATTTTGATATACATAAGTAAAATGCTTTATTGCTTCATCAAAGTTATCATTAGCTACTTCATGTTTACCTAATGTAATCGCTCCAAATCTTGCGTAAATGGTATTGCTATAGTTATTTAATAAATCATTTGCATATGTGACTTTAACATTTTCACTTGTAGTTCTATTCAATTTCTCATATAAAGTTGATGCTTCTGCTAATTGATTTGCTTGCTTTTTGTAATAATAACTTTTACCCCAAAAAGCCGCTAAAAAAACTAAAATAGCGAGTATAATTGTTGGACCATATTTTTTAACATAACCCATTACCTGATCCATTTGTTCTTTGTCTGTTGCGTATACCTGCATAATTGTCCTCTGTATTTTTATTTTTTAAAAATTCTTTTTTTTATGTTATTGGTAAAAATTTTGTATAAATTTATCTAGTTCGTTAATAAATTCATTAACAACTAAAACTTTTTGCTCAATATTATCTCGCAAAAATTTAACCGTAACTTTATTATTTTCAACCTCATCATCCCCAATAACAAAAGCAACTTTAGCTAAGCTTTTATCAGCTTTTTTAAATTGAGATTTAAAACTTCCGCCCCCAATATTTAATCTAACTTTTATATTATTATTTTCATTCCTAATATATTCAGCAATTTCTAAGCTTTTAATTTTAGCTTTATCTCCAGAATGAATAATAAAAATATCTACTGGCTTGTCTAATTTTTCTTGAAGGTTATTATTTTCCAATTGCTTTTGCAATAATAACAATATTCTTTCCATGCCAATACTAAAACCAACAGAAGGAGTGCTGCTTCCACCTAAATCTTCAACTAGATTATCATATCGTCCACCTGCACATATTGTTCCTTGAGAACCTAACTCACTCGTTGTCCATTCAAAAACAATATTTGTATAATAATCTAAACCTCTGACTAGCTTTTGATTAATATTGTATTTTATCTCTAAAATATCTAATAAACTACATACTTCTTTAAAATAATTTTTAGAACTTTCATCTAAATACTCTAATATATTAGGGGCGTTTTCTAATAAATCTTGAACATCTTTATTTTTACTATCTAAAATCCTTAAAGGATTAGTATCTAGTCTTCTTATGCAATCAGCATCTAATTTGTTTTTATTTTGATTTAAGAAATCAACCAAATCATTTTGAAATTTAGTTCTAGTTACATTATCACCTAACGAATTAATTTCTAAAGTTACATTTTCTAGCCCTAATTTTTGCCATAACTTTTGACAAAAAGCTAATAATTCAACTTCTATTAATGGATCACTAAAGCCTATTGCTTCCATTCCAAATTGATAAAACTGTCTGTAACGACCTGCTTGAGGCCTTTCATGACGAAACATTGGACCTAGATACCATAATCTTTGAGGGCCTTGATAGAAAAGACTATGTTGAATTCCAGCGCGAACACATGGAGCTGTTCCTTCTGGACGTAAGGTTAAAGAGTCTCCATTTCTATCTTGAAAAGTATACATTTCCTTTTCAACTATATCTGTAGCTTCTCCAACACTTCTTTTAAATAAATCTGTGCTTTCAACTATGGGGAATCTTATTTCTTGATAACTATATTGTTTGGTTAAATCTCTTAAAATACCTTCCAAATATTGCCAAAGATTAGAATCATCAGGCAATACATCATTCATTCCTCGAATGGATTTTATAATTTCTTTTTTTGACATATAACTAATTACTATGTTAGAAGTTCAATAATCATATGATTCTAACATAGCTTAGTTATATTGAGAATTTTCTATTTTAGCCTTTTATTATTTACTTTATCGTTATCAGAATCAATTTCAAACAATGCTGGCTCAGTTCTTAGTTCTTTATTACTCTCTGTATTAATTGAAACCTCAGTATTGGCTGGACTATAACCTACTGACTGAGATAAACTTTCATTATCTTTATCATCATATTGAATATCACCTTCATCATACATAAAACTATTGTTATTATTATTTTGCATGATGTAAGCCAAGTTAGCCAAGAAAATTTTAAGATCTCCCTTAAAATCCTGAAGATCTTCAGAAAAATATTTTTGTTTTTCTTCTAAAGCAGATTTATACCAAGCCTTTGAACTCTTTGAAATAAAGTCTTCTTGCATTACTGGCGGTTTTTTAGCATTAGCAACATTAGCTGCATTTATAAGGTTAAAAAGACTAAACATATGAACCACTCCAAATTAAAAAAATCTATCTATAGTTTTAATTTAGCAAATTAACCTTAAGTTTTTATTAAGTTCATATAGTTAATACAGAACTTAGCAACTTTTGAGTATATTCTTCTTGTGGATTAAATAAAACATCCCGAACAGGACCTAATTCAACCATAACTCCTTGATTCATAACGATAACTTTATCGGCAATATAGGCAACTACTGAGATATTATGGGTAATAAAAAGATAACTTAAATTTTTCTCCTTTTGTAAATCTAATAGTAATTTCAATATCTTATCTTGAATTGACACATCTAATGCACTAGTAATTTCATCACATATAATAACTTTTGGATTAACAGCTAGAGCTCTAGCAATACTGATTCTTTGTCTTTGACCACCAGAAAACTCATGTGGATATCTTGATTTGGCATTACTAGGAAGCCCTACTTGATCTAACAGGCTTACTACATCTGTTTCTGAAAAGTTTATACCTAAAGCTCGAGGGCCTTCTGATATTATATCTTTAATCAACATCTTAGGATTTAAAGAAGAGTATGGATCTTGAAAAATAATTTGAACATCTTTTCTAAATGCAATATTTGACAAATTCTTAAGCGGCTTATTATTTAGAATAACTTCACCAGATGTAATATCTAATAATTTAACCAAACCTTTAGCAAGTGTACTTTTTCCAGAACCTGATTCACCTACTATTGCTACTGTTTTA
>Ga0066641_10001096_pt1 | contig 12405 bp, 14 predicted proteins | sample CryGeyCG2114_065_FD_59509 | JGI IMG/M metagenome (GOLD analysis project Ga0066641, IMG submission 59509) | Groundwater microbial communities from aquifer - Crystal Geyser CG12_big_fil_rev_8/21/14_0.65 | ecosystem: Environmental > Aquatic > Deep subsurface > Groundwater | place: USA: Utah: Grand... | reverse complement strand
TCCGTCGAGTCGGGGTTCGATCCACCAGCTGCCGATTGCAAGTCCGGCCATGAAGGCGGATCCCACGACGGCGTATGCCCAGATATCGAACCCCGTCTGGAGACTCAGGATTCGCGACCACAGGATCTCGTAACCCAATGCCAGAGCCCCAGAGACCCCGGCAATGAAAAGGATCTTGAGCGTTTCGGCCGAGACGGGATCCGTTGCGGAGCGAAGGAGGTCCCGCGATCCCCTGGTTTTCGTCCCCCTGTCAGACCTGGAGAGCTTACCAATTCCGCGTTTCACCACATCTCCTCGACAAAAAAGTTATCCATACTATAGAAAATGTCGGAAGATTATTCGTGACGGCTTAGTGAATTCCTGTTTCATGGGGTCGGAGGGCCAGCGAGGGTTCTCTGGAGAACGGCCTCGACCTCTCTTCTTCAGAGGATTTCCTCAGCTACCAGGGGCGTACTTGGAGGCCCTGAGAGCTCTCCTCCGGGGGGCGGTCCGTGATGAGCGAGCCCGGATTTGCTCATCTAGGTTGAGGTTGAGCTGAGTTTGTCCATTGGGACTGGCTATAATGAGCCGGTTACGAGGTCATGAAATGCCTGTGCCAGATGCCGCGATTCGAGGAGGATGGGGGATGCCCGAGGATGACGATGATGGCAGTCCGCAGATAAGAGCGCTTCCACTTCTTATCCTCAAGGACAATGTCGTTTTTCCGGGAACGACTCAAAGTTTCACGATCGAAGAGCCGGAATCGATCCAGGCCCTCGAGCGCGCCATGCGCGGGCCCCAGACCGTCGTTACGGCCGGGCAGAAATCGCCCGAGATTGAACATCCAACACCTGCCGACATCCATCAGGTTGGCACGGTTTGTCGGATCCTCCAGCTGATCGACTACGAGGACGCGCCCTCCCGTCTGACCCTGGAAGGCTTGTACACGGTCAAGCTGAAGAAGTTCTTCCCAGCCGGGAGCGGATTCGAGGTTCGGATCAAGAATCTCGAAGAGAAACGATCACGGGGAAAGACAATCGATAATCTCAACGAACACATGCTGGGCCTCTTCGAGGCCACGATTCAATCTGAACAGGCCGATCTCTTCAGGTTCATTCCCCCGGAGGGTGAAGAGTACACCCCAGAGACCTTGCTCCAGATTATCGAGGAGTACTTTCAGGGAGATTCCGAGGCCCTGCAGTTCTTCCGGTCTGCCGTCGACTCCGACGATCGCTGGATGCGAATTGGAGAGTATCTTCAACAGCAGCTCGTCAAGATTCGTCCCAGTAGATTCGTTGACGACGATGGAAATCCTAGCTTTTCGGCTGCCCTGAGCGAGGGGGCGCCTCGCGATCTCATCGAGAATCTGTTTGTGACTCTTCTCAAGGAGATTTCGGAATACATCGCAGAGCCGCTTGAGGAAGCGAGATCGGTAGAGTCTCCCGGCGAGCGTGCACACTATATTGCCAGTTCGCTCCCGATCTCAGTGGACCTCAAGCAGAAGATTCTCCAGCTGCAGGATGTCGAGGCCCGGATTCGCTACGTGTGTAGTTGCTTTGAGCCGCAACGACCTTGATCAGCCGAGGCCCAGGACATTCGCGGCAACAGGTCCCAAGAGGTAATAGCCGAAGAATGATCCACAGATCATCGTGCAGGTCACGCCGACCGATAGGAGCAACGCTTGGGAGATTCCGGTGCGTGAAACCCTGTGGATCGAAACAACCGGCGTTGTTTGCGCCTGCAGCTCGACCTGCAGCTCGGCTTCCAGCCAGGCCTCCAGCCCGGTCTGCTGCAGGGCCGTAGCTGTTGGAAGCGAGGGGAGGACTCTGAGGGTTGGGCGCGAGGCGCGGGTCCGGCGTGCATCATCGATATCTGCGTGAGCGTGGTTGCTGTTCATGGTCTCTCTCCTGTTAGGCCGTTCGTGCTCGATTATTGGTTGTGAATCCCAAACTTGAAGGTCCTGGCTTCATAGTTCGCAAGAGTCATGCCAACGAAGGTTTCTCGGAGAGGGGTGTGCCATGGAACTTCTGGGGCCTTTGTCACGCAGCTACGGGGGTGGCACATTCCACAAACGGCGTCAGCTTCAGACAGTTTCGGATTGCCACCGAATCGATCGTCTCGTCAGGGATTGACACGGTCCTCGGTTCCGGAGCCTCGGCGGGCTATCCACTGGGTCGAATCCCCCCGGTCGCGCCGCGCGGGGTGTTTCTGGCTGTACCGAATGCTGCCGCTTCAGTAGGTATAGCCGTCGTGCATCAAGTATCGATCGTATCCGAAACTGTGAATGATCGCCTGGCTGACGGCTTCGGTGACGACCTGAGGGCTCATGTACATCACGACGGCGGCTCCGAAGCAGATGTAGGGCCCATAGGCGAATTTTGTGTACCCACCCTCCTTGCGACCAAGGTCGAGGACTTTCATGAAAACCATGGGAGGGAAAGCGATGAATACTGAGGCGCCCAGGCTCATCAGAACACCTTGCCAGCCCAGGAAGAGGCCGATCCATCCGGCGAGCTTGATGTCGCCGCCCCCCATGGCCTCGGTGCGAGCCCACAATGCCGCGAAGCAACCAAAGAGATAGAGGGGGGCCATACCGGCGAGAAAGCCCAGAGCCCCATGCTGAGGATTCATCTGAGCATAGGTCAGGGAATAATTTTTCAGACTGCCCGTGAAGACGGCGTTGTCCAGGAGTCCCACATCAAGGAGAATCGGTGTTGTCAGGCATATAAGGATGCCGGCGAGATATCCCATCGTGTTGACTTCATCCGGGATGATGTAGGCGCGCCAGTCTGTTGCGCATGTGACCACGAACAAGATGGCCATGACTGACATCACGACGAACATCCAGGAACAGCCGAATCGGTGGGCGAGCAGCGCTATCGCCAGGCCACTAGCAATCTCGACAAGGTTGTAGCGGAAGGGGATCTTGACGCGGCAATGGGGACACCGACCGCCCGTTCGGATCCAGCTCAATATCGGGATCTGCTCAGGGCCCTTGAGGCGTCCCTTGCAACTTCTGCAGTGGGACCTTGGAACCAGCAGCTGGAAGTTCGCGAGTCGCCACATGTAGTAGAGATCCGAGATCAGGGGCAGCCGTTCGTACCATCGCAGGACATCGAAGGGCGGCTTCCGAATGAACAGCAGGGCGAAAGGGACGTACGTCCACCAGTGGAACTCTGGCTCCTCGTCTTCGTAGCCGAAATACGCGGATCTAAAGGGCGAGTCCAGCAGGAGACGCTCCACAGCAATCGTGGAGAGAGATCCGATCTTGAGCCCGAGGGCGAATGCGATGAGAACAAATGCGACGTGCAACATGAGTCCTTGAATGTTCTTTCATGCGACCGGGTCGATATCTTGAAACATCATTTCACGGGGTCGCCCGAACGTGCTGGATGATCGATTCGAGTTGATCTACGTATTCAGTCAGGGCCTGCCGGCCTTCGTCCGTCAGGGAGGCGCGTGTCTGGGGTCGCCGTTTCACGAAGCTTTTATTGACTTTGATGTATCCCGCTTCCTCCAGGACTTTCAGGTGCACGCTCAAGTTGCCGTCGGTCAACTGGAGAGCATCTTTGAGCTCCCGGAAGGAGAGCCCCTGTGTGGGGGCCAGTGCGGAGACGATGGCGAGGCGCCGTCGCTCGTGGAGGACCCGGTCGAGACTCTGAACATCGGTCAGAGGTTCGGTATTCATGTCGATACCTCCTGGGCACGGGTCGAGCGGGGCCGGGTACCACCATCACCAGAAGGCGGAGGACAAAGTCTGAGTATCGGTTGGGGTATCTGTTTCTGTTCGCGGAGAAGCCGCAATCCCAGCAGGAGATGACCTCCACCGAAGACGATGCCCATCATGGGCATGGCCCACGCTGGCCCAAGCCAGAGACTCGCGGCACCGAAGCCAATGAAGCTGATCCCCAGCGGCATCACGATGGGTGGGGCATAGGCGACCGTGGACAGGGTTCCGCAGCCGTAACACAGCATCCAGATGCCAGGTAAATCGTGGACATTTCCCCGTGTGGCTGCATGGATGGTGAGCAGAGCCGCGGTTACTAGCGCGGGGAGGAGGGCCGTGACGATTCGGCGAGCGGGTTTTGTCCAGAGATCGACCCGCGCGCGGGTCACTTCTCGATACTGCTCGATCGTCATGACGATGACTCCGAACAGGAACACGAGGCCCCAGAGCAGAAGAAATCGGATCGGATCTCCCTGGCAGATTCGCGGTCCAACCACACTGGCGAGGACCGCCAGGCTCCCGACCTTCAGACCGGCACGCGCGGAGAGGTGCTCGTACCGGATGGAACGTTCCATCATGGTTCTGATGAGTTCGAGATTTTCTTCGGCGCGTCGTGTGTCCAATTCAGGTCCTCCCCATGGCCATCAAGGATACGGTACGTCGACGTGCTTGGTCGAGTTCCACCAGAAAAACGCTCTGCCAGCGGCCCAGGACAGGTTCTCCGCGAAAAATGTTCAGGGTGGTGGATGCTCCAAGGGCCACCGCCTTGAGATGGGAGTGGCCGTTCACGGGTTCATCGGGTGGGAGGGGGCCAGCTCGGCGACTGAAGTCATCGTGTTCGTACGTCCCGTTTCGTGGCGCCAGCCGCTCCAGGAACCGTCGCAAGTCTGCGAGGAGAAGAGGCTCGTTCTCATTGATCAGTATCGCAGTGGTTGTGTGCAACGACTGGAGGTTCAGCAATCCCTCGCGGATTCCGCTCGCTCTGACATGATCGCGCACTCGCTGTGTGAGGTCGATGAATTCGAGGCACGCCTTTGTTCTCACGTGAATCATTGTGCTGGAAACTGCCGGCGCCCCGATTTCAATTTGCGGCACGAGGTCCGGTCTCAACGCAAGTGTGGTCATTGTGCCCTCCAAGGATGATTGTTCGATTTGAGTACTTTAGCGTACAAAGTAATTGATGACAATAGCGTGCGCGAGAACTCATCCTCGAAGCGGGTCTGACCGACGGACCTGTGGAGGAGGGTATCGATGTCCAGTGGAGTTTTCGATCGAGATCGAGGTGGCGCACCGGGACCGGTTCGTGACGTCCCCGCTGACCGGACGGCGCATGCAGACGGGGCCAAACAGCCGACCCTCTCGTGGGTTCGGGGCCTTTCTCGTTGGAAGGTCCGGCGAGGGGCCATGGCAGTCATTCTGCTTTTCGTGGGCGCACTGGCCTCGGCACGTTCTCGAGCGGCAGAGTCTCGTCGTCATGCGACTCCCAGCCTGGTCCAGCTTGCGTTTGCGGGGCCGCTGATGCTGAATCTCGAAGAGGGGAGTGTCGCCGGCGAGGCGGCTGGCATTCCGTACATTTTCACCCAGGGCCAGTTCGTCCGACGATTCGAACACCCCAATCTGGGAACGGCTTATCGGCCCATTGATCCTCCGATCGGATCGACGACCCGTTCTCTTGCTCACCCGTGGAGGATCTTTCGGCAAGACGAAGAGAGATTCTTCGTCACGGGTTTCGGGGATGTGTTTGTCGCCCGGCAGTATGAGGGTAGGCGCGCGTTCATCCGCGCAACTGCGCCAAGAGAGCTGTTGCGGGATCCGAAGTTCAAGTCCTGGTTGGAGGGAGCCTCCTGGGTCCAGCAACAGGCGAATGATCGGGGAGGTCGTTTGTGAGACTCTGCTGTTTCTTGATGATGACCCTGACGTTGTTCTTGTGGGGAAACTCCCCGGCCCACACACAGGACGCTCCGACCGAAGTCGACCCAGCCTCAGATCCCTCGACTCTGAACCCGCTCACGACCATCGAGGATCTACTCCACTCCAAGTTTCCGATGGATCGGGCCAATGCACTGCTCGCGATTCTCAAGGACCCGGTTCGAGCTCAGGCTCAGCGCTCTCGGATCCTGGAGCAACTAAAGGATAAGTCTCTGGTCTTCTTCCCCCAGTCCATGTGGAAGGATCGGCGTTACTACCCCGCCATGGACTACGAGTATCGTTCCGAAGCGGTCGGTATGGTTGCAGCCAGGGTTCTGGCGAGTCTCAATCCCGATCGCGCCGAGATCGAAACCCTCGTCTTGACTGCTGAGGACGGTGATTCCCTGGACCACACCGCATGGGTTCTGGGCGAGATTCAGAGAGTGGCTCCCCGTTCCACCGATTCCAAGGTCGTGGATAAACTTGTGGCGCACCTGACTCACTCGAAAAGGGATCGGGAGGTCTCTGTTGAGGGGGCGTTGTACGCTCTGGGAGCGATTCGAGATGCCCGAACTCTGCCACCTATTCTCGAGTTCATCGAAGACGAGCTGTTACAGGAACCGGTCACAGCTCTGCATCTGGCTCCCGCCGTGCAGGCAGCGGGATCAATCGCAGACAATCGGGCTGGACCCGTCCTCGTCCGGATCCTGGGAGATGCTTCGAAGATCGTGGCGGGCGATTCGCAGTATGGGTTCGACCTGGTCGATGCCACGGTACAGGCGATCACGAAGCTGCCCTCGCCGCAATCCGGGGCCGCGCTGATCCGCTTTATCGATCAATTCGAAGACCTCGTCACGATTCAGGCCGGCGAGGACCATAGCCTCTCCTCGATTCACGACGAGCATTCGGACGCACTCAGGTTCGCGATCCGCCGAATTGGTGAAATTCATCCAGAGGGTTCAGCTTCAAATCTCACGGAGTATCTGAAGGATCGGCGGGTACGGGGGACCGCGGCGAGGGCACTGATCCAGATTGATGATGCTTCTGTTTTTGATTCCCTGTTCCTCGTCCTTCTGGCTCAGGGGTGCTTGTCTCCCTCTACGGCGCCTGACGCCTATCGAAGCCCCAGCGGACTCGGGGGTCTGTCATCAGCCGTCTCCTGTCTGAAGGATGTGCCTTACGATCCGATTCATGAGCGATCTACCCACGAATTCAAGGTGAGGTCTCCGGGTCAGCCCAGCATCGACCTACCGGCGCCGGCGGTTCCGTCGGCCGAAATTCTCGACCCGTTCGATCCAAAATAGCAGCTTGGTTCATCTCGCCGATCGTCACGCTTCGCCTCTGATGCCCTTTTCTGCGTCCTTGTTGCAGAATATGCATCTATAGGATAAGGAGAAGCCAACCCACACCAAAGCCGAGAGAGATTTTCAATGCTTCTGAAGTTTGTGCGATGTGTCGTTCCAATGGCGCGCCGATCCGCGTTCACGGTAGCCCAGGAAGGCTGGGGTCGCCTGAAGGAGGCGAAGGGCTTTCACGCGCAGACAGGGGGTTGGGTCGACCATCGGGACACTGACGCTCTCATCGTTTCTCTCTGGGAAAGTCAGAAGCATTACGACAAGTTCATGAAGAAGCTGCACGGCGAGATCACCGCCGAGAACAAGCAAGAAGAGACCTACAAGGAGATCGAGGTCCACGTTCTGGATCTGCAGATCCCGTTCCCCAGCAAGGCGCCCACGATAAAAGATGCGATCCTCGATTGCGGGATCGTGCGATTCGCGGACTGCAACGTCAGATCCGGTCGTGTCGACAACTTCAAGAAAAACCAGGAAGAAATTTGGATTCCCGGAATGTCCGCGTGCGAAGGCATGCTTGGCGGCGCCTACGCGGCCTCTTTCGAGGACCCGCTCCACCACTTTGTCCTCACGTTCTGGGATACGGTGCAGTCCCACCAGCTCTACGTCCGGCAGGCATTTACCGAGCTTGCTCAGAGGGCGCAGGTGTCAAGTGATGCCCACGAGGTAACGGGCGGCACCGTTCAGGTCTCACCGGGTTGGCGCGTCGGTCGGTAGTTGATACTTGCCCAATCAAACGGTCCCGGGTGTCGTCGACTTCCGTCGCAGCGCAGACACGGCTGCAGCCAGCCCATCGAGGGTGAGCTCGTGCATTTCGAAAAGCTCGCCTATAGTCCTGACCGTTGGAATCTCCCAGTACTTCGGTGGATCCGGATTCAACCAGACAGATCGTGGTAGCCGATGGCGGATGCGCTGCAGCCAGGAAAGCCCGGTCTCTCGGTTCAGGTGAAAATAGTCAATGGCGCCACCGGAACTCAGAAGTTCTGAAGGTGCCATGGCCGCGTCCCCAACGATCAAGAGTAACCAGTTGTCATCGAGCTGTTTCAAGACATCCTGGGTCGAGACTCTCTTCTCGAGCTCGATATTCGAGTAGAGAAACTCGTACGGGCAATTGTGGAAGAAATAGTGCTGAAACGCTTTGAAGTGGTTCGCCTGATGTGCCGCCGAGAAGAGTCTTTCACAGAGTTCGGAATAGGGAGTCATCGAGCCCCCGACATCCATCATCAGTACGAGCTTCACCGAATTTTTTCTTCGGGGATGAAACTTGAGAGTGATCTCCCCGGCGTTTTGAGCGGACGCAGAAATCGTTCCCTCAAGGTCAAGCTCCTCCTCCGCCCCTATCCGGGTCAGCCGTTTCAGCTGCCGTAGAGCCAGGCTGATATCTCGTGTATCCAGAGTCCGGTCGTTCGGAAACTCGAGATCGGCCTTGTCTTCCTCGTCGATGAGCAGAACACAATTGAGCGTTGAGAAGGCACGACCGAGTGGACCGTATCGGATATACCGTCGTATATCACTGACGTCTCCGTCGCCGAACCTGCTGTCGTTGAGTCTTTGAACCGTGTCGTAAACGTAGAGGCCATCCTGCGCCCGGGTTGTGCTCTTTACGTTCCATGTGATCAAGGTCTTTTTCAGACCCGATGCAATGGCCTCGGCAAGCACTGTCTTGCCTGTGCCAGGTTCTCCTCGGATGAGCAGGGGTTTTTCGAGAGAGATGGCGACGTTGACCGCGTCCCTCACCTCAGGGGACACGATGTAATCGTCAGTTCCCGTGAACCTGTCGAAAATTTCGGGGGAGATTCCCTCAGTTCTTGAATTGTCTCGCTCGTCGCCGCGCGGTGCGGGGTTCTTGTTTTCGTTCACGGCAACACTCCAATCCGGTGGTGGAAGAGGGGCACAGGAAGGTCCTGGGTGATAGCGCGTGCCTGCCGGAAAGATAACCGAGACACAACCTCGGTGTAGGCCCGATTTTCTTGTATGCCTGAAAAACAGCCGGAGCGCAACGGTTCCAGCAACGTGCTGAGGAGTTCTCTGGCCATTCAGGATAGTCTTGAGATAACAAGCTCGTGGAGGCGTATGAAGGCACCGATTCTGATCCGATTCGTTCTGATGCTGACCTGGATCGGTTCATTGATCTGAGAGTCACCGCTGATGGATGAATCGAATACGCTCAGATGGCGTGCTCCATTGGTTCCTCTTTCGGAGCCAATTCTCGATCCTTCAGGAAACATCTACCTACTCGGCGAGGCACCCAGGCCGCCCGAGCAGGTCTCTGCAGGCCCGGATGACTTCCTGGCGGATCTCATTCGTATGGAGTCTTCCCTCGCACGTCCTGGACTCCAGGTTCTGGCGCTGGACAGAGAAGGGGTGACTCGATGGACTGTCAGAGCTCCTGGGAAGAACGATAGTTTTCCTCCGGGGCGAATCCTCCATTGCAACGGGATGATCATCGTGGGGGCGCCCTCCGAGATCCTTGCTTTCGATACGTAGGGATATTCTCTCTGGGCCCGTGAAGTGACTGAGAGTCTGGCATCAAACCTCCTGCTGGTCGACGAAGAGGAAGTTTGGGTCGGGAGTGTTTCCGGTCGCGTGATCCGAATCAAGAGTGCGAACGGCAATCGGGAATCGGATCTCGTGTTCGGGAGTCGACCACTCACCGGACTGACCAGGAGTCCCACGGGAACGCTCTTCACGATCGACGGCGAATTCATGTCTGTTCTGCGCCCATCTGATTTGGGCCCTCGATCCTGGGCCAGTCGATTCCCCAGGCTCTCCGCCATCGGGGCGACCTCGGCAGGACTTTTCGTCGTGGTCGGTCAGTCGAGTTCTCACGACCAATCCTCTCCGCCCACTGCCCTCATGGCGTTTGATGATAATGGATCTCCGTGCTGGGATGTAATCCAAGTCACTTCCTGGGGGCGAGTCGTCCCGTAGAACAGATCACATGGGATGATGCTATGTTGTTTTGCGAGAGACTGAATTTGCTTGAGTTCAGGTTTGGGACTCTTTCCTCTGGTTTACGCTATCTACTCCCTTCAGAGGCTCAATGGGAGTGCGCTTGCATCAAGGGGCAGCCCGATCGTTCTACCTATACGATGTCGGACGTTGCATGGTCGCGCGAGAACTCCGAATCTCAGACTCATCCTGTTGGAATGCTGCTGCCGAACCTCTTTGGAATTCACGATATGTTCGGCAACGTTCGTGAGATCTGCCTCGATATCTGCACTGAGTCTCTCAACCATCAAGGATCTGGTGTGTAAGCGACTCATTGCCTGGCTGACAATCGAGTTCGCTGTGGTCGAGGAGGAGACTTTGATACGTCCGACGAGAACCTGCTCAGTCTTCGGAGAAACCTTATTTCGTACGGATATCGTTCCAAGTATACAGGGTTTCGGCCAACGCTCGTTGACGCGTCCTGGCGACCGTTTCGCGTAGCGGGTTGACGCCTTAATCCATTTTGCGCAGTCGTTCTTCCATCCATGTCAGCCATCTGGTCAGCATCAGGTCCCGGGCAGCTTCCAAATAATGATGGATCTCATGTCGGGCCTCTTCGATGATGACACAGTCTCTGTCCAGATCGGTCGGAAGGTTCTCATAGAACCGCTTCGTCCCTTCCACCGGGGTCAACTGATCCCCACTCCCATGGAACATGAGGATCGGGATCCGCAGAGCAGCCGCATTCCCTAGCACTTCGATCCTGATTCTCTCGAACTCAGAGCCCATGGCTGGGGTAACCTGATTGTGGTTCGAGTCGTCATCGACGTACCGTTGCACTTCGGCAGGATCACGGGAAATCGTGCTCGGATCGATTCCATTGGTGATGTGAAGACGTCTCAAGATGGGGGTTCGACCGAGCATGTAGGCAATCGTGGTCTTTATCCATGGAATGTTGGCTGGGGCGAGAGGGGCGGATGATGTGATGAGTCCAAGGAGGCGCGGAGACTGGGGGTCGGGTCGGGTGGCATCTTCCTTCTTCTCCTTCAAAATGAAGTCGAGGGCGGCCAGTGCTCCCAGGCTATGGCCGTAGAGGAAAGTCGGGTGCTTCCCTTCCCGATCCCGAAGGCTTGTGAGAAAAGTTCCTATATCTGACCGCAGATCTTCCCAGCTTTCCACATGGCCCCTTCGACCAGGGGACTTACCGTGTCCGCGAATATCGAAGCTGGATACCAGAAACCCTCGCTCCGCGAAAAAGCGGGCTGACGAATCATGGCGTCCGCTGTGTTCTCCTATCCCGTGGATGATTCCGAGAACGCCCCGGGGTTTTGATTCCGGTCGCCAGATCTTCTGGTGGATGTCGCGAGTCGTGGATCCGCCCCAGATATCCGCGACACAGGGTTTCGTTGACGGGAAGGTCGTCTCTTCTTGTTGAATCTGCATGTCGGCCTGGGTACGGGGGAGCAGTTTGTGGGGAGCCTCGGGGGACATTCCACCGGGATCCACCGAGAATACCCGTTGTGGGGGTCGAAGCGCACGAGTCATGGCGATGGGCTCTGGTTTGAACTTACCCCGACGGTCTTCCAGGGTGTATCGTGCGCTTCCTGATTCGTTCGCCTGAACTCCCTGGCCGCGGGAGTCGTGCGGAGCTTTTTTTGACCCGACCGCGTGAAGACAACATCGCGTTCAGCGAAAGCCAAGACCCGAAGCGAAAGCCAAGACCCGAAGGGAGAGCCGAGACCCGAAGGGAGAGCCGAGACCCGAAGGGAGAGCCGAGACCCGAAGGGAGAGCCCTTGCCACCGAGAAATGATGATTCGTCTTCCCACAGGGCATCAGGTCAGCCCGTGTGCGAGGAACCCCGGTCGGGCTTTTGTGGCAAGCGGGCTTTCCTGGCCCTGCTGGTCGTTGCCGCCCTGGACGTGGCTTTTGTTGTCATCGTCAGGGAGCAGGGGGTGACGTCGTCAGCGATAGTAGTCGATCAGTTGGATCCGTGTGCCCGATGGAATCCGTTCCCCGACCTTCCCCAGAATCTGAAAGCGCAAGACCCCTTCTTTGATCTGGTACTCGGCCCATCCATCTTCTTTCAAGCTCAAGGTCCTGCCGTCAGGAAGGGACGCATCGATACCCTCAAGGGCCTCGGCCCATGGGCTGACCTCGAAGGTCAGGGTCGCAGGAGGGTGAGACTCCTCGTAACGGACGGTAAATCGGATGATCCCCCGATCCGCGCGCAAACTCACCTGGGTGGCGGCTATCGCGGCACATGATGCTCCATCCAAATCTGTGACGGTTACCATGTGGCGCTCCGTTTTTGTTGGGATCGATCCCTCCGCCGTCTCTGATGCGCTTGTTTCATTGATTTCCTTCCTGACTCCCGGTGTCCTGGCGACGGCGGATTCTGGGATGGTTGGGGGCTTGGCTGGGAGCCGCGAGGAGAGTGGTCTCATCTGCGCCGATCGTTCAGATTCCTGAGGCCCACTGCGAGAGGGATCGTGCGACGTGGATTCGCG
>Ga0066641_10001093_pt1 | contig 12417 bp, 13 predicted proteins | sample CryGeyCG2114_065_FD_59509 | JGI IMG/M metagenome (GOLD analysis project Ga0066641, IMG submission 59509) | Groundwater microbial communities from aquifer - Crystal Geyser CG12_big_fil_rev_8/21/14_0.65 | ecosystem: Environmental > Aquatic > Deep subsurface > Groundwater | place: USA: Utah: Grand... | reverse complement strand
CCGCCAAGATTATTTCCCCTACCAGAATAAATCTTCATGCTTTTTTGCTTTAGATCCTTGACAATCATCTCAGGTATCTGTGGCAACTCGACTTTTTTTCTGCCGCGTTTATATGTCTGTTCCTGGACATAGAAACAGACTCCTTTGAATCGTTCTCCATGCACATCGACGAAGAAATCGACAGGTCTGTCACCAACAATTCTCTCGACCATCCGAAGAACAGGATCATCCTGATGTTTCTTGCCAAATTGCCTTCCGATATCACCGTCGACATTCCGTTGTCCCTGCTCTATCGCCTGCAGATTGACCATAGGGATTATTGTATAATTCGCCATGCTCATTAATTCCTGATTATCGCTATTGCGTTCAAGGAACTCGAGCACGCCAGTGATGCCATCAGGTTCATCACCATGTACTCCAGCGGCGATTGTGATGTACGGCTTCTCTGGATCAAATTTCTTGCTTTCGAAAATATACATGTTATGTTTATGTTCTTCAGATTCATCTGAAGTCGGAAGTGATACCTCTCCAACGTTCAGATTGAGATATCTATGTTTCCTGCCGATATTTGCGATCCTTCGTTCCAGAGAGCTAATTTTAGTCTTTGTCATTATATTTCACCGCGCGCGCATAGAATAATCGTTTTTTTCTTTATATATTTTTGCCAGTAATGGTAGCTACTCACGAGTGGTGTGACGTCACTGTAGAGGGAATAACCAATACAAATTATTCTTTGACCACAACACAAGATAAAGAACTAAAATGAACTTTTATTTTTTCTATTGCATCATCCAATTCAGATTCTTTGATATGACAACCAGAAGCACGCGGATGTCCGCCACCGCCAAAGGATCTGGCGATCGTGTCGACACGATAAAGATCCAATTCATCATCACCAATCACAGGGTCGGTCCCGAACCCGATCTTCAGCAAACCTTTCTCTTTTGGCGCGATAGTGACTGAGACTTTGCATCTGCTCCTCTTGTAGATGCGAAACATAAGGCCGCGATTGACAATCTCATCATCTTTCCCGACCACGATAGTCAATGTATCTGTTTTGATATTAGATGCGAATTCTTCGACTTTCGCGTTCTTCTTTATGATCTCTTTTATCTTCGGATCATATTCCGGCAACAGCGAATGCACATCTTTTTCCATCAGCTTGTTGAACAGCTCTATGAATTCCAGCGGACCATCGTTCGAAGACCGAACAAGGTAATCATATTGCCATGCCTCATCACCAGATTTGAATCCGCCATAGGACACTGGCGCGTCAGTCTTGTATCCTGCAGTGTCGCAGCGATCGATGATTGCAGCCCTCTTTTCATCGACAGTCTTATTGAAAAGTATCTTCGCAAGCTTCACCACCATAGAGAATGCCGAAGGGGCTTTTGGATCATAATAGCAATGAGCAATCTTTCCATGCAGGACATATTCTTCGACCTGCTCTTTTGAGCTCAGATGATGGTCGCAATAATATTTTATGCTTCGGCCTATCGGCGGAATATCTATCACTGCCAGAGCATCTGTCTTTTTGAGGATACCACTTACGACCTCATCCTTTAGGACCATGTGATCGATTGGTATGACTTGAATGTCCGATAGATCCAGGACTTTGCATAACTCAACTGCGCTGAACATACCATCAGGATCACCTATATGGGTGAAGATTATCTTCTTTCCTATGCTTTTCTCAAGTAGGTCCAATATTTCATTTTTCATTGTGATACCTTTAAATCCCGATTATTCAAGGCTTATAAAAAGTTTAGCATAGAAATCTTTATAAGTAGCTTAAAATCTCTATAACCGCTAAAAGAGGGGACGTATAAATAGCAAAATAAAATAGTGAGGTAGATATATATGAGCAACCAGATGCAACCGATTTTTATTCTGCCAGAAGGCACACAGAGAACCCAAGGAAGAAACGCACAAAGGACAAATATCATGGCAGCGAAGCTTGTCGCTGAGACTGTCAGGACGACTCTTGGACCAAAGGGTATGGACAAGATGATTGTCGATTCCTTAGGAGACGTCACAGTCACAAATGATGGGGTCACTATCCTAGAAGAGATGCAGATCGAGCATCCTTCAGCCAAGATGATCGTCGAAGTCGCAAAGACACAGGAAAATGAAGTCGGCGATGGGACCACCACGGCTGTTGTCGTCGCTGGAGAGCTTCTCAAAAACGCTGAACGGCTTCTTGAACAGAACATACATTCAACTGTTATCGCGAAAGGCTATAGAATGGCTGCTGACAGATCGCAGGAGATATTAAGGAGCATCGGCGAGAAGGTCACAGAGAAAGATGACAAGCTATTAAAACAGGTCGCTATGACTGCCATGACAGGAAAAGGCGCAGAGTCAAGCAAAGAGCTTCTTGCGACCCTTGTGATCAAAGCAGTGAAGAGAATAGTGGAAAAAGAGGAGAAAGGTCTCTATATCGATATAAACAATGTCAAGGTCGAGGCTAAAGTCGGCTCTGGTGTAGAAGATTCTGAGATGATAGAAGGTGTTGTGCTTGACAAAGAGAAAGTCCACGCAGCAATGCCGCGTGTCGTCAAAGGCGCAAAAGTAGCGATCATCGATTCTGCGATGGAAGTCAAAGGCACTGAAGCAGACACAAAGATAAGCGTCAGCGATCCTCAGCAATTCCAAGCATTCATCGACCAGGAAGAGAAGATGCTTAGAGATATGGTCGATAAGGTGACATCAACTGGCGCGACTGTCGTCTTCTGCCAGAAAGGCATCGATGACATGGCACAGCATTTCCTTGCGAAAAGAGGAGTATTCGCAGTCAGACGTGTCAAGAAAAGCGATGTCGAGAATCTCTCAAGAGCCACCGGCGCAAACATAATCACGAATCTCCATGATCTGACTTCAAAAGATCTTGGCTTCGCAGGCACTGTCGAGGAAGTGAAGGTCGGCGATGAGAATATGGTCTTTGTAAGAGAATGCAAGAACCCAAAAGCAGTCACTCTGCTTCTTAGAGGAGGGACATCGCATGTCGTCGATGAGATCAAGCGGGCTGTCACTGATGCGATCGGAGATGTCGCTTCTGCGCTGAAGAGCGGATCGATCGTCGCTGGCGCTGGAGCGCCTGAGATGGAAGTCGCAAGGCAGCTCAAGAAATTTGCAGATACTCTATCGGGAAGAGAGCAGCTTGCTGTGCTCGCTTTCGCTGAAGCGATCGAAGTCATCCCAAGGACACTTGCGGAGAACGCAGGCCTTGATCCGATCGACGTGCTGACCGAGCTTAGGGCAGCGCATGACCAGAAGAATAAATGGGCTGGCATAAATGTTTTCACTGGAAAAGTCATGGACGCATGGAAAGCTGGCGTCCTTGAACCGCTCAAGATCAAGACACAGGCCATCAAATCCGCGTCAGAAGTCGCAGTCATGATTCTTCGGATCGACGATGTCATCGCTGGTTCATCCCATGGCGGCGGTGGCCCTGACATGATGCCACCTGGCGGCATGGGCGGTATGCCTGGCATGATGTGATTTTTCTTTTTATTATATATTTTTTTGAATCTTTCTTGATCTACAATTCTGATGTACCCAGACAATACAATAAAGGGGATAAAAAACTACAAAAAAGGGGAAACATTTATATATAAACCGAGATTTAATACACTTTAGTGGTTTATAATGTTGGAAGAACTATTTCCAGAAATCAAGTTGACAACTGAAGAAAGAGAAAGATGGATCAAATTCCATCACGAAGCCTATAAAGAAGACATTGAGATCTCTGAGAAATTATTGTTGGATTCTCCAAGATGGTCGGTCATAAGCGCGTATTATGCCATGCATGACATCAGTAAATTATATCTTGGAAAGATACATAATCTCAAAATAAGTGGAGACAAAGTGCATGCGAAGACCTTGTTTTTTATCTCAAAATATGTCAAATTGAACAGCAAAAAAATCATCCCCCTCTTAGAAGAAGCCAAAAAAGAATATGATGCTATCGCTTCATCCAACATATGGATCATCTCAAGATTGCTATCAAAAGGCAGAGATGAAAGAACCAAGACACAATATTATAATGCCGCAAAAACAGATAGATCAAAGATCGAACATCTGCAGACTGCGCAATATTTCATAGACAATTTCATGAAACCATACATGAAGATCCTGGAAGGGATGCTCTGATGCTGCTTGATATCTGTCTCGGAAGTAAATCTATCTGGAGGGTGCTTTTGTTATTTGGAGAATCACCTGGAGCAGGATTCACACGACAAGATATAAGGAACCATACTAAACTTGGAAACAAGGCGCTTACTTTTGCATTGAATAGACTGACCACATTCGGGATACTTTCAAAAAGCAAAGAGAGGTTATCTTTAACAGTGTATAAATTCAACAAAGATAATCAATATAACGAAGAGATATTGAATCTCCTAAAAAAAGAGAGGATTGACCTTGAACAATTACCATATGGATTCAGTATAATCGCAAGAGAATTCTCAAGAGAGATCACGGATTCAATCGATATCAATGGGATCTATCTCTTTGGAAGTGTAGCAAAGGGGACATATAGGACAGATTCTGACATGGATTTCGCTGTCGTAGTTGAAAAAAAGAATCCAAAGGATGATTTGATGCTTGATGAGATCGTAGAGAAGACAAGCAACAGATTTAGGAAAAAAGTGCAATGTTTCATATTGACACAAGAACAGATATCAAAAAAACAGACTGATCTTGTAGTGGAGATACTAAAGCACGGAATCAAACTAATCTAAAGGCTGGATGTCTTCTGGATTCTTTATCCAGACCCACCCCATCACCCGTTTTCTAAGGTTCTGTCTTTGAACATTGTCCACTGGACATGCCTGGCTAGCGTTTAAAAGCAAAAGCCCGCTATTAGGTGTCATCGAGGTGATCAAAGTCATAGATTCGATAAAACAATTAGCAGGCATCGGTGACAAAGGCGCGATGCGTATCATAGAACATTTCGGCTCTGAGCAACTTGCTATAGACGCGATGAATGATTTCCAGATCGGAGATATCATCAAGCTCCCGATCTCGCAGCAAGCACGTGTGGATATAATAAGAGACATACACAGGAGAAAATATGGATATTCACATTCGACTATCCTAAAGACCGCTGAAGCAAAGGAATATTATACTAAGATCATGTCAATCTTTCGGCAATATGCTTCTACAGATTATGCGAGATATGCTATATCTGTTTTCTGCCCAGTAAAAGATCAAAAGGAAGTGCTCCGAAGACAGAAGATCGTGGAAGATTCTTTGGAACTTATCGATTCTCTTCCTATCGCATCCATAAAGAAGATAAAAGACGCGATAAAGACGATCGAGTCTGACCTGGGATCATCAGGCATACGTGGAAATCAGGTCTGCATAGGCACTGAAGATGAAGAGATATATGCAAGACTGAAGAAAACAGTACCTAGTTCTGTGATTGTGCAATTCATCCAGACAGAGTCTGATGTGGCGAGATTGTCAGAATATGATTCTCCAAGATATCTTGATTCAGAAGATTCTAAGTTCGCCATGTATGCGGATCAGATCGAGAGACTTGAATATCTGCCAAAAGACACATCGATAGAACGGGCATGTCCAGAGATTGTTTTGGATTTCGTAGTCAAGAACAAGGGACGTATAAAGGCTGCTGTGCAGGTCGATGAGATATTATGTGAAAGATCGATCTTCACAAAAGATATCGCAGACGCGATCAGGTCACTTGCGAAAAGATCAGAGATGCTGACTGAGAATGGCATCGATCCAAAGACAGATGAAAAATTCAGATCGTTGCATGATGCGATCAGGAATCTAAATGATAGATCATTGAAAGAACTTGCAGATATCCATTCGCAGATAAAAGATGTGGTCGCAAACACATCAATGGCAGGTGATGAATTATACGCAGCACTATCATCAGGAGAGCCGAAGATACCAGAACGAGTGCTGCAAGAGACGATTAATATAATAAAAAAACATGAGACGGAACTCGCAAAAGAATTCGGCATGGCTGAGAATGATTTCGCAGGATTATTCACGCGTGATGGCATCTCGCCGAAAGTATCTGCTGAAAAAAAAGATATACTATTCACAAGATGGCGCGATGAGATGAACACCATCAGATACAGGCTCGAGAGGACTATCGCAGAAGATATCGATAATCCCATCGGCCTTTGCGAGCAGATGTTCTCGGCTTTGCTTGAGCTTGATGTGACGCTGACGATAGGAAGCTTCACGAAAATGCTTGGATTGAAAAAGCCGAGGTTACATGAAAAAAATGGATATCTTATCTCAGGCGGCAGGAACATATTCCTGGTAAAAGAACATGGCGCCGAGAATGTACAGCCAGTCGACTATGGACTTGACGCGGCATGCAGGGCATCTGTCGTGACCGGCGCAAATTCAGGCGGTAAGACAACGCTTCTTGAGATGGTGGCTCAGGCGCACATCATGGCCAGCATGGGGTTATATATCGGTGCAACTGACGCAGAACTCCCTTTGCTTGACATACTTTATGTCTTTGGCAAGAACAGAGGTGGGACGAGTGCTGGAGCATTCGAGACACTGCTTCGGTCTTTTGCTGAGATAGATATTTCTGATGGAAGGAGAAAGATGGTTCTTGCTGATGAGATAGAGGCTGTGACTGAACCTGGCGCGGCGGCAAAGATCGTAGCAGCGATCATAAGGCATCTTCTCAAAGACAAGGACTCACTAGTCACTGTCGTCACGCACTTAGGAAAAGAGATCGACAAAGAGATCGACGAAGGTATAAGGATCGATGGGATAGAAGCAAAAGGCCTTGATGAGGACTTCAATATCATAGTCGACCGGAACCCAAAGCTTGGCTATATCGCGACATCGACGCCGGAACTAATAATTCGAAGACTCGCGAAGAAGACTGGCGGAGAATTATATGATGCGATATGCGAGAGCATGCGATAAATCGATTATATAAAGAAGTGCAAATGAATTTTTTACATCAGACGTAACCTGCGATAAAGCCCTGCATGACAAAACTTTTTATATCCATCTCACGATTGAATCATAGATGAAAAAAGAAATGCGTCAGAGACTGATCGATATCGCCAAGAAAGAGATCATAAAAGATGATCCGTCGCACGATATCTTCCATACTTTACGTGTGCTACATCTCGCAGAGACTATATCCAAGGCTGAAGGCGGGGATCTTGATGTGATCATACCTGCAGCGCTCTTCCATGACATAATAACATACCCGAAGCATGATGCCATGTCCAGCAAAAAACAGGATGAAAGCGCGGATAAAGCGTCGGACATACTTTCGAAGATCAAGGAATATCCAAAAGAGAAAATCGAAGCTGTGAAACATTGCATTTCATCATGCTCATTCACAAAACAGGTGAAGCACGAAAAAAAAGAAGCGCAGATATTGCAGGATGCTGATGGCCTTGAATCTACTGGTGCTATCTCGATAATGAGAACTTTCTGCTCGACTGGCCAGATGAATAGACGTTTCTACCATCCTGATGACCCCATGTGTCGGACAAGGGAACCAGACGCAAAAGAGCAGGCGCTCGACCTTGTCTTCGCACGGCTCCTGAAAGTGAAAGACAGGATGTATACACAGACCGCAAGAGATCTTGCCATGCGGCGCGCAGAGTTCCTGCAGGTGTTCCTTCTCGAGATCAATGAGGAATTGAAAGAGAGCCACGAAAACTACAACGGATTCTGATTTTACATATTGAAGCTACGATTTCTATCACAAGAAGACATTATCTTTGCGAACGAGATGAGAATCATATTGTCAGCACGAAAAAAAGGTTATGACAAATAAAAAAAATAAAGAGAAAAGAGAACTATCTCCTTTTCTTTGCGCTCTTCTTTTTAACGGATTTCTTGACAGCTTTCTTCTTTGAGGATTTAGCTGCTTTTTTCCGCTTTGCTGGTCCTCGGACCATAAGAGCTCTTGAGACGTTGCCCTTCTTATCAAGGAAATAAAGGTAACCTGATTCTTTTGCTACGCCGACTTTCGCGACAGTCTCCTGTTTCACTCTGCCTTTCCTTCTGCCGCCGCCTCGAGCCATCTTAGCTCTTGAGACGTTGCCTCTCTTATCTATGAAATAGAGGAAACCTTCTTCCCTCTTCACTCCTACTTTTGCTACGAGTTCTGCCATATTAGCACCCCGATTGGTTTTGGTTTATGTTGATCCAGGAAATACTCCTCGACGGAGAATCCTGTTCAATATCATTCCTATCTCCACACAGGTATATAAATCTTTCTCATTTTCACCGTCGGAGAGCCACCCGTTTTCACTCGAGAATGGATATATTTTCAATAGATTTCATCCGAACCTGATACCCTGGGCCAGAGGAAACTCATCGCCGAAATTGATTGTGCATGTCTGCCTCCGCATGTACGCTTTCCATGCATCTGATCCTGCTTCCCGTCCTCCACCAGTCTCTTTCTGTCCGCCGAACGCGCCGCCGATCTCAGCGCCGCTTGTCCCTATGTTCACATTCGCGATCCCACAATCAGAACCCATCGCTGAGAGGAAACGTTCAGCATACCTCATGTTCTGCGTGAAGATCGCAGAAGAAAGACCTTGTGGAACATTATTATGGATAGCTATCGCATCGTCGACAGATGAGATCGGAACGATATAAAGGATTGGAGCGAACACCTCATCTTGCATCATAGTAATCGGCCGATCTACAAGGACAATCGTTGGTTCGACGAAATTCCCCTTGCTAAAGTCACCGTCAGTCAACTTGTTTCCACCATAGACAATCTGCCCACCCTGGTCTTTGATCTTCACAAGCGCAGCCATCATCTGGTCGACAGCATCAGGAGTGACAAGCGGCCCCATGAGTGTGCCTTCGACGACTGGATCACCAATTCTTACCTGTGAATATGCGCTCTTCAGCCTATCGATGAGCATAGGCATTATGGTTTTATGACAAAGTATCCTCCGTGTGCTCGTACATCTCTGCCCAGCCGTCCCGACAGCGCCGAATAGGATACCACGGACGAGAAGCTCCATATCAGCATCTTCCATCGCGATGATCGCGTTGTTTCCGCCGAGTTCAAGTATCGTCGGGCATAGACGTTTCGCCGCAGCTTCTGCGATCTTGTGCCCCATGCCACAGCTCCCCGTAGCTGAGATCAGTTTGACCCTCTCATCCTCGACAAGCCACTTGCCAACAGTAGAACCGCTGCCGATGACCAGATTGAATATCCCTGACCAGCTATTGTCACTGCATACCTTATCGACGATATTATGGATCGCGATCGCAGTCAATGGAGTGGTCGAAGATGGTTTCCAGACAACGACATCCCCACATATCGCCGCGATGAACGCATTCCAGCCCCAGACAGCGACAGGAAAATTAAAAGCGCTGATGACACCGACAACACCAAGTGGATGCCACTGTTCATACATCCGATGCTTCGGTCGTTCGCTCTGCATGGTGAGTCCGTATAACTGCCTTGAAAGTCCGACGGCAAAATCAGCCATATCGATCATCTCCTGCACCTCGCCTTCGCCTTCGGCCAGGATCTTTCCCATCTCAAGCGAGACCAGCTTTCCAAGAGCAGCCTTATGCTTTCTAAGCTCAAGACCGATAAGACGGATCACTTCACCCCTCTTTGGAGCAGGATACATGCGCCACTTCTCAAATATACCCTGTGCGGTGTCCATGACTTTAGCGAAGTCTTTTTCGCCTGCGCATCTGACCTTACCAAGCAAAGCGCCATCTGTCGGTGATCTCGACTCGATGATCTTGCCATCTGTATCGAAAGATGCTCCATTTGACGCACCAGATAATGTCTCTTTATCAAGTCCAAGCTGTTTTAGAATATCATCCATAATATCACCTTTTTTTGTTGTATCATAGATTCCTGATTCCCACATTAATATTGTTTTCCATCAATAAATTTAAATAAGCCAGAATCATCATCAGAATCAGGAAGGGGATTATCATAGAAGAAAACAAGATAGGAAGATTTCTTGGTAGGACACTAAGGTTGCTTGTCGATTCTAGCCACCTTGCCAGCAGCACTTACCGACACATAGAAGATAACTATGGGAGATATCTAAAAGAGCATGTCGCTAGTGGGATAGATATCGCAAAAAGTCTCTCCGAAGTTGTGCTCGATACCATTATAGACACAGCAAAGAACGGACCATTGAAGAAAGAGCTATTGATGCTCCGTATCGATATATACGCAGGCAGGATTGGATACCTTGAAACTGAAAGCGATGAAACAGCTGGACTTATGACGGGATTAAGAGAGAGATTAGACAGGGGATGCCAATACGAGAACAAAAAAGCGCGCTGGGAAGCTGTGATCGGTGACTTGACAAAAGACATGCAGGATATCAGAAAAGACCAGGACCAGCTTGAAGACAAGCTAAGAAGCGACACTGATTGCCTGCAACAGATCAAATATTCTAATCCAGACACAAAGATAGATGTGTATATCAGCAGAGGTGTCGGCCTTCTTCGGATACTAAGCAAGTCCAGGAAAAAGATCGAGAATGCGATCAAAAAAGCATGGAAAGTCGGCGAGATATATGTCGATGATAAAAAATATATATGATTATATGAGGGGATCAAAATAAGTAGAATAAAAAGATATCTGGCGATCGGGGCATTGGCACTCACATCTGGCTGCGTAGGCACAATCTCGAAATCGACTGTGGAACCGATAAAGAGACAGACTGCTATTGAGTATGTGCAAGAGAAACTTGGCTCGACAGTCAGGGATTATCAAAAGTCAAACACTCCGCTTGTCGCAGTCATTTCAGATAATCATGCTTCGATAGCTTGTCAGGCAAAACTGTTCCAGACATTACGTAAACTAGACCCGCGCACAAAATTCATCGCTGCTGAAGGAGCATATGATGAAGTCACAATAAAATTTTGGGAAGCACATAAAGAAGCCAATGCGTTCTCAAAGCTCCCATTAGAACAGAGAGTGGCTGTATCTGACAGATGGATAAAAGAATATTCTATCCCGCTTTTCAGAAGCAGCTATGGGCCACGACCGCTTCCTGCAGCGATAATAAATGAACTTACATACCAGGAAAAAGTGCTCACATTGGGTATAGAAGACAAAGATCTATTTTTTGAGACAATGAAGACATATAAAATGACACAGATATATAATCAATTCCTGATCAAACATTCACGGAATTTAAATAAAAACAATCTGAAAAAGACTATAGACCTCGCCGCTCCAATCTATGATCTTTTGATAGCGGAGAAAAAAAAACTGAACCGATTGATAGTTGAACGTGAGCCAGCCTTTGTGAAAAAACTGAAGATATATCTGGAAAAATATAAGACTAATAAAGGAGACATCATCCCTTTGATTGCAGGTGTGAATCATGGCCAGAATATAGTCAGTTATCTAAATCTCGAAGGCATATCGAATGTGACCATAGATTATCCTGAATGCCAATAGATATAAAAAGACCCAATGAATACCTGATACAATGCTATTTCGAAAGAAAAAGACAGTCCCATTGAAGGACCATAAGCGCGTCGTCTCTCAACTTAGGTCTGAGATTGTAAGAAAAGATCGGATTATACAGGAACTGAAAGCAAAGAACGAGATAGTATTGAATTCTTCATTGAAACAGGCAAAGAAAAACAGCGAAATCCTTCAGATAGTGAAAGAATTGAGAAATAAGATGAAAGATAAAAAGATCTTCTAGAAATGCCTGCCTAACAATCCGCCGCCATGAGACATGCCATTGTTTGCAAACAGCAGATACATCCCACCAAGAGCAGCGCCGACAGCAGTTCCCCATTGGAGGATGATGATCGGTATACGATTTTGGTCGATATAACCTACGAGGACCATTATCTGGACGATACCGGCAGCAAGGATGATTATACCGAGAATCTTCTTTAATCCCCCACCGGAACTATGCATGCCAGAATAATGTCTCATTTTGTTCAGTACCTCAGCTGGGTGCAGCCATATATGAATCCAAGCAATCCGACCACGATTATTATACTATAGTACAATACGCCAGATGTCGGAATGAATTTCGGCACGAAATTGGCGACAAAAGGCAATACGCCGCCAAAGATAGTTAGGCCGGCTATGATTCCAGTCACTACATGCTGAAATCCGATGAGATCTATGTGCGCGAGGAATGAATAAAGGAGATCGATAACACCGATCCCGATTATTATCGACGCATATATCCAACCTGTGACTGGCACAGGTGATTTGAAGACTTTATAATGATCTAAGATTGGTATGACGCCCGCAAGCATTGTCAGAAGACCGATAAAAACAATCTTGAATTTCATGATCTCAACCTCTTTTGATTATATCATTGTTATAGGCCATCCTATTTATAAAATTAGCGATACTTTTGGCTCCGTAGAACGGTTTTTGCTAATTAGCTCTCGGGGGCTATAAATCCAATATTCAAT
>Ga0066641_10001087_pt1 | contig 12471 bp, 11 predicted proteins | sample CryGeyCG2114_065_FD_59509 | JGI IMG/M metagenome (GOLD analysis project Ga0066641, IMG submission 59509) | Groundwater microbial communities from aquifer - Crystal Geyser CG12_big_fil_rev_8/21/14_0.65 | ecosystem: Environmental > Aquatic > Deep subsurface > Groundwater | place: USA: Utah: Grand... | reverse complement strand
CACATCTAGTTACCTGATGTCCTACAAGCTTGTTTAGTGGCTTATCAGGAATATTGATATTTAAAATAGTATCATTAGCAATCTTATGTTTCATCGAAAATTCTACTAGTTTTTTAGCAAACAATGCTGCATCTTTGTAATGAACTGGATTTTCTGCTCCTTGAGATAATGCAATAGCAGGATAACCAAGAAATCTTCCTTCCATTGCAGCAGCAACTGTTCCAGAATAAAGAACGTCATCTCCTAAGTTATACCCTGCATTAATTCCGGAAATTACCATATCAGGTTCAAAGTCTAAAAGACCAGTGATTGCTAAATGAACACAATCCGTTGGAGTCCCATCAACACTATAAAAACCATTATCTAATTTTATACATCTTAATGGTCTATTTAATGTCAGAGAGTTACTTGCACCACTTTTATTTCTATCAGGAGCAACAACTGTTATTTCTGCTATATCAGATAAAGTATCAGCTAATATTTTTATCCCTTCAGCATGAACACCGTCATCATTACTTAATAAAATTTTCATTTTTTACCTCTTTCCTATTTTGTAATATTTTTCATCTTTTTTTATATAACCTAAATCTCTTCTAGCAATTTCTTCTATTAGCAAATCACTATTTTTTAAATTAACATAATCTAAGTAAAGTTCCTTATTTTCTTGCTCTAAAACTTTTATAATTTGAAATTGTTCAGAGTATATTTTATTTAAATTAATTGTCTTAATAATGCTACTTTCCCCAAACCATAATTGGTATTGTAATAAACTTAATATTGCAACTAAAACACTCAATGTTGTCTTTGTCATTTTATTTTTATGATTGTTACCTAAATAATTAACTAAGATCTAACTCTTTATCTTTATTTCTTTCAAATGCTGAAAGAGAAATATCTAAATCTATTCCATTAAAATACTGAGAGATATAACTAGGCATAGTGCGTACTCTAACATCTGACTTTTGATATTTTGATAAGATATTATTACATAATTGTACAAAATAAATATAGTCTTTAAATGGGCCTTCATAGTTATCTTTATGATGTAATAAAACACTATCAACAAATTTTCTAGGCAATCCCCATTTATTCAAAGCAATAGCCCCAATTTTAGCATGACATAGAAAACTACTACCACAAGAATTATTAGAAATTTTGGCTGTACTTAAATTACGCTCAACAACTTCTAGAGAACTCAGAGGATTTTTATTTGTCAAGCAAACTAACATGCTATATTCTATACGAAATAACCCACTAATTATTGCTAACCCAATATTATGAATAGAAAGTAATAAAATTAAATCAGAAAATATGAAGTGTTCAAAAATTTTAGGATTTTTTTCAAATATATTATAAGCAAGATATAAATTTGCACGAATATGCTCAAGATAAAATTGTTTACCTACAACTTTGTTAAAATTATCAAGCGAACTAATCCATTTAGATTGTAAACTTAATGACAAACTTAAACTTATTATACTCTCATAATTAAAAATATTATTCTCTTTAGATTTTTCTAAAATATATTCTAAGCCGTCTCTATAATTTGGATTATTTTTTTCTATAAAAATATTATTAATAATATATGAAAGTGAATCTAGGGTTTGGTTACACAATGTCTTATCTTTTAGTAAAATTTTCTCAAATTCACTAAAATCATGCTGCAAATAATAATTTAATAACTCATAAGAAGAGTTATTAATTTGATCTAGATTTGGAATTTTATTAGTTTCAAAACTATTTAATCTAACTATCTTATTACTCATTTTTCATCCAAATTATTATTTTTCCATAATAAAATAATAGTATCTTTTGGTTCAAAATTCCTTTAAATATCATAAATATCTCGCCATTAGTTTCTCTGCATGATATTTTATAAGTATATAAATGTTTGTCATTACCAAGGAGAATTATATGGGGAAAGACAACTTACTTTCCAAGCAAGAGTCTTGGAAAATATTTCAAATTATGGCTGAATTCGTTGAAGGATACGAAAGATTGTCAGACATACAACCATCTGTTAGCATATTTGGCTCAGCAAGAACAAAAAAAGATGACCCTTCTTATAAACTAGCAGAAGATATTGCATATGCTCTCTCTCAAGCAGGATTAACTGTTGTTACAGGCGGTGGCCCAGGAATAATGGAAGCAGCCAATAAAGGTGCATATAAAGGCGCAACCCCTACGGTTGGCTTAAATATTGAGTTACCTTTTGAAGAGTGTGCAAATGATTATCAAAACATATCATTAAGGTTTAGACACTTTTTTTCAAGAAAAGTAATGTTTGTTAAATATGCTTCTGCTTATGTAGTATTACCAGGTGGTTTTGGAACATTAGATGAACTAGCTGAAATTTTAACATTAATTCAAACTAAAAAAAGTCGTCACATCCCTATCGTTTTAGTTAATAAAGAATTCTGGGGTGGATTATTAGAATGGTTCCAAGACAAGTTAGTAAGGGATGGAATGATTAATGAAGATGATATGCTTTTAATGGAAGTGGTAGAAACTCCGGAAGAAGTTGTATCTTCTATTAAGAAGTTTTATTCTGATAGAAAAAATTATAAAATGACAGAACGTGAACAAGAAATGATGACAAATTTATAATTTCATGGGTTCTTCAGAAGATAATTTTAACTTAAATTTAAATAAATTTGAGCTAGAAGCAATCGAAGCTTTAAAACAGCGAGATTACTCTCTAGCTGAAGACTTATATAAACAACTAATTACTTTTAATAAAAAATCCAAAGAATATAATAATAATCTTGCAAATATATACTTAATATCCAAAAAACCAGATCTAGCTATAAAATATTACCAAAAAGCATTATCACTAGATAATAATTTTCATAAAATAGAAAACCAAAGTATTACTTACAATCTTGCTTGCGCATATCAAATTAATAACGACCTAGATAATACTATTAAACATTTAGTTTTAACCTTAGAAATAAATCCAAAACATCAATCTGCTTTAGCTAAAATTAATGATTTAAAAAATATTTTACTACATGAATCTACTGAAAATCAGAGTTATTATAATTTAGCTGTAATATTTCATAAATTAAAAAATTATAATGAAGCTAAAAAGTTTTATCTATTAGATTTAGAAAATAATGCTTCATTTGAAAGTAATTATAACTTAGGTTCAATTTATCAAAAACTAAAAGATTATGATAAGGCTTTAATTTATTATAAAGCTGCTAATAAATTAAAATCTGATCCAAATACTGAATATTTAATAAACTCTATAGAAGAAAATAATAAAATAACAAAGCCTCCTAAAGAATATATTTCACGCTTATTTGATTATTATTCAGATGATTATGAAAATGATTTGATAAATAATTTATCATATAAAGTACCTGAATATTTTTTTGATATTTTTAAAAAGCATCTTATTGATAAAGAAAATAATTTTAATATTCTAGACTTAGGCTGTGGCACAGGATTAATTGGACAAAAGTTTAAGATAGCAAATCATAAAATATCTGAAATTATTGGAACGGATTTATCTCAAAAAATGCTAAAAATAGCAGAAAGTAAAAATATTTATAATAAAATTTATTGCGAAGATATTTTTGAAAGTCTTAATAATAAAGAAATTATAGAATCTCGAATTAATTTAATTACTGCAGCTGATGTATTGGTTTATATAGGTGATTTAGAAAATATTTTTGATCTTCTCAAAAAAAACTTCAAAAACTGTTATTTCCTTTTTTCATGCGAGAGCATTAATGCAAAACAAAATTATAAACTAGAAAAGACTGGTAGATATCAACATAGTGAAAAATATGTTTCAAATTTCTATTTAAAATATTCAATGCGTGATTTATATAAAGGTAAATTTAAATTAAGAAAAAATGATAACAACGTTATAGATGGATATATATATCTTATTAAAATTTAACTCCAATATAAGACTTAAATATTTTTAAAATTTTAGTTAATACTTTTATTGGTTTTCTGATGATGAATAATAATATCAACCAGATTTGTTGCTTTATTACCATGTCCATCCTCACTAGGTAGAGCAACTAAGCCTTGATGCAAAAAAGATATTATTTTATTTATAACGCTATAATTAGTTGAAATATCATATTTACTTAAGACTTGACCAATTGCTATAAGTTGATTAGTCTTGTTTTCTGCATTTTTCCTTAATACTTCATACAGATCAGGACTTTCAACACCATAAACTTTTGTTACATTTGTTCCTTGTAAACCTTGAACCAAATTCATGGCTCCTTCATCTCCTATAATATTTCCAGTTAAGTCAAGAGTTGATATGTTCATTCCTTTTAAATTTTGGAGCAAAAGCTTAGTTCCTTTAGCTCCTATTTTATTAAAAGATAAATTAAGAGTAGTAATTTTTGTTCCTTGTAAATTTTGCAATAAATACTTAAACCCTTCATCTCCTATATTGTTGTCGGATAAATTAAGAATAGTTATATTTGTTCCTTTTAAATATTCAGCTAAATGCTTTGCTCCTTCATCTCTTATATTATTGTCAGATAAATTAAGAAAAGTTATATTTGTTCTATTTAAATTTTTAGCTAAAAACTTAGATCCTGCTGCTCCAATTGTATTTCCAGATAAATCAAGGATTGTTAAACTCGTTCCATGTAAATTTTGAGAGAAAATACTAATTCCTTCAACTCCAAAATAATTCCAAGATAAATTAAGATTTACTACATTTGTTAAATGTAAATTTTGAACTAGATACCAAGCAACCTCAGGATCTAAATTATTTTCAGCCAAATCCAGAGTAGTTATATTTGTCCCTTGTAAATATTGAACTAAATTTTTAACTCCTTGCTCGTCTAAATTATTGTATGATAAATCAATAGATGTTACTTTTGTGTCATGCAGATTTTGAACTAATTTTTTAATTTCTTCAGTTTTTAAATTACTTTCAGATAGATTTAGAGTTTCTACTTTTTTCAATTTTAAAATTTCAGATAACTTATTAATATTTATATATTTAAAATTATCATTAGATACATTAAGTTTTTTTCCATCAATATAATTTAAAAGCCAATTAGTCATAACAAATCCAAATATAAACAAAAATTCTACTATATTATAAAAACTTAACATTAAAATTATATTAAATTCTATTTAAAGATTAGTAAAAGCTTAAATTGGTCTTAAGTAATTCTTTATAAATATCTAAAGTACAAATTTACCTTTTTTAGCTGTCCTTAAATTATTAACTCCACATTGTTTTAATAGCTCTACATCTTCTTTAATTTCTCCATGGAATAAATTGTTTTCCAGAAGAGAACCAAGATAATTTAATGAGTTTTTTATAACAAGTTTTTTATATTGAAAAAATTCTTTTTCTTCTAAATTTAAATACAAAAAAACTTCTATGGCACTATAAGCGCATGTACCATTAGTCTGAGCTGGAATACACTTATATACTTCAAGGTTATTTTTTAAATAAAGATCTACTAATGGTTTATTAAGAAAATGCTGTGCCTCAATATCAGTATCATATTTAACCATAGTTGATTTTAGTATGTGACCAATAAGATTTGAGCTTAAAATATCTTTCATATTGAGATTTTTGGCAATTAATACTGGTATTTTATCATCTGTAATAGTTGAGTCATTTTTTTTAAAAGTATCTCTCCACATATATACACCAGAGCCGGTATTTATAAAACAAAAATCATAGTTACCTTCAGAATTTTTTTTTACATATACTGTAGTGAAATGACCTGCTGATTTTTTTAAATTGTATTCATAAGGAAATAAGTACAGCTGATTTAATTTCATTGACTCAAGCTTCCTAATTATTTCTTTTTCAAAAGCTGACGGCACTATTTTTTTTTACAAAATTGACCATTTCAACTCTTACTGACTCTGCTTCTACTATTGGATTTGAACCTTGAAATCTTTTACCTTCTGGTAAAGCAATTTCACCCATCAACCGATTTGCTGGCACAGAAAAAGTTAAATATCTTTCATCTACATGTTTAATATTATGTTGTCTATAATTTATATTGAATAAATTTTTAGTCCGATATTTTTTATTAGCTATTATATCTTCAATAAGTAAAACAGTTAATAATATATTTATTTTCTTACTATAATTATAATAATCATTAAAAGGCATAAATGTATAAAATAATGATATATTATTAATTGAATTCGGATCTGGATAAATCTCTATTTTATAATTAATATTTTTTACAATTTGTGTATTTGGGTATAATTCAAATAAACTTTTGGTATTAACTTTATATTTCATAGCAAAATATTTAGAAATCACTTCCCATATTATCATTTCGGTATTTGCCCCATAGGTTCCAATACCTAAGTTTTTAGGATCTTGTGGTTCTATATCTTTTGGATGTAAAAATTTAGCTAAACAATGCATCCATTCTAATGATAAATGATTGGCTTTTTTGTTGCTTATGATTTTTCGCAGCTCTGCATATATCTCTTTTTCTTGTTCTTTTAGTACACTATAAAAATATTTATAACTTGGCATGCCCATAACTTCACCTTGGGTCTTAACTTCTTTTTTAGAATTACTTTTTTTCCTAAAGCTTGTTTTTGATAAGTTGATTGATTTGAATTTAAAATCTGAAGTTACGATTGATAGGTCATCTGTATTATAATCTAAGAATAATTCATGTTTATCAAAGTTACATTCAACCGATTTAAACCCATAATGGTATGATGAAAAACGTGCTTTGTTTTCTGATTGTTCTATTATAGGTTTAAACTCATTCAAATCCCATGAATCATCTTCTCTTCTATCTTTATGTGTAACACTGTAGTTACAACCAGCATATGATAAATTATATGAGTGTGCGCTAAAGTCATTTCTCTTGTTAAAACGTCCAAAGTAAAAACCTTTTGATAAAACTATATTCTGAAAATTATTAAAACTTTTATACATTTTACTTCCTAATCAATGCGCAATATTAAAAATTAACTAACTCGATGAACTTCTTTTACATTAGGAACATTCGCTAAGTTACTCAATACTTTTCCAAGCTCATCTAAACTTGAAACTTCAAGGGTTATCTTAGTATTAACCATATATGTTTTAGGATCAGTAATAGTATTTAATGCCATTATATTTACTTTTGCTGCAGATAAAACACCTGTGATATCTTTTAAAAGACCAGCTCTATCAAAAGATGAAATATGTATATCTACAGTATGATTTTTTTCGAAAGAATCATCTAACCAATTAGCTGCAACACATCTTTCAGGATTGGTTTCTTCCAAATACTGCATATTACTACAATCTGTACGGTGAATACTCACTCCCCTTCCAAGAGTAATAAACCCTATGATTTTGTCGCCAGGAATGGGTTTACAGCATCCCGCTATGGTTGTTAATAGATTTTCAAAACCATGTACTGATACAGCTTTTTCATTATGAGTTTTTTTAGAAACTTTTTTATGAATAGGTAAAGTTTCAAGGATGTCTTTTTCTTTTTTTAATCCATCAACAGCTCCTAGGAGCTGTGATATTTTTACATCACCAGTTCCATAATTAGCATAAAGATCATTAACTGTTTTATAATTTAGTTTTTTTATAACAGTATCAAAATTAATATCTTTAAACCCTAATCTGTTAAGTTCTTTATGCAATAACTCTTTACCATCATGAACATTATCATCATAATCCAATTTTTTAAACCATGACTGAATTTTTGCTCGAGCTCTAGGTGTTGAAATATACTCTAAATGTGTATTTAACCAGTCTCTACTAGGTGACTCAGTATTACTAGTTAATATTTCCATTTGATCACCAGTTTTCATCTTATAAGTAAGAGGAACCATATGACCATTTACTTTTGCACCACGACATCTATGTCCAACGCTAGTATGTACTGAATAAGCAAAATCTAAAGGCGTTGCGCCTTCAGGAAAGTCCATAATATCGCCATTAGGTGTTAATACATAAACTCTATCTTCTGAAATATCTTCTTTAAGTTCCTCAATAAGATCGCTACTATTAGCAACCTCTTCCTGCCAAGCAAGAAGCTGTCTTAACCAGGCAATTTTGTTTTCAAAACTTGCATCGTGACTCACACCTTCTTTATATCTCCAGTGTGCTGCAACACCAAGTTCAGCATCTTTATGCATTTGTTCTGTTCTTATTTGAACTTCTACAACTTTTCCTTCAGGGCCTATAACTGCTGTATGTAAAGACTGATAACCATTATCTTTTGGAAGAGCAATATAATCATCAAACTCTTTTGGAATATGATGCCATAGTGAATGGACTACACCTAATGCAGCATAACAATCAGAGACTTTTTGAGTTAAAATTCTTATAGCTCTAATATCATAGATTTCATCATAATCTAAATTTTTCTTCTGCATTTTACGCCAAATGCTATATATATGCTTAGGGCGACCTAAAACATCAGCCTCAACATTTTCTTTAGCTAATTCTTCTCTAATTCTTTCAACAACAGAGTTTATATAATTTTCTCTATCTAACCTTTTTTCATCTAATAATTTTGCAATATACTTATATTCTTTAGGCTGTAAATACCTAAAAGATAAATCTTCAAGCTCCCATTTTATTTGACCTATACCAAGTCGGTTTGATAAAGGAGCATATATATTTAATGTCTCTTCTGCAATATCACGTCTTACATTTTCAGATTGATCTGCGGCATCTCGAATTTCGCATAAATGTTCAGCGAGTCTTACAACAACAACACGAACATCTTCTACCATTGCTAAAAGCATTTTTCTTATCTTATCAGCATGAACTTTGTTATCTATAGTTTTTACTTGCAAATCACGAATAGCGTCCATCTTCATAACACCGTTTATAATGCCAGAGATAGAGGGACTCAAATTTTCTGATACAGTGTTTAAACTAAATTTTAAATCATGAACAAAATTGAATAAAATAGCAGCAGAAATAGTATCCTCATCTAAATTTAATTCAGAAAGGATATTAGCCATTGATAGGCCTTGCAAATAATAATGCTCTTTCTTTTCTTGACTGATATTATCTTTTTTAGAAACCCAAGATTTTACTAAATCAATAGCTTTATTGATTTTCTCAATACTTGGAAAGTGCTCTTCCTGTAATTTTCTGAGCCATAGATCATCGTTAATTTTTCCATGTTTATCTACAATTGAAAACTCTCTTACTTTAACCATAATCTAAAAGTCCTTCTTTAATATTATTTAAAATAATTTTTACTAAAATTATTTTTCAAAAACAGCAATTGACTCAACATGTTTAGTATTTGGAAACATATCTAATATCCCTGCTTTAGACATTTTATAACCATATTCATTAACTAAAATACCAGCATCTCTTGCTAACGTTGCAGGATTGCATGACACATAAACTATTTTTTCTATTTTCAAATCTTTTATTTCATGTAGCTTTTGAATGATTTCCTTAGCACCTGCCCTTGGTGGGTCTAATAAAATTTTATTATAATTATTATTAAACCAGTTTCTAAAATCAGATTTTTTTTCAATATTTTCTAAATTTATTAAATCTGTTGCATAAAAATCAACATTAGAAATATTATTAAGTTCTGCATTAAAGTAACCTCTTTTAACCATAGCATCTGAACCTTCAACTGCAACTACTTTTTTAGCATACTTTGCCATTGGTAAAGAAAAGTTACCTAAACCAGAAAATAAATCTAAAATAATATCTGTATTTTTAATATCCAGTAGCTCTATAGCTTTACTTACAAGCTTTCTATTTATACCTAAATTCACTTGAGTGAAATCAGTTGGTAAAAATTTAAATTTTAATTCCAAATCAGGCAATGTGTATTCAAGATAATCATCACTATTGTCTGGATATAATTTATACACAGAATCAGGACCTTTAGGTTGCAAAAATAAATTAACTTTTTTATCTTTAGCAAAATTAATTAAACTTAACTCATCTTTTTCTGATAAAGTGGTTAAATTTCTGAAAATTAAAGCTATATCACTATCTCCAACTGCAACTTCAATTTGTGGAATATGACATCTTGCTTCTAAGTTATACACTAATTGTTGCAAAGGTATAATTAAATCTGAAACTCTTGAATGTAATACAGGGCATGTTTCTATCTCAGCTAGAAACCTTCCATCTTTTTCTCTAAATCCAACTAGAACTTTATCTTTTTTGACAACATATTTAACACCTAATCTCGCTTTTCTTCTATAAGAATACTGATTATCAATAATAGCATCTATATAAAAATTTGGTTTTACATCATTACCAAAGTGCAAAAAATTATCTTTTAAAGTATCAAGTTTAAGCTTAAGTTGCATATCCTCTGGCATATGTTGCAAGCTACAACCACCACAAGTCATAAAGTGTTTACATTTTGGTTCAACTCTTGCAGCACTTGTTTGCAATATTTCTGTAACTATACCTTCTGCAAATTTAGATTTATTCCGTGAAAGCCTGAACTTTACAATTTCTTCAGGCAATGCTCCATCAATGAAAGCTTTTTTGCCCTGATATTCACCGATTCCTCGGCCTTCATGAGTTAAAGATTTAATTTCTATAGGTGTTTCTACTGCTGGCTTCATAACTTCTTAAATAATGATATATAAAAATATTTATTATAACAATTTAATAAACTAATATAAATCAATATATCTTATTGCGTTTATTATCTATATATTTTTATATTTTTAATATACACTAGAGTTTACAAGATTTATAATAGTTGCATCTTGATTTAATCAATAAAATAACTTAAGATACTCAACTAACAGAAGTTATGAAGGCCAAATTTGTGAAAAAAATATTTAAAATTATTATATCAATTTTTATATTTAATACTGCATCAGTTTTATTTGCAGTTGGAAATAATTTTTCGAAAGAAACTTGGATTTTTTCAACTAAAAATGATAATTTTGCAGAATATGATATATCACATGATCCAGATGATAAAAGTTCACTTACTAGATTTATAAATTATCAAAATAATGAAATAAAATACTTAGAAGAAACGGTAAAAAATTATCTAAATTCAGAAGGATATACTTTTAAGTTAAGAAGAAAATTTAATAATATTGGCATAATTGCTGTAGATGTTTTTAAAACAAGTCCTAAAAAGCTTGAAATCACTCTCCCAAATTATATTCATTCACATAAAAAAAACTCCCACTCTTTAAGTTATTTACTAAATACAACAGCAAGTTCAGAGAAAGATCATTATTCAAATGATAAATTAAATTTTAAAGACTTATATCCTAAATTAGGCAAAGATATTAATATTTTTGTTTTAGATACAGGAATTAGATATACACATAGTGAATTTAAGAATCATCAAATATTTTTACATAAAAAAGATTTGAAAGACTTGGATGACAATGGTCACGGCTCCCACGTTGCTGGAACAATAGGTGGTAATAAAGCAGGCTTTGCCATAAATTCTAATTTATATATATCTAAAGTATTAGATAGAAACGGATCTGGAGATGATCTTACTATTTATTCTGGATTTAACTGGATTGTAGATCGATGTAGTAACACTAAAGGCAGATGCATTGTTTCATTGTCACTAGGTGGTTCAAAAGACGAGCTTGAAAATAAAGTTATTAACAGTCTAGATAGATTAGGTATTTTAGTAGTTTCAGCTGCAGGAAATGAATCAACAGATGCATGTGAATCATCTCCTGCAGGAGCAGCAGGATCTTTAACAGTTGCATCAGCAGATATTTACTCGCAAAAATTATCTTATTTTTCTAATTATGGATCTTGTGTAAATGTAATAGCAGATGGAGAAAATATTATTTCATCATGGCATAATAAAGATGACTCATACACATCCCTTTCTGGAACCTCAATGGCAACCCCTCATGTATCAGGTGTAGCCGCTTTGGTTTGGGGAGAAAATCCAAAGCTTAGTAATCAAGAACTTAAATGGTATTTAGTATCTTTATCAAAGTCTTGGATCTTGGGTTATCCGTTTCTAGTTATTTAATTTAGAAAATTAAGAGCCTATTACTTTTGCTACAGAGTATGATAAATTAAGGGCCTATCACCAAAGTGCCTGACACTTTCATAATGGTATAAAAACATGCTGGAAATCTTTATTTTTATTTAATCATTTTTAATTTTATACCATTAATAAAAGGTCTGACACCTCAGAAGACCTTTTAGTCTTAATAGACGTTTTAGTCTTATAGCACAGAGGCAAAATATTCGGAAATGAATTTTATTCCAAAAATCAAAGAAAACTTTATAGAAACTTTAAAAAATAAAAAAACATTAATAGAAAATACTTTTAAAATCACGCCTAAAAATTCAAATCATTCACATCCTAATTTGTGATAGATTTTTATCTTTTGGTATTCAATAAGGATCTTCATAGCCCCTTCAATAAACCCAAAAAAACAAGCTTATTTTTACTTTTTCCCTCTAACTACTTTTTATTTTCAAACTTTTGGGTCTATGAAGATTTGAGTGGGTCATGGTTATCTCATTAAAATCCTTTTGTGCAAACT